>ERZ772886.2947-NODE-2947-length-12961-cov-2.721447_pt1 | contig 12961 bp, 11 predicted proteins | sample MGYA00512128_ERZ772886 | MGnify/ENA primary metagenome ERZ772886 (study PRJEB29015, sample SAMEA2737698) | human gut metagenome | biome: human gut; feature: human-associated habitat; material: faeces | place: China | collected 2012 ... | reverse complement strand
CCATGGGCTATCAGGCTGTGTGCCTGCTGGAGCAGGGCAAGTACAACCGCATCGTTGGTATGAAGGGTGAGCACCTTGTGGATTACCCCGTGGATGAGGCGTTGGAGATGACTAAGACGCTTGACCCCGTGCTCATTGATGTGTGCAACACCATTTCTATTTGAGAATAACAGACGTATCTACGTTTTATAATGCGTAAAATCAGCCCCCGGAGAGCCGTGAAAAGTTCTCCGGGGGCTTTTGTGTTCTGCTTTAAAGCACTTTGGCACCGTTTGCGGTCAATTTGAAGGTTGCGCCCAGCATATCCGCTGCCTCGCGGCACATCAGCATCCGCTGCAATCTAATTGCTGTAAAAGCTATGTGCAAAAATAGCTTCGCATTTTCATTTCGCTTTCCAGTAAATCGAATTCGTGCTACAATAGAATCGGACAAATCAAAGAGGGGGAATCTAACATGAAAATACAATCTGTTGCTATTTTGGGCGCTGGAGCGGTGGGCTCTTACATCATCTGGGGGCTTTCTAAAAAGGATACTATCCGTCTGGGTGTGATCGCGGAAGGCGACCGTGCCCGGCGGCTGAAAGAAAGCGGCTGCGCCATCAATGGAGCAGTTTACCGCCCGGAGGTCTGGACCCCACAGGAAGCGCAGGGTGTAGACCTGTTGGTCGTTGCACTGAAATATGGCTCACTGCCCGGAGCTCTGGAAAGCATCAAGACCGCTGTCGGCAGCAATACCGTTGTGATGAGTCTGATGAACGGTGTGGACAGCGAGGAGCTGATCGCCGCACAGGTGGGTGCAGAGCATCTGCTGTATTCCTTCATTAAGGTTGCATCTCACAAGGAAGCGGATGGTTACCATTTTGACCCGGATGCAACACTTGGCGTGATCTATGGCGAGCGATTTGCACCGTTTGAGAGTGAACGTGTCAAGGCAGTGCGGGAACTGTTCACGGATTCCGGGGTCAACTTCCGGGTCACGGAGCAGAAAAAGCTGTTAAAATCAAAAACGCCCCCGCCGGGCAGGCGGGAGCGAGGGGAAACTCAGCGGATGAAATTGGTCATGGGGCGGCGGGGATTTTCGGGGTGGGTGATGCCGTTTGCTTTGCCCAGCTCGATGCACTTGAGCAGCCAGGCCATGTTGCGGCCCAGCTCCCGCATCACGGCGCAGCCCTCTTCATCCTCCAGCACCTGCTCGGGCTTGGAGCCGTGGACCATGGGCCAGTAGGAACCGCTGACCAGCGGCATGTGGAAGAACTCGGGGTACTTCACCAGCTGGTCCAGCGTGGTGGTGGTACCGGCACGGCGTGCCGAGCAGCAGATGGCGGCAGGCTTGTAGGCCAGATCGCGGCCGCACGAATAAAACACGCGGTCGAGCAGCGCGCAAAGCGAACCGTTCGGCCCGGCATAATAGACCGGCGAGCCGACCACAAGGCCGTCGGCCTCGGCAAGCTTCTCCCGCACGGCGGTATACACGGCATCGGAAAAGACGCAATGCCCCAGTTCCGCACATTTCCCGCAGGCGATACAACCCTGCATGGCCCTTGTCCCGATGTGGACGATCTCCGCCCCGATGCCTTCCGCTTCGAGCGTCCGGGCAACCTCGGACAAGGCGATAAAAGTGTTCCCCTCCCTGTGGGGGCTGCCGTTTATAAGCAATACTTTCATAGTGGTAATGTTTGTGTTCGTGCAAATATAGGTTTTTTTGGCATAACATACACCGCTGCATGTTCCCTGCCGGACGGGACTCCCCGCCCGGAGTCCGCCCGGCATATCGAACCCTGCGCATCGGGAGAGGGGGGGGTACCCACAGGCAGCAATCCGCAGCCGGGATGCCCCGGGAAAAACAGGGCGGCATCCTGTGCCGCCCTGTCCGTTGCCCTAATCCTGAAAAGAGGCCCGGTCGAGCCAGTCGAGACGCGCCGTCAGCCACTCCTTCATCGCCCGAACCTCCTGCCGGAACGCGGTTTTCACCTCGCTGTCCGCCGCTCCCTCCGGTTTCAGGTTATGCCACAGCCGGTTATCCTCGACGACCGAAGCCTCGGCATAGGCGGCCTCGCCGTCCACCTGCGCCAGGATGACGGCGAGGTTGGACTTGAAATAGCCGATGCGTTCCTTGACTTTCCGCACGAAGGCCGGATCCTGCAGCATCCGCTCGAACCACGGCGATTCGCGGTTCCAGTACCCTTCGGGGCCGCGCCCGTCCGTACCGTTCCACTTCGTATTGCCCATGCAGATGTCGAAATCCCAGATCGGCCCCATGTTCAGCTTCCCGCCGGGCGCGATATTCATATAGCAGCTCGTATAGAGCGACGCGTCGTTGGTCTTGGTGATCTCGCTGATCACGTACCAGTCCACATACGTATCGACGTTCAGGTACTTGGCATACCCCGTTTCGGGATCGGCGAAATCCGCACCGTAGAGGGCATTCTCCGCTTCGTCGACGTAATTCCTGATCCATTCGTATTGCGGGCTCCCGGGCTCCACGTCGGGGTCTTTGATATTCATCAGGATACGCTCCGTGCGGAAATAAACATCGTCCGGGCTCAGGCGGTCGAGCTGGTCGGCCTCGAGCAGGTACCCCTCGTCGGTCACGTTCACCCGGTCTTCGGAGATCTTCATGTGCTCGCAAAGCTGGTAGGTGCCGTTGTAACGGTCATTGAGGAAAACATCGACGAAATGGGTCGTCGGCGTAAACTCCAGACAGCTCAGGTGCCCGATCGCATAGGCCGTCGCATTGCGTATCCCGCAGGCGTTGTCCATATAGTTGGCCAGCAGCACCCACGACTTGTCCTTGGGTTCGCCCAACAGGGACTGTTTCTTGCCGAACTTCAGCCGGTAGGGTTTCTTCGGCATGCCCCACGTACTGTTTCCGCGCCCTTTGATAGTGACATCCTCCTTGAAGACACTGCTCGGGCGCAGCCCGTTGTTATCCACGATCTTAAGCGAAGCGGCCACATATTCCTCCTTCGAGACGACCGGTATGCCGCCGGTGTCGATATAGACCACGGGCAGCCCCGTGAAGCTGACCAGGCTGACCCTGTACTCCCGCTCCTCGCCGCTTTTGCTCCTGACCGTCAGCACGACCGGGCCCGAAAAATCCACCTCGGTTTCTCCGCTGGCGATCTCCTGCGACCCCATATAAACCCCCTCGCCTTCGAATTCGAACTCGGGGACGAGCACCTTGTTCTCCACCACGAATGAAGTCCTGCCGGAAATAATGCCGTCACCGACCTCCAGCACCACATCCTGCGGCAATTTCGCCGCATTCGCCGCCGTCCGGAACCGGAACGACTCGATGACGGGCGAGAGTTCTTCCGCGGCCCCCTGCGTCACCGTAACGGTTTTCACCGTCCCGTCCGCCCCCGTCAACGTGATTAGCGCCTCGCGCCCCTTGAGGGCGTTGTTGCCATCCACGCCGACCTTAAAGGTCTTTCCCTCGCACGGCTCGTTCAGGACATCCGCGCCCAGCACGTAACACCACCCGGCACTGACCCGGAGGCGCCATTGCTGCGGGCAGGAAACCACCAGGTCGAGGGTCGATTTCCCGGCCGGGAAATCGAGGGTTTCCGTAGATAACCGTATTCCGGGAGAGGGGTCGTCGCCCTCTCCGCACGCCTGCAGGGCAAAGAACACCGCCAGCGCGGCAACGATGCCGATCAGTTTTTTCATAATTCTAAATTTGAGATTAAGTCGAGGCACAATTGAAACCCGTAAAAATCAAAACTACACAAATATAACCATAATTATGAAAAAACGCGGCACATGTCAGAAATAATAAACAAGCCGCAGCCGCCTGTCGTCAGAAGCGGCTGCAAGGCACCGCCACCCCTTCGCAGGATTCCGGCCGGGCCAGGAAAACCGGGCACAAAAAAAGGGGATTCTTTCGAATCTCCCTCACTCTCATGCCCGACAATTTATTTGTTGCAGCATGCATCTTCAGCTTTCTCGGCACAGCACGACTTGGTCGAATCGCACTTCTCGGCGCAGCAGGATTTGGTCGAGTCACATGCCTCGGCATCGCACTTCGCGTCGCAGCCAGCGCAAGCCGAAGCTTCGGTCGCAGCAGCGGCAGCCCCGCTCTCGGCAGCCTTCTTGTTCGAATTACCGCAGCAGCTTACCATTGCTACGGCAGCCATGACGACAACAAAAGAAAAAATCTTTTTCATAAGCGTTAAAGGTTTAATTATTAGTTATTCTGTAACGTCGCAAAGATATATATTCGTAAGAATATTGCAAATAAAAATTTCCGATATTTTCAAGGCGTGCGTATGTTGTTGGCAAGCAGGGGCATAGGCTGCACGCAGACCGTGCCACGCGCCGAAAACGGAGCAGGGAATCCAACCTTTCAGTTCAAAAGGTCTGCCATGGAGAACTCCTCGCTCTTCACGAATGCCTTGGGGAATGTCGATGCGATCTTACCCTTCAGGATGATGGCCTCCTCCGCCGTCAGGCAGTTTCCCACCACGACCTTGAAATAGGGATTCTCGTATACCGGGTATACCATGATCCCGGGATAGGTCTCCTTGAAAAGGGCTTCCGCGGCAAAGGCCCCGGCGCGGGCATCCTGCCCGTTGTCGAAGAAGATACAGACCCTGTAACCGCGCAGCCGCAGGCGCTGCCCTCCGCGCGAAGCGTCGTCGACAGCCTTCTCCGCATCGCCGTACTCGGTAACGGTGACCCTGGCCGTGCCGAACGCAGCGTCGGAGACCACCGGGGCGGCCAGGCGCTCCTTGAAGGCATCGAGCGACTGCGCCCGCAGCGGAGCGAAAGCCGCCGCGGCGAAAATCACCGCTATGAAAGTCGTCAGTCTGCGCATTACTCGTCCAGATAGTTTTTCACGTCCTGCAAGGACAGCCCAAAGATATTCAAAAATTCCGACAACGGCACCATCTCTTCCGAATTTTTTACCGAAGCCGGCCCCCCGCGCCCCTCGACCGCAAACGAAACGGCGACCTGCGAAATATCGTCCTCGCGGATTTTTTTCACCATCACGTAATAGGCCATCGGGTCGGTAGTTCTCACGCGCCACAGCGACGTAAAACTTCCGGTCGTCCGGCGCGGCACCTCGACACGGCCGTGGAGGATGATGCTCATCACGCGGCTCCCGGCGTAGAAGAGATCGACCTTCGCACGCTCCAGCACCAGTTTGTACCCCGTGCCGTTCTTCACGCGCACTACGGCCTCGGCGCCGCCCATCCCCTTGCGTTCGACCTTTTCGACCGCTTCCAGACGGATATTGCGCCGGGCCTTCTCGACCGCCCGGCGGCACGAAACCATCGGCAGCACCATCGCCGTGAGCAATATGCAGTATAACCATTTCCTCATCGCTGGCCGGTATATATCTGCGCGATCCCGAAACTCTGGCTCCGGGCCCGGCAGCCGCGGAACCCCGCCCGTTCCATCATGGACATGAACTCCGCGGGCGCAGGGAACTCCCCGACCGAGGCAGGCAGGTATTCGTAGGCACGTTTGTCCTTGGACACCATGCCGCCGATGCGCGGCAGTATCTTATAGGTATAGAACTCGTACAGCACCCGGAACAGCCGGTTGCGGGGACGCGAGAACTCCAGTATAACGACCTTGCCCCCGGGTTTTATTGTGCGGGCCATCTCGCGCAGGCCGGCCTCCAGGTCGCCGAAGTTGCGCACGCCGAACGCTACGGTCACCACGTCGACCGAAGCGTCCGAGACTCGCAGGTGCTCCGCGTCGCCCACATCGAGCACGACCCGCTCGTCGAGGCCGCGGGCGGCGACCTTGCAACGCGCCACGTCGAGCATCTTTTCCGAGAGGTCGACGCCCAGCACGTGCACGTCCCGTATGCGGCGTGCCATCTCGATCGCCAGGTCGCCCGTTCCGGTCGCCACGTCCAGGATACGGTGCGGGCGGCTGCGGCGCACGATGCGCACCACGCGGCGGCGCCAGATGCGGTCGATGTTCATCGAGAGCGTATGGTTCAGCAGGTCGTATTTGGGTGCGATGTTGTCGAACATTTCGCGCACCTCCTCCTTCTTGGTCTGTCCGGTGTTATAGGGTTTCACGGTCATTCGTAACGGATTGATTCGTCGGGTTTCACGGTCGATACTATATAGGTCGGCACCACGAGCAGCGCGACGATCGCCGCCACGGCACCGGCATTCAGCGCCAGCCACCAGCCCCACCCCAGCGAAATAGGGACTTCGGAGAGCAGATACCCCTCGGAGCTAAGCCGCACGACATGGAAATACCGCTGCACGAAGCACAGCCCCAGCCCCACAGCATTCCCCCACGCCAGGCCGCGCAGGGTGATGAACGACGCCCGCCACAGGAACACCTGCCGCAGCTGGCCGTTGCGCATGCCGAAGGCCTTGAGCAGGCCGATCATCCGCGTGCGTTCGAGCACGAGGATCAGCAGCGCCGAGGTCATGTTGAAAAAAGCCACCACGAGCATGATGACGATTATCACGGCGGCATTCACGTCGTGCGCCTTGAGCCAGTCGAAGATGCTGGCATAAAGTTCCATCACGCTCGTGACAGCCAGGTTCGCCGTGGCGTCGTCCTCGTCGTAGAGGAGCGTATGCCCCAGCCTGCGGGCGAAATCGTCCGCCCCGGCCAGGTCGTCGGTAAAGACCTCGTATCCCGAAATCTCGTCCGGCGCCCAGTCCGAGAGGCGCTGCACGTTGCGCAGGTCGGTCAGGATGACCGTGTTGTCCATCTCGTCCATCCCCGACGAGTAAATCCCCGCCACCTTGAACCGGTCGCGGCGCGGCGTGTCGCCGGCCTCGACGAAGAGCATCTCCACACGGTCGCCCACGCCGAGCATCAGCCGGTCGGCCAGGCTGCGCGAAAGCAGGATGTCCTTCGTGCGGATCGAATCCCCCACGCGGGGCAAATCCCCGTCGACGAGCCATCCGCGGAAGGCCGACCAGTCATAGGCCGTATCCACCCCCTTGAGCATCACCTCGCCCACGGCGTCGGCCGTACGGACGATGCCACCCTTGACGGCATACGGAGCCATCGAAGCGAATCCCCGGGTCGAGCGGATCAGCCCTTCGGTGCGGGCGCTGCGGCGCACGGGCTCCGAATCGAGCGTCCCGACACCCCGCACGTCGGTCACGACGGTATGCGCCGCAAAGGCCGTTACCTTGCGTGCCACCTCGTGCTTGAACCCCATGATCACGGCCATGGCCAGGATCATCACTGCCACGCTCAACGCCACGGAAATCACGGCGATACGCTCCATCACCCCGGGTTTGTTATCCGGGGTGTGCTGCGCCGTCCGGCGGGCGATGAAAAAGGCAAGGTTCACGGCTGCTGATTTTGCTGGAAAATTTATGCAAAGAAACACAATTATTTCGTATTTTTGTCCGAAATAACCCAATTAATTGGAAGCCCCGCTTCGTGCAGGCGGGATCCGGGCTACGTATGCGGGCAACCCGTATTTTATTGATCTGGAGGAGCTGGTGGAGGCCGGGTTTCTGACCAGAAAAGAGGTAGAAGCCTGCGATTGCGGCAAAGCGGCCAGAGATATTGATTATGGAAAACTGTATGAAAACAGAATGCCGCTCTTAAAGCTGGCATATGAGAGAAGCCTGGAGAAGCCTGACCCGAAGTTTACAGCATTCTGGACAGAAAATGCCTGGTGGCTGGATGACTATGGTCTGTTCATGGCGGTGAAGGATATTTTTGGCGGAAACAGCTGGGATCAGTGGGCAGAGGATATTCGCTATCGCTGGGATAATGCGATGTGGTATTACAAGACCAACTATTCAAAAGAAATCGGCTTTTATGTATGGCTTCAGTATCTGTTTTTTACACAGTGGCAGAAACTGAAAAAATATGCCAATGATAAGGGATTGAAGATCATTGGCGATATTCCGATTTATGTGGCATATGACAGCGCAGATGTCTGGGCGCATCCTGAGATGTTCCAGCTGGATCAGGAGAGAAAACCCGCCGCAGTTGCAGGCTGTCCTCCCGATGGATTTTCCGCAGACGGACAGCTGTGGGGCAATCCGCTGTATCGCTGGGATCATCACAGAAATACCGGCTATGACTGGTGGGTAACACGGATCTCCTGGTGCTTTAGACTGTATGATGTTGTCAGAATCGACCATTTCAGAGGCTTTGATGAATATTTCTCCATCCCTGCAAAGGACAAAACCGCGGTGAATGGTCACTGGGAAAAAGGTCCCGGTATTGAGCTGTTTCAGGTGATCAAGGCACGTCTCGGTGAAAAACCGATTATCGCAGAGGATTTGGGCTATGTGACGGATACTGTCCGCAGAATGGTAAAAGAAAGCGGCTATCCGAATATGAAGGTTCTGGAATTTGCATTTGATTCCAGAGATTCCAGCGGCGCGGGTGATTATCTGCCGCATAATTATGAGCATAACTGCGTAGCTTATACCGGCACCCATGACAATGAGACGATCCTGGGCTGGCTGTCCAGCATTAAACCGGAAGAGGTTGAGATGGTGCGGGCATACTTAAACCGTCCGACAGAGAGCAAACAGTTTTTGGCATCCGAGCTGGTTCGTACCACCATCGCTTCTGTGGCGGATACCTGTATCATTCCAATTCAGGACTATATGGGACTGGATAACAGCGCAAGAATCAATTTCCCGTCAACGCTGGGCACGAACTGGCGCTGGAGACTGATAAAGAGTGACCTGACAAAGGCGCTGGCAGATTCCATCCGCAAGCAGAATATTGTCTACGGCAGAGTGATGTGGGAAGATCTGCAGGAGGATGAAAAACCGAAGGATCCGGAAGAAGAAACAGAGACAGAAACAGAACCCAAGCAGAAAAAAGACAGCTCTGTAAAGGAGGCAAAAGACTGATGGAATTCGGAAAATTATGCAGTTGGGAAAAGCAGGGGAATCGTGTCGTTTTTCAGTTTGAGAAACGAACAGGACGCGTGGAGATCCTCACACCGGAGATTTTCAATGTATTTTCGGGAGTGGTGAGTGAAGAGCATCGCTCTAAGGCCATTGAGGGAGACAAGTCTGTTGCAGTTGATTTTACGGCGGCAGAAGCAGGCGGCGCCGTAGAAATTTCCACAGATGCAGTGACTGCACGGATTTACGATGATTTCAAGGTCGATTTTTATAAGGCGGACGGCACCGTTTTGTGTCGGGACTACCGGGGCAGCAGAAAGATCTGTGCCGGTCTGAGTGATGAACTGAAGGCATTAAAAGAAGCAGAGGGACACAATGTAGAGGAGCAGCGCACGGAAGCGGTAGAGGTTGTCAAACAGCTTGAGGGTGATGAAGCCTTTTACGGACTTGGTGATAAGACCGGCTTTATGGACAAGCGCGGCTATGAATATGTGATGTGGAATACGGATGATCCGGCTCCGCAGATGGACAATTTCAAGTCCCTCTACAAATCTATTCCGTTTTTTATTACCTTACATAAAAATGCAGTGTTTGGCCTGTTCTATGATAACACCTACAGATCCTGCTTTGATATGGGCAAGGAATCGGAGGAATATTACTGGTATGGCGCTGCAGACGGCAATCTGGATTATTATCTGATCGCCGGCGAGAGTATGCCGGAGGTGCTTGGCAATTATACTTATCTGACAGGTACGGTTCCGGTTCCGCAGAAGTGGACCCTTGGCTATCATCAGTGCCGCTGGAGCTATATGTCTGAGGAAGAAATCCGGGATGTTGTTTCCCACATGAGAGAATGCAAAATCCCCTGCGATGTCATTCATCTGGATATCGATTATATGGATCACTACAAGGTATTTACCTGGACACCGGATAAGGAGCGCTATCCGGATCCGGAAAAGATGATTTCTGATCTGGCGAAGGATGGTATCAAGATTGTGACGATTATCGATCCCGGTGTAAAGCTGGAAGAGGGATATTCTGTTTACGACAAAGGTGTGGAGAACGGCTATTTTGCAACGACACCGGAGGGTGAGATCTATGTCAATGCAGTATGGCCGGGAGATGCGGTTTATCCGGATTTTGGCAAAAAAGAAGTGCGTGACTGGTGGGGCGAGAATCAGCAGTTCCTTGTAGATAAAGGCGTACGCGGCGTATGGAATGATATGAATGAGCCGGCAAGCTTCCGCGGGGAGCTGCCGCAGGACGTTGTGTTTACCGATGAGGACGAAAAGAGCGACCACGCGAGAATGCACAACGTTTATGGCCATAACATGGCAAAGGCAACCTACGAGGGCTTAAAGCAGCGGGACGGCAGACGTCCGTTTGTCATCACGAGAGCCTGCTATGCCGGCACGCAGAAATACAGCACAGCATGGACAGGCGACAATCACAGCATTTGGGCGCATCTGCAGATGGCGATCCCGCAGCTGTGCAACCTTGGTATGAGCGGAATGTCCTTTGTCGGTACAGACGTGGGCGGTTTCGGTTCGGATTGTACAAAAGAGCTGATGTGTCGTTGGGTAGAGGTTGGATGCTTCTCTCCGTTATTCCGGAATCATTCCGCGATCGGAACACGGTATCAGGAGCCCTGGAGATTCGATCAGGAAACCGTGGATATTTACCGGAAAGCAGCGCAGCTTCGATATCATCTGATCCCGTATTATTATGACCTGTTCTTTACCGGAGAGAAGACCGGACTGCCGATCATGCGTTCCCTGGTGCTTCATTATGAAAAGGATGAGGTAGCAAAGGAGTGCAATACAGAATTTTTGGCAGGCCCGAATCTGCTTGCTGCACCTGTTGTAATCCAGGGTGATCGCAAGAAGATGGTTTATCTGCCTGCAGGAACCTGGTATGACTACTGGACAGGTGAAAAGATTTCCGGCGATCAGGGACAGTGGATCCTGCGGGATGCTCCGCTGGATACCTGCCCGCTCTATGTAAAAGCAGGCGCAGTGCTGCCGGTATGGCCGGAGCAGAATTACGTGGGCGAGAAGGATACCGATCAGGTGCTGATGCTGGAAGTGTATCCCGGAGAAGGAAGCTGGGATCATTTCCAGGACGACGGCGAAAGCTTCGCATACCGCGATGGTGTATACAATCAGTATCACTGCGAGCTCAAAGACGGAAAGCTGACCGTAGCCTGTGTTCATGATGGCTATGAAAAGCATTATCAGCGCGTACAGGTTCATTGCCTTGGAAAGACCTTTGAGGCTGAGCTGAAGGACGGCGCATGCTGTGTAGAACTGTAAAAAACGCTCTACAGGGTTCATAGAAAACAAAAAAGACCGCAGAACGTGCACATTGTTTGTACGGGTTCTGCGGTCTTTTTGGATTCATGACATTAGAATGCACACTTTACGGGAATTCTAATGCTTGTATAAACTTAGTGTGTTTTGTCGGAGCAGGCTTGGGTTTTAGTCAACCTTTACCGGATTGGTAACGCTGACAGTATGATCGTACCATTTTCCCTTGGTTCCGATCAGGGCGAGGTCAAAGTCTTTATCCAGCGCTTTTACCGGAACATCGAATCCGTTTACTTCTTCGGTTGTGCCGTCATCGTAGGTTACGGTATCAGTGGTGGGCTGTAAAAGCTCTGCACCATCCTTTTTTGCGTCAGCAGCCTTGCCGACAAACAGGTTTACGATGTTTTTGGAGGTCAGGCTGATGTGAATGGACATCTGTCCATCTTTTACAGTCAGGACACCTTTTCCGTCGTTTGCTTCATTTACATGGAACATGCCGCTGTCAGTTTTGAACTCTGCTTCATAGGTTCCATCTTCCAGGACAGCATCTGTAGTGTCAGAGCTGGATGTAGCCGATGTGCCGAGCTCTTCCATAGCAGCGTGTGTGTGGGAAACATATAAATCCTGGATGACAGGGATCTGTCCAAGACCGGCGATCTGGGTTTCAATGCTGTCAAATACGCCGGAGGCTTCGAACTGGCTCTTCCAGGAGTCATCATCGTCGCCAGCCATATCATTGTTTGCATGGTCGCCGGCAACAACCATCAGAGGACGGAGAACCACTTTTTTGTAGCCGGCTTCCTGAATCTTTTCGATCACTGCTTCGCATGCAGTATCTTCAGGTTCACCCTCTACAGTGCCGATGAATACATTGTCATATCCGAGGGCATTCATCTGGTTCTGCATCTGGCTGTAACTGATTTTTGCGGTATGAGAGGTTCCGTGTCCCATGAATACGAAAGCAGTTCCGTCTTCCTTTGCAGCGTCAAGGCTTTCGTAGCCTGCAGTTTTTACTGCCTCTGCTGTAACTGCCTTTGCAACCGCTTCTTTATCACTGTTTATGGAATCGTCTGCAGAGCCAACTTCACCCAGAAGAGGCTCGGCGATGGATACGGATTCAAACTTGTCGCTGTAGCTTGCAACCGCTTCGCTCAACTCATCATATTCTGCGCCGTGCATCAGATGAGTCGGCTGAATAATCAGTTTTTTCACGCCATTGCTTACAGCTCTTTCCAGTGCCTGATCTACGTTGTCGATCTTCTCGTCATCGCGGGCCTGTACATGGTTGATGATGATCTGTGCAGTGAAGGCACGTCTTACGGACCAGTCCGGATATGCAGCCTGCAGAGCTTTCTCAACGCCTCCGATATCCTCAGCACGGCTGTCGTTGAAGGAAGTACCAAAGCTTACAACCAGAAGCTCATTCTCGCCGATCTCGTCTCCGTTTAACGCCAAAGCCGACAAGCTGCTGTGCTTCAAGATCGATCTTGGCGAAGCCGAACCGCGTCAGATCCTGTCGGGCATTGCCGAACACTTTGAGCCGGAAACCCTCGTGGGCCGTCAGGTGTGCGTGGTCGCCAACCTCGCGCCGCGCAAGATCCGCGGGCTCGTGTCCGCGGGCATGATCCTGACCGCGGAAGCCCCGGACGGCAAGCTGACCCTCCTCGCCCCCGGTGGGGATGTCGCGCCGGGAAGCAAGATTTCGTAGGGGAAAAGGATCGATGCCATTGGGGGAATCTTTCGGAAGGAAGGTTCCCCTTTTGGTTTTGAATTCCGCCGATGCGGCGCTCGGTTATGGCTTTGGGCTGTTGGCGGAACGGCCAGACCGCCTTAAGTCCGA
>ERZ772886.2939-NODE-2939-length-12988-cov-4.024743_pt1 | contig 12988 bp, 13 predicted proteins | sample MGYA00512128_ERZ772886 | MGnify/ENA primary metagenome ERZ772886 (study PRJEB29015, sample SAMEA2737698) | human gut metagenome | biome: human gut; feature: human-associated habitat; material: faeces | place: China | collected 2012 ... | reverse complement strand
CGCCGCAGGTTTTTTCTGCGGCGGCGCTGGGTGGTTATTCTTCTGTTTGCGGCTGCGCCGCTTTTAGCTCCTGCACACGCGCCAGATCGACGAAGTGGGTGGCATAGCTCCGCTCGATTTCCGGACTTCCGCTTTTACTGAATTGCAGCGGAATGACCGGCTTGTGACCGGTCCCGTTTTTCTTGCGGACACCCCATCGCTTGTAATAGCAGAAGGATGGCTTCAGATCATGCGTCTGCGCATACACGCGCATCTGGTGCAGCACGAAGGACAGCCGTTTCAGGTTGGCATTGCAGACAGCTTCCAGATACCGCACACGGCCAAACCGCCAGTCCTCATATTTCTGCTTCGGCAGGATGCCGGTGTCGATGAGCACATCCACCGGCGCGGCATATCCGCGCACCTGAAGCTGATGGTACATGGAGCTGTGGATCTTGCCGATCAGCTCTTTTTCATTCATGCGCCGCACCTCCCATCTGCAATTTCAACTATACCACAGTACGCATGCAAATGCAAAAGCGGAAGCCGCAGGCGATCCCCGCGGCTTCCGGTTGGATGGTTATTCTTCTTCGGCATCCATGTCCGGTTCGTCGGGTTCTTCTGCTTCCGAGCCGCCTTTGCTATCTGCCTGCGCTGCGGTATCTTCTTCATCCTGCTCCAGCGCGTCCTCGATCAGTCCAATGATGAACTGCTTCTGTTTGAGGTTGTTTTTCTTGAGGTATGCCTTCAGCCGCTCGAAGAGTTCCTCCGGGAGCTGGATCGCCATGGTTCTCATATCACCTGTCATTTTTGTTCCTTCTTTCATTTTGTAATAATCTGTGATAAGTTGTTCTACGAATTCGCTAAGTGTCTTGCCGGATTGCTCCTGCTCCTGCCGCACACGCATATGAAGCGCTGTGTCGATCTGCGCACAGAGGTTTTTCTTGTCTGCCATTGGGCTTCGTCCTTTCCTTTTTGATTTGCAAAGCAAGCATACTGTAAACTTTGGCACAAAGCTATTCACAATAAGCACTAAGAAATACTCGTAAAACGAAGCAGTTTACCAACTAAAATCATCTTTCAGCCATTTCTCTTCTGGATGGCCCTCCGATTTTCTGAAATCACGCAACGCATTTTGGGACTCTTCATATTCCTCCTGCGTTGGATCACAATCACTTTTTATTACAAAGTCACGAATTTTATCCAGTGTCCAGCCATCTGTGAGCAGCGCTGCCGCACCGCGCAGTTCAAAATAATTGAACACGAAATGCTCTCCATAGTTAAACAGGCTCGTCGCAGTCTGCTCTCCCTGGTGCTGCTTAATGAGACACAGCTCCACATAGACGGCATCGTAAAAAAAGTCCGAAGTCTCCTCTTCCTCTTCGAGCAGATACTGCGCATAATCTTCCCACTTATCCATTGCCTGCTCTGTCATGTTCGGCAGCAATTCTTTGATTCTGGTTTCAAATTGTTCTTTCTGCATGATCGTCTCCTCATCATTTATTCTCTTCTGTCTTTACCTCTATTGACGAAGCTTCTTTTAAGCTTCGCATAATGAACTCCACACACGGGATGGCAACACTATTGCCCAGCGCGCGATATCTTGCCGAGTCCGACGCGGACGGGATATCTGTCCACCCCAGCGGGAACCCTTGAAGGAGTTCGCATTCCCATGGAGTAAGCCTTCGAATGAACTGCGCATACTGCCGATCCGGTTCTACGACCAGATCCGTTGCATCTTTCGCTTGTCTGGCACTCTGCGTGCTGGCAATATCGTCATTGCGGAATTCGTCCACACGCTGCCGCGCATAGACCGCGTGGCGGTCTACAGTTGTAATCGTGTATGCAAGATTTTCCTGATATCCACAGCCGTTGCCGCCGTTTTCCGGCTGGCGATCGATGATGTTGCCGACGATACAGTAGACTTCGTTTGGCTCCTGCACCAGCGGTGTGTTGCCGCCGCCTGTGCCGTAGCGGGCGGTAACAGTCGGGCTTATTTCGCCGGACTCCCGGATACGGGCATCAACACCATGATTCTCATATACCAAGGGTTGATGTCCCTTTTCGCTGGCACGGAGTGTGCCGGTCATATTCTCGCACACGTCCATCCGTTGCCCGCCCTGATCGTGCAGGCACATGACGGACGGCATACAGTTGCCGCTGGGACTGCCCTTGAGCGTCGGAGCTACTTCTTCGGCGTAACCAATTGTTCCAGCAGTCGCACCGGCGCCTGCGGAAAAGGAAGCAATGAACGTTTGCTGCTTCATCCCCGGTTGCGCACCGAGTGCACCGGCAATGTTGTGCAAATCGCGCACCTCATCACGCTGGTTTTGTGCAAAGGCAACGGGCTCGTCACTTAGATTCTTTTTCCCTCTGCCGTTCGTCGAGCCAATCAAGCCAGCTTGTATCCGTAAAGCAGTGTCTAATGCCTTCGGCAATGGCTTGCCACGTTCCTCCGCCCGGCGCAGGATTCCGAGACACGCCGCAGTAGTCAAATAATACTTTTTCGGCGGATGCGCCTGCAAGATCTGCGACAAGAAAGATTCTATGGCGTCTCTGGGCGAGGGCCCAGTATTCCGCAGCCAACACCCGCCATGCAAGGCTGAACGTATCGTCCACTCGTATTGCCCCAACAGGTTTCCAGCGTCCGAAGAGAGGTCGAGGAACTGATAATCCGGGGCGATGTAGTCTAACAATTTCCTCCAGGACAATCCGGAAATCCTCCCCGTGCGGCGAGCCTGAGCTGAAGCAGCCTGGGACATTCTCCCAGCAAAAGTATCTGGGGCGAACAAGCTTGCCTGTTCGCCCTCGAAGTATGTCTGCATCTCTCATCTCCTTTGTCAGCCGAATCTGCTCCATAAAAAGTCCCGATCTTGCGCCTTGCAAACCGGCACGGGTGCAGCTCGCGATCGAGAGGTCCTGACACGGACTGCCCCCGCAGATGATGTCCACGGGCGGTAGGTCCGCGCCATTGAGCTTTGTAATATCTCCGACATGAACCATGTCGGGGAAGTGTGTCATGGTCACTTCGATTGGGAACGGCTCGATTTCCGATGCCCACAAGGGTGTGATCCCGTTTCGCACCGCAGCCAGCGGAAAGCCGCCGATGCCATCGAACAGGCTGCCCATCGTCAGCTCCGGCATTACATTCCTCCGAGCTGCGGCTCCTCGCTGTACTGCCGCAGCTCGTCCAGAGACGCCGCCATGAAGTCATGCACCCGCATAGCTCCGCCGAGGAAGTTGGGAGAAGTGTCTTCCGTCAGATTGATTCTGTCCGCGCCGCCGAAGTCAATGGGTTCTTTGACCAGCACCGTACCGCCATGGTTGACAATGACCCGTGGCGCGATATAACAAAAGTCTCCTGTGTCGCAGCTTTCATAGAGGTCATACGCATAAAGACCTTCCGGCACTGCCGCGCGCGGGATTCTGCCGTTTGAGAAAAGCGCCGGATGATCCAGCACCTCGACCATGTCTAAGTCTTCATCTAAAAAGTTTGTGTTCATACTCTCACCTCCGTCATGCCGCAGCCGCCTTTGCGACGGTTTTTGTGATATTGATCGCCGTTTGTGCGGTATAAACTGCGCTCGATAGGTTCGCTCTGGTCGAGGTGTCCAAGCCGAACGCGCCCGCGATGCGCGGGATCTCTCCGGCGGATTGGATTATAAATTGAAACCCCATCGACACAATATCCATCATACCATTTTTTTGTTTCAGAGAATGGCATGTTGTATTGCTCGCAAAGCTGCCGCACTTCCTGTTCTGTAAATCCAGTAAATTCTTCGATCGGGGAGGCATCTGTCATAGAATATTCTATAAACATATTCAGTGCTGAATGTTCGCCATATTTCTTGATTGGCAAAATGCCAGTCATATAGGCAAGTGCGACATAACTTCTGTCTTTTAATATATTTCGCAAAAAATCAAGATATTTTTTCTGAGATTCAGCATCATTTTTGTGAATACGAAAAATAGAATCCCACTCATCAATAATAAAAATAAACGGTATTTTAAATTGTGCATAAGCTGTTTCAAGAACTGCCGAAAGCGTCTTTCTCCTTGGCATTTTTAAGTCTGCAAATTCATTTTCAATTTCAAAAAGAATATCTTCTTCCATAAATCGCAGCATTTCTTCCATATTTTGAGATTCACTCAGATAATTTTGGATATTCACATGTATCACATGATACCGGTTCAGATGCTTTTCAAAATCAGGATTTTTTGCAATTTTCAGGTTTTCAAATTGTTCCTTTGAATTGCAGCCACGGCTGTAATATGCAACCAACATATCAGCTGCCATGGATTTCCCGAATCTTCTTGGGCGGCTGACGCAGAGATTTTTATCTTTCGTTCTGATTTTTTTATTTGTGTATGAAATCAGCATGCTTTTATCAATGTAAATTTCAGAATTCAACGCCTCCTGAAATAAGTCGTTTCCAGGATTCAGATATATTCCCATAACGCCTACCTCCTTGCTGAAATTTACATTTATTATACCACAGTGAGGGAGAAAATGCAAATAGTAAAAAACAGCGGAGCATTTCATTCACCTGCTCCGCTGTTGTATTTTTAATAAAAAGCAATGTAGTTAGAATCTATCTAACCGTAATAGTTGCTATCATCAGAATCCCATAGTTCGTATTATGTAATTCTAGAATTTGTATATGATATTTTACGTTCATATATCATACTTCTATTTTCAAAAATATTATTAAAATAATTATAATTACGCATATATTTCTTTTAGAATAATTAAAATTTGTTCATACTGCTTTACAGCATTATTTTTATCTTCGTATTGTTCGCAAAGTGTATCAAACTCTCGCTGTATCTGTTTCAAAAGTTCTTTGCTAAAATTTGTTTGCATTACGTCTAAAGATGAGCGGAATATTTCAACAGCCTTCGTAAACTGTTCAGAAACATTATTAAAAAGCCCATCCATTGTTTCTGATAAAAGATTTTGCAATTTGGCTCTATCTCCTGAATCTTTTACCTCACCAGAAAATTCATTGGAAATTTTCTGAATAAAAGGATTTACATCAAGTTTTATTACAGGAAATTCAATGCTATTCAGTATTTTTTCAACAATAAGTCTGAAATGATTTATATCAAAACTTTCATCACCACTATCAAAATTATTAAGTATTGTCTGCATCATTTTTCGTTTAGTTATTTTAATATCTACTGCTTTGTAAAAAGAAGTTTCTATCTGAGTGCAAGATTCATAACCGAATGAATGTATATTTTCCAAAGCATCTGAAGCAGAAAGATAAGTATACGTTGTTGTATAATTGGAATATTCATAATGAGATTTTTTCCACCATAAATGCCCCGTAGTAACTTTGTATTTATTCGTATGGTATTCGGTTCCTGTATGTTCCTGAAGCATAGAGTTATTGCGACAATTTTCACGTAATCTGCATAAACTATCACCTTTTGTCTGCTCAAGAGCAATACGCAAACCACCCAAAACTTCCTCCAGAGATGCTTTGATACTCGAAATTTGAGATTCCACTGCTTTTTTCTGCTTTTCGATTGTATCTTTATCACCAGTTTCAAGCAATATTTTTTTGTGTTCTGTTTCTGAAGATAAATTTTTAACAACATCATTCCATTCTGATTTAACATTTGGAATAAACGCTTTTGCTTTTTCTTGAAGCGTTATATCTTTAGAAACAACTACTTTATCAAAAATATCTTTTACTATAGCAATATTCCCAATTTCCTGCATCATCTCTTGAGTTAAATCGCCAAAACGATTTAATTTTTTAAAATAAAATGCCTCACTTCGAGAATAATCGCCCTCAGATTTACCAATCATATTATTTACCATGGAAGAAATAAAAACCGGCTCAGAACATGTGCTAAGAAAGCGTCCAACTGCTGCATTATTTTTTGCTTCATTGACAAATTTATTTCTTGCCTGCTCAGTAAGTTTAGATTTTATCTTATCAACTGTTGCAGAAAGAGAACCACATTTTCTAAGTTCATCAAGAAGTGCATCATCAAATCTGCTGCAAACTAAAATCAAATTGGCAACTCCTTTTTGAGGAAGCTGTGATGAGATCAATTTCATATCACTATCGTCAATAAATTGTGAACCTCGGCTTAAAAAGAAAACAACATCACACTGTCCTATAAACTCTCTTGTACGGTCAGTACGAGATGCAATAGCATCATTCATACCTGGAGTATCAACTACACTGATTTCCATAAGCTCTGGCTTGTCCATATATAGTGTAACGGTTTTAACCATAGGAGTAAATTTTCCGTTTTCACCAACATACTCATTAAGTTGACCCATAAGAGCATTCAGTGATAGAAAGGAAATTTCCTCTTTACCTTTTTCAAGATATTCATAAGGATTTACGCCACTTTCTGCTACTAAATTCATGGTTTCTCTTGCAACAGTATGTTCATTGTCATCGATATCCACACGGGCATATTGTTCAAGTTTTTTCCACTCTTCAACCGTATAGTATTCCACGCAGATCTTGTTTTTTTCTGAATATTCAATTCTGGTCAGTGCTGCTGTTTTTGGTGTACGTGAAGTTGGCAGAATATCCTTTCCATCAAACAACAGCGTATTCAGAAATGTGGATTTTCCTGCTTTAACTTGTCCTATGATACCAACATTCAGCTTTCGGTCATTACGATAAAAATCTGCAACTCTTCTTACAAAATCTTCACGAATTTTCTGTAATCCATTTGTCTGGATATACTCGCTGTATTCGCCGAGCTTTGAAAGACATTCATCTGCGAATGTCGTGAATTCATCTATTTTCTTTTGCTCAAAAGCGGTTTTTTCAAATACTGGCATAGATAACTATCCTTTCTTTTTTGTACAACAATTAATATATTGATTATTTTGGTCTGTTTTCAAATTAAAGCTGTAATCTGCAAATAAATAACTTCCTCTACAATCATAAAAATTTGAATCATGAATATTTACTTCTGGATAGCCATTTTTATATATAATTGCACCACAGTCATGTCCACCAACACTACAATTAATAAATTCACTATTTTTTATGGTTATAACAGGTTTTTCTCCAACATTCCAACCTCTGTCACTTCCAAAATAAATTACACCACCAGATGTACAAGAATCATGGTAACCAACAGGATTTCTAATATTATTAAACTTACAATCTGATATACAAAGCTTCTGTACGTAAGAATTATGTATTATTGCAGTACCTGATCCTTCACAAATACAATTTTTAAAATTACTTTTTTCAATACTTATCTTCTGTACATTATGTGCAATAATCGCATTTTTTCTATTATATCCACGAAAAGAGCTTTTTTCACAATAATCGTGAAACAGGCAGTTAATTATTGTTATTTTTTTAGCAAATGAAACACTTATAATGTTGTTCATAAACTCCAAATTTTCAATAAATATATTATCAACATTGGAAATTTCTATCTTTTTATTGAATGGAATGTTATTAAGCTTAGGAGCAAAATAATATCTTTTAGTATTAGTGCATAAAATCAATCCAAAAACAAATTTCTTAGCATAGCACAGAAGTGTTTCCTGTACGTTTTCATTATTTCCATTTAACAACTCCTGATACTTATCTGAATCTTGCTCCAAAATTGCAACAGAAAATTTTGCCATTTCTTCCATGTTAGATTTGTCAAACCCCAACATATCTCCAAACTGTGCAATAAAAGCTGCCTGTTTTATATTTGGAGAACCATTGGAACAAGATAAAAGCATTGCATCAATCATAAAGATTTCACAAAGTCCTTTATCTTTGCATTGCTTGATAAACTCTGCTGTTCTGTCTGGCGTTATTTCCATAGAACGCTTGATATACTCTGCAAGAGGCTGTGTTTCTGTACAAGTTGCCATAATACGTTTAATCAGCGTAAAAGCATTTTCTGTATCATTACATTCATACTGTGCGACCACACAAAGCATATCAAAATACAGATTACGAACATACTCTTCTGCTTTACTGACTGGGTGTTCATTAATCGGGTGATTTGAAGCCTTGCTGTCGGCAAAAAATCTTCTTACACTTTCAACTTTTGAATCAACTTTTTTATTCATACTATACTTCCTCCAGTATATTTATAATCATTTTTGCTGTTTCTTCAGTTTCTTTAGATGATGCAATATCATAAAATTTTATATTAACATCACGCAAAATATCCGTAAGAAATTCTGTAAATGAAAGCTGCAAGTTTTTATGTTTAACATCAGCCAATCCGTTTTCACTGCAATATGCCTCAAGAACCGCCTTTGGATCAGTCAGCTTATCCGAGAGCAAATCAATTTCAGATGGTTCTGGCATTTCAATCGAAACTGCATCTGCAATACGTTTGATTTCTGTAAAAAACTCATCTTGAAGATCATGCAACTGAATTTTTAGATTTTTCAATTCAGAAATATTTCTTACACTTTTTCTGTCCATCGATTGTAGATAATCTTCTGCATCATGATTATCTGAAGAAAAATCAGCCAGGATATGTGAAAGGCGATTATGAAGTCGCTGAGTTTCGTCCAGTTTTTCATCATAATATTCCTTACACTTAGTGAACAGCAACTTGAAATTATAGGCAAAACGACTCTGTGATACAGTTTTATCCCATTTATTCAGATATTCCAGAATTTTTTCTCTGTCATAATCTTCTGGTTCTTCTGATGAATCTGTAAGTACATCCAAAACTTGAATGCCTTTCATTTGCAGTATATTATGAATTTTATCAACTACTTCATCGAGATCATCAGGCATAAGCTTATCAGCTTTATTAACTACAATGAGTTTTGGAATGTCTGAATTGAGAGAACGCAGGAATTCAATATCAGAATTGGTAACTGTTCCGCTATCAGCTGGAACAAACCAAAGAATAAAGTTCGCAGAATTAAGCTGAGTATGTGCAATTTTCTCATCCGTTTTTGATGAATAGCCATTTATTTCCGCTTTAGAATAGCCAGGCGTATCAAGCAGTGCAATATGCTGAAATGGCTGATTTGGCGATGCAACAAACAAGCTTTGCAGCAGATGTCCAAGTGTGACCTCTACACCATCTGTGTCATCTTTTCCAAAACCGTGTGCAATCAGGCAGACTTCTTCTGGTTGCATAACAATTTTGGATTCAAATATGTTAATACCATAAACAAACGAAATTTCATCATGGATCAGATAAGCAGGCACAGAAGTCGAAGGTGTAATATCTGACGGCAGAAGCTCTTCCCCCAGAATGGAATTCAAAAATGAAGATTTACCGCTTGAAAATCCGCCACCGAGAGCAACTACATTTTTCCCAATCAGGCGGTCAAATAGGATAAATTCTTTGAAACGCTCATATTCCTGTTTAAACTCAAAATATAATTCTGGGAAATTAGGTGGTGCATTCTTTTCCAATTTATTAGGAAGTTCCTTTGTAATAATTTTTTCTATTTCGCTCAAATCCACATTAAGGTTCGCTGTTTCATTTGTCATAATAATGCGTTTGAGAAGATTTGTTTGGCTTGGCATATTTTTCACCCCTTCTTTTTATTCAATAATTCCGCCAGCTTCTTTAAATTTTTGTTTAGCTAGTCCATAAGCAAGACCAACACCAACATTAATTGATGTAATTAAAAAAGGGTTCCCTTTGTGATAAATAAGATGTTCCGGATAGTAGCAGACAAATTCATTTGAATCAAGTTTATACTCTTTTAAAGTAAGTGTATAATATGGGCTATCTGTTCCATCAATCCAAGCAGTTAACCGAAATATATCATCATTATATCTTAAATTGCATTCCATTCCATCTGAAAATCTATAATGATAATTTACATATACTCCGCTATAGTCAAAGCGAACTCCTTCAAAGTCTAGATATCTATAAATATGAAATTCAAATTGATTTTCAAGTAATTTCAAATAGCAATTAAATATCTCATAAGTGTTTTTTATATAACACTTATATTCATTTACATCTTGTGTCAAAATAACTCTTGCAATATTTGAAATAAGAATAATATAGTCTTTTTCAAGTTTCATCAACATGCAGAGCTCTGCAATGTATTCAGTTGCTTTTTTCTTTTCTTTCTGAAAACATTGTGAAATCAGAATACATTCCATAAGGAGAACAAGGCGAATATCGTCATTGATAAAAATTCTTGTTATTTCATCGATGGTATTAAAATTCATCTGCTGTGCCTTTAAGAAAAGCTCCTGTACATTCCCTTTGAATCCCATGCCATGTGAGATGCGATATAATAAAGAAAAGCTTTTTTCATAGGCATTGCTATCAAGTGATACAACTGAAAGTAATAGCAACAGATACATCTCCTGTTCTCTTTCACTTTTACCACTCATAGGGTGATTTTCAATTTTATAACGTTCTGCCTTTGAAGACAACTCATCAAAATTTATAGTTTGCGGAACAGATTCCTGTTCCATCATTCTTCGTTCTTCCAAATCTGCATAGATCTGTTTTAACTCCGCCTGCAATTCTTCAATACTTTTCATAATTATCACCTTATCCTAATATTTGTTCTATAATCCTCAAATCTTCCTGATATTGAGCAATTCTTTTCTGCTGTTCCTGTTCGCTCTTTGAAAGATTTGCTTCGAGGTCATTAAGTTCTTTCTTTTTCATTTCAACTTGCAAAGAAACAGCTTTTTCAAGTTCTTCGTTAACATTAGCTGTCATTTGAAGCACTGCAGATTCTATCTGTGTTCTTACATTTATCATTATCTCGTCAATCACTTGTCTTACCCTTTGACTTGCAGCTTCACGTTTCTGAGCCTCTTCCTGTTCTCTGGAATACTTGTTAATTGAACCTCCAAGAAATGCTCCTAAAATAGAACCAACTGCTGCACCGATTGCTGAACCAATAGGGCCACCAAACAATGTACCAATAACAGTAGCAACTACAGTTGTTACAGGTGTAATTGCAGATTGCATAGCAGTTCGTTTTGCTTCATTATCGCTTAGAATGCTGTTGTCTAAAAGAGCAGAATTTGTGTCTACTGCAATATCACCGAGATTTACCAAATCCGAAATATTGGAAATATATTTCTGCAGTTTCGGTTCAAGATGCTGCCGAATTCCTGCCGTTATTGCATTCCGTACAATAAAATTAACCTTTTCCTGAATATTGCCTCCTTGAACCAAAATATCCTCCAACATTGAAGCACTGTTTCTGAGTTCTGATTCTACCTTGGAACGAATATTATCAATACAATGCTCAGTTTGTTCTGCAAAACGATTTTTTTCTTCTGTAAGCTCTTTTTGCATATCGGAGATTTTATCTTCCAGTAACTTTTTATCCTCCTGCACTTGTATTAAGTTGGTATCAGGAACAGAAATTTGCTTATTGAGATAAGACTGCAGTCCATTCACATAACTATTTAATTTATTTTCATAATGCGTTTTAAAAATTTCTTCACTTCTTGACTGAATTTCCAGAAGGATTTCCTGCATTTGTAACGTATCACCATCAGCCGCACTAGTAACGGCTATTTTAAGATTTCTGATATTCATTTTTTGTTCTATAAGTTGCTTGATGTGTGAAACTGTCTGAGATAATTCTTTTTCAACACATTTATCAGCTTTGGTGATCACAACATAAACAGGCATGTTATTAAGCTGCAATTCTGTAAGAAAATTAAGGATACTAGCACGAACTGTGCCTTCATCGGATGCCACAGCAATAATATAGGCAAGACTTCTTGGAAGATAATCATTAATAGCACGATTATGTATCTGTATTCCTGAATCAAAACCAGGCATATCCACAAGGCGAACATCAGGAATCTGTTCAAAAAAAGAATTCTCCATTGAAATTTTCAGAAGAGATACATCACATGGAATTTCTTGTTCACTTTCCTTGTTCAATACACCTTTCTTTTGCGTTCCGTCTTTCATACAATAAGTAATATTTTCTTTACCATATGTAAGTTCAGCAGGAATTGCAGTTTCAGGAGTAATATCTGTTGAAAGCAAATAATAACCAATCAATTCATTCACTAAAGTAGTCTTTCCTGTACTGAATGTACCAACAATCGGAACGGTTACTTTAAAATCAGAAATATCTGCAATATCTTTTTCTATTTTTGATGAAACTGAATCAAAATTATACTTTTGATAAATATCTTTCATTTTTCTAAATTTATCAAGAAAAATTTTATGAAGTTTCTTCATTTGTTTTACTCCTTTTTTAATCAAAATGAAGAATATAAAATATCACTTTTTTATTCTATCACACTTTTCTCGTGCTGTCAACACTTTCAGGCATATTTTTTCTGCTCTATCAGTTGTTGAATCTCTTGACTAAAGTTGTTAGAGTGTTAAGTGTCTGCACATTTCGATACAAAGGAGAGATTTAAAATTGGATAACGATCGCAAAACGATTTCATACATCATCGGACAGCGAATTTATGAGTTCCGCACGCAGAAAAAACTCAGTCAGGAGACACTTGCGTTTGAATCTGATATTCACCCAGCCTATCTTGGAAGGGTAGAGCGGGGAGAAAAATGCCCGACAATTGAAACTCTTTATAAAATCTCTAAAGGATTAAAAATTCCACTACATGAACTTCTTGATATTTCTATGGAAGTAAAGCCCACAAATACAGAAGCTTTTCATAGAATCCAGACAGCAATGCGGTGCCTTTCAGAAAAAGAATCTGTTGAGATTGCTGAAATTATAGAAAAACTGATTGCTTTCAAATATTCGCAATCATAAAAGCGGTATGTCCTTTGCGGACATACCGTGTTTTTTACGTTTTCATTCTCATCTCTACATATTTTTCTACTGATTCAGCAGGAACTTTATATCTGTTTCCTTCTTTAAAACCTTTTAGCTGTCCCGTTTGCAAAAGCTTGTAAAATGTACTCCTGCCGATTTTCAGAATCTCCATAACTTCTTCTCTTGTAAGTATTTCCTTATCTTTCATCATACACAACCTCCCGTTAGTGTTCATTGATGTATCGTTCTATTTCTTCCGCAGATATCATTGTTTTTCTCTCACTCATTTTCTTAGAGCTTGTGTTCATA
>ERZ772886.2936-NODE-2936-length-12997-cov-3.644182_pt1 | contig 12997 bp, 9 predicted proteins | sample MGYA00512128_ERZ772886 | MGnify/ENA primary metagenome ERZ772886 (study PRJEB29015, sample SAMEA2737698) | human gut metagenome | biome: human gut; feature: human-associated habitat; material: faeces | place: China | collected 2012 ... | reverse complement strand
TGGGGGTAAGTAAAACTACTGGAACGGTGACAACTCCGGCATTGAAATTGATCGAAGGAACCAAAAATCTGAAAGTGACTTTCTATGCCAACGGTTGGAAGGCGGATCAGGCATTGAATGTAACGGCTTCGACGGGCACGGTCGTAGGCGGAAGCGATCTCGTCATGCCTCAGGCAACCGATACCGGCAGCGGAGTAATGGACAAGAGCGAAGCAGCTCTCTTTACGGTCTACGTCGAAAATGCGGATGCCACGACTGCGCTTACGTTCGCTTTGGCATCTACGACAGTCGATAAGCGTTTTATTCTCGACGATCTGACTGTCGACGTGCATGACGGACCGATCGAGTTGACTCCGGTGATTCTTGCAGACGACATAACGGGTGTGGCGGCTGCGGGCGCCACGGATGCCACCTTCACATATGAAGTACGCAACGACAATAATTATACGGCATCTGTCGAATGCGACGGAACGGTCGTGACGGCAGCTTCGGTGGAAAATGCGACGAAAACGATAACTTATTCCGTAAGCGAGAACACCGATACGGCAAACGATCGAAGCGGATGGATTACCATTACGTTGAACGACCCAGAATCGATTTCATTGAAAGTTATTGTCTCACAAAATAAAAAGATTGTCGCCGGAACAGGGAAATATGTACCTGTTGAAGCGAATCAGGAAGATTGGAGTGGAAAGTATATTATCGGTTACAAAGCTTCAAGCGGTGTTCGCATACTCACGGGAGCTAATTCCGGAAATTATGCAAACATGTCAGATGCAGGTGATTTTAACCAGTATATGGATGGAGATAATATTGTTTCTAATGTCGATACGGATATATATGCTTGTACGTTTGAGAAAACCGTAAACGGTTATTCAATTCATTGTGCAGATGGATATATTGGATATACATCTACTGCAACTTCAAAAAATAACAATCTGTGGTTTAGCCCAAACATTGTTGAAAAACAGTATGAATGGACGATTTCATATTCTAAATGTGTTGAGATTCAGAATGTTTATAATACAAAACGTATTATTTGGGCGAATGCTTCTGCAAATCGATTTGCAGGATATACATCGAAACAACAGGAGGTAATCCTTTATAAATATATGGAATAATGAATAATCCATAAATGCAAAGAACCGATTGAAAATTCAATCGGTTCTTTGCATTTAGCCCTATTATACGGACGAATAGTCCATATTTTTATCCCAACCGCCTTATCTTCGGGGACTGAGGAGGGGCTGCAAACGGGAAAGATTGGTTATAAAAAACAACTTGTTTCTTCGCAAATACTTCGACCATGTTTTGGGTCGATATTTCGCCATCGCTTTAAGACATATATAGTTATTCGCTCACGCAGCAGACTGCTACTCGCCCGCCTGCACGGTCCCTCAGCCGTCGGCGAACAACTGTAAAAAATCGTATCAAGGAGGGCCGAATTTTGCGAATCGGCATCAAAAAGGATCGCTGCAAGCGATCCCTTTTTGATTAAACGAGGTGCGGAGGCTTCGCCTATTTCGCCTCGGTATTATGCGGTTTGGAGTCTTCCTCCTTCACCGGATCCTTCCCGTGCCGCTTGTTGTAGAGGAAACGCTTGATCTTCTTGGTGGGGGTCATTTCGAACTCCTCCTTCTCCTCGACGACCTCCGAGAGACGCGAGAAGCGGTTGACCTGCGAGTTCACGTAGTCGAGCACCTCTTTTTTGAGCTCATCGATGCGTTTCTCCCATGCGTCCTTCTTCATCTCCCAGTCGTATTTCAGCTCCTCGTAGCGCGCTTCCAGCTCGTCGCGGTTGAAATGCACGAGCGCGATGAGCCGCCCCTCCTTCTCGGTGACCAGCGAATCGGCGACGAAAACGTGGGAGTTGAGGACGCTCTCGATCTCTTCGGGGTAGATGTTCTCGCCGCTGGGGCCCACGATCATGTTTTTGAGCCGCCCCTTGATGTAAAGCCAACCGTCGGGCGAGAGCCAGCCCAGGTCGCCGGTGCGGAACCAGCCGTCGGGTGTGAAGACTTTGGCCGTCTCCTCGGGATTCTTGTAGTAGCCCAGCATGACGCTCGGCGTGAGCGCCACGATCTCGCCCTGCTGCGTATCGGGATTGACGTTTTCCAGCCGCAGCTGCACGCCCGGCGCCGCAGGGCCCGTCGAACCGAGCCGCACCTGCGAGGGAGCCGCGCCGGCCAGCAGCGGGGCGGTTTCCGTCAGGCCGTAGCCGATCGCATAGGGTATCTTGGCTTCGAGCATGAACCGCTCGGCCTGCGTGTCGAGTTTGGCGCCTCCGATACCGAGGAAGCGCAACCGCCCGCCGAAGACCTTCATCAGCTTCTTGCCGGCGATCCGGTGCAGGTAGCGGCGCATGAAGCCGATGCCGACGAGCGTGCGCCAGAAGGCGTTGGAGTTGAATTTGGCCTGAACCTGATGGCGGTAGATCTTCTCGATGATGAGCGGCACGATGAGCATGACCGTAGGCCGCACGGCTTTCAACGCCGGCATCAGCGCCGACGCGGTAGGCTGGCGGTCGAGGTAGACCACGCGCGCGCCCTTCGAGAAGGCGTAGATCAGTCCGATCGAACATTCGTAGGTATGGGACAGCGGCAGCACCGAGAGAAAGACGTCGGTCTCGTCGATCGGGAAGATGCCGAAATCCATATCGATCTGCGCGCAGATCGCCTTGTGGGTGAGCATTACGCCTTTGGGGCTCGACGTCGTTCCCGACGTATAGATGATCGCCGCCAGGTCGTCGGGCGAAGGAACCGCCGTAGATCCCGTTGCCGTGACATGCTGGGCGATGATCCCCAGATTCTTGGTCCGGATGACGATATTGAGCGAATCGATCGTCTGCTTCGAAAGTTTGGAAAAGAGTTTGTCCGAGACCAGCAGGGCTTTCGCCTCGGAATGGGCGATGATCATATCCAGTTCGGGGCCGGAGAAGTCGGGAAGGATCGGTACCGCGACCATGCCGGCCGAGGTGACGGCCAGGTAGCAGATTCCCCAGTTGGGCATACTGCTGCTGAGCAGCGCCACCTTGTCGCCGGCCTTGACGCCGGCTCCGACGAGCGCTTCCTGCACCGCGGCGGCTCGCCGGCCGACTTCGGCGTAGGTGACGCTTTCGCCGTTGAACATATCGAAGGCCGTGCGTGAAGCGAACTTCTCCACACCATGCCGCAATAGTTCGTAAAGCGTGTTAATCTTCATAAAGTCAGATTCTTCTTCTGTAAATCCGAATTGCGAAATTCAAGGCAAATGTACGGATTTTTACCTAAAAAATACTACATTTGAACCAAATTATCACCATGCTCGACCGCAGTTTCATCCGACAATCCGCCGCTGCCGCAGGCTTCGACCTGTGCGGTGTAGCGCCGTGCCGCCATCTGGTGCGGAACGAGCAGTTTTTCCGTCGCTGGCTCGGCGACGGGCGTCACGCCTCGCTCGGTTACCTCGAACGGAATCTCGACAAGCGGTTCGACGTGCGACGGCTGGTCGAAGGGGCGCAGACGGTAGTCGTCTGCGCCGTCGGTTACAAGAACGGCCTGAGCGACGGTTATCCCGACGACTTCCGCGCGAAGATCGCCTCGTATGCCCTGACCGCCGACTACCATGCCACGATCAAGGGGATGCTGGGCGACCTCTTCGGGCGTCTTCGTGCCGCGGAGCCTGCCCTCGCCGGCCGGGCGTTCGTCGATTCGGCTCCGCTCGTGGAAAAGCAGCTGGCCGTCGAAGCGGGGCTGGGCTGGATCGGCCGGCAGTCGCTGCTCGTCACGCCCCGGTTCGGATCGTTCGTCCTGCTGGGCGAGCTGGTGCTCGACGCGGCCTGCGATCGTTACGACGAGCCGCTCGCCGGCGCGGGGTGCGGCTCCTGCCGCCGCTGCGTCGAAGCCTGCCCGACAGGTGCCGTTTGCAACGACCGCGCGATCGATGCGCGCCGCTGCATCTCCTGTCATACGATCGAACGGACGCCGGCTGCGGAAATTGCCCTCGACGGGTGGATTTTCGGCTGCGACGCCTGCCAGAGCCGCTGCCCCTACAACCTCCGTGCGCCGCTGCATCTTCATCCGGCGTTCGATCCGCTGTTCGATCCCTTGTCGTTCCCGCCCGAACGGTGGCTCGCGATGGAGGAGGCAGAATTCCGCACGTCGTTCGGCCGCACGCCGCTCATGCGCAGCGGCCTCCGGCGCCTCCAAGCCAATGCGGCGCAAAACCTGCGCCGAAAGGGATGACCGCGATTACCTCTGTGGAATGTCCAAATAAAAAGCGTTGTCTCGTATATTGAGACAACGCTTTTTATTTAAACCACATCGAATTATCGGTCGGACCGATAATAAACGGTCATCATCGATTCGGAAGTCGTCCCAAGTCCGAGCATTCCTGTCGATCGGCCATTGATCTGACGGATATTCGTCGGTTTGGCCACATGCCGAGGAGCACCGATCGCAGCAGCCGTCGAAAGGCTGGCAAAGGTATTAATCGTCGCCTGAACGCGTGCGATATCAGCGGCTTTACGACTAATCTGCATCCGATTGCGGGCATTCGATGCCGAAAGATCTCCCTTGACGAGAACATAGGGCGCCAGCGCATGTTTCGTCTCCAACGGCCGGGTTTGGGCTTCGCCTTTCGGATTATCCTTATCGATACCCATGAAATTCATAGACAGAATCTGAACCACACCGATGCCTCCTGTAAATTCATATTGCCCACCTTGAATAACTACAGCCCCCTCCTTTTCACGTGCACCGATGAAGGCTTTATCCATATCGGTATTCGTGTAATAGTAATAAGTTTCTCCGGAGAGGAATCTCGGACAGAGCGTCCAATCGATATTGCCTTCGGTCTTGACCACCTGCGCCAACGGAATATTGAGCCAGCCGCCGATACCTTCCGTCTCCTTCGGATCGTAGTTCATTATGAACGGATTGGCATTGGCGAATTCCGTATCCGCATTCCAGCCGTACACCTTGTAGCTCTGACCTTCCACATCCTTCTCGATTCGGACATTGAATTGCAACGGAGTCTCCGTAAACTGATATCCTTTTTCGCCGACGATTGCCGAACCATACGAAACCAGCGTCCATGCACCCAGATAATCTTCATATGTCGAACCGACAAGTTCGATACCGCCCGCATTGTTGTTCTCCGACTGGCCGAGGATGGTGCAAGCGCCATATTCACCCGAGGGAGATGCAGGAACCTGTGCGATGACCCAGTTGACGGCTCCGTTTTTACCTTCGGCATCCGCAGCGACGGTCGAGAAAAGCCACACTTCTCCGGCATTGGTTTTCAATCCTACATATTTCTTCTCCATATCGAGCGCAATACCGTCTTCAAGCGTCATGCTGCGGAGTTCGCTTTCGGATCTGATTCCAATCTCTTCCAGCGAGGTAGGCGGGGCAGGGAATTTGTCCATGTCAAGTGTCCACGCTCCAACGGTAACAGCTGTCGCAGTCTTGTTGGGTTCGCAGTCAAAGAAAATAGCGAGCCCGGCATCCTGCATTTCCCACGAAACCGCTGTTATATCCGACCAAGCATCCGTCTCGATGGGTTCGTCTCCACCCGTCTCATCATTCTTATCGGACATACCGAGGATCTCGGGCTCTGTGGAAGCCGATGCCTGTGCTTTTACAATGAACCAGTTGGCTTCGCCTGCATTGCCTTGCTCATCAATACCTATGGTACCGAAGAGCCATACTTGCCCGTATTCGGTTGGGGCGGAGACTTGATAGGACCCTTGGCTCGGAGTAACGTCGATACCCTCTTTCATGATCCTTTCTCGAAGAGAAGCCTCCGTCATACCAATCTCCTCCAAAGAGGTCGCAGGTCCCGTGAGCGTAAATCCGCCGGCTTTGACCTTAACGGTTTTATCATTCGGATAGAGCTCGGCTCCGATTCCTGGTTGACCGCTGATCGTTCCGTATACGCACGCCATGTTAACCCACGCCTCGGACATTCCCGGTTCGTCGCCGCCATTCTTGATCTCGGCACGGAAGAACTGCGTGAGGAATTCCGATGCAGCGACATTGTATCCGAAGGCCACGGCGACATAGTTCTTGTTCTCCTCGACGGCGACGTCCGTCTCGAACTTGCCGTTGCGAACGATATCGGTCATCTCCGCTCCGTACTTGTTCTGCAACAGAACGACGATTTCGTATTCGCTCTTGCCCGCGATATCGGCAGCAGCAACGACGTCAGCGAAATAGCGTCCGTCGGCAACCGACGGCTCGAAGGTCACGTGCACATTGTTATCGGCCACCTCACCGACGGTGATGGCGATCGTCATGCGGTCGTCGGCCGGCGTGGTGAACGCCGTTTCGAGACGTGCGACAGCGGACGTGGACTTGCCGGCGTCGAGGTCGTAACCGAAGGCGACGACCGTGTACTCCGTGTCGGCCTTCAAACCGTGGACGGTCTTCCTGACCGTGCCGGAGGAGAGTTCGGAGATGTTCTCTTTCAGGGCGGCGACGATCTCACGGTCGCTCTTGCCCTCGATCAGGCTGTTTTCGACGACCTGCCAGTAGTAGAGGTTCTCGGCCGAAGGTACGATCTCCACGTCGACGCTCTCGTAAGTCGGGTTCGTCGCGGCGATCTTCTCGAACGTCAGCTCCGCGGCCTCTTCGGCCAGCGTCGTGGCGAAGATTTTGGAGTACTCCGAATCCGTCAGACCGCTGCCTGCGGCGGCGACGGCCTTGACGCGCAGGATATACTTGGTTTTCGGATCGAGGTCGCCGAATGCGAGGGCCGTAGCCGAAGTCGAGTTCTCGGGCTGCACGACGAGTTCGTCGCCCGTCTCGTTCTCCTGGGAGAGGCGATATTTGTAACTTTCGGCATTGGGTACGGCATCCCACGCCACCTTGAAGCTGGAGGACGTCGTCGTGGTCACCGCGACCGAAGGTTTGGCGAGCACCGTGCCGCCCTGCTCTTCTACATCGTCGCTGTCGCTACAACCCGTGAAGGCGAATAACAGCGAGAGACATAAAAAAAGTCCGAATTTTCTCATAGTAAAACGTATTTGATTGTAATGATTCTCGTCCGGTCGTGCCTTTCCCGCACCGTGTCGTTAGGGAAAGTACCGACAAATATAGGTATTTTTTCAGAAACTCTGTAATCTTTGGAAAAGTATATCCTCCGTCCGGCCTCTTTTTTCGCTGCGGAACTGTAACGGTTTACATCCGGATAGATCGCAAAGTATCATCTTTTCAGGCATAATTCGCAACGGATGGAAAGCGGAAAGGGGGAGTTTGGCGCGAAATCGTCAGGCCGAACGATTTTTTAAAAATCCCGGGCTTCTCCGAACAGCCGCAGCTCGAACGTGCCGCCGACGGCCAGCCGTTCGCCCTTGACGGCCATCGCCCCCAGAATCTCCGGCACGCGGCAGGCCCGTTCGACGACGGAGCCCGTATCCTCCTCGGTGCGGACGCGGTTGGCCCACGCCGTGGCATAGCTGTCGGCGAGCAGCACGTCGCGGCAGACGATCATCACGGCATCGGCACGGCCGAAGCTGAGCGACGGCCCAACGGTCCCCGACGAGGTGCAGATACCCAGCGGGAAGGCTCCGCCGGGAATGTGGAGTCCGACCCGTTCCGAGAGGGGGGACTCTCCGGCGAAGAGCGCCACGTCGAGCGGCCGGTGCACGTCGGCGTAGATGTCGCCGCCGTTTTCGACGACCACCTCGCCGACGCCGAATTCGCGGCGCAGCATCCGTCCCGTCTCGCGGGCGAAGGCTCCGGCTACGGCGCTCATCGGCCCGATGCCTGCCGTAGCGGCCGCCACGGCCATTTCATGCAGCAGAGGCGGAGCGTCGGGTCGCGGCAGACAGGGAACGAGGGCGCGCAGGTAGGCGGGGTCGCAATCGAGGTAACGGTCGAGCCGCACGCGCAGTTCGTGCAGAAAGTGTTCCGTGCGGGCGGCCATGACGGCCGCATCGCCGCGGTCGACGGCGATCCACAGGTCGCTTTCGCGATGAGAGACGGTGAACACGACCGCATCCCGCCCCATGCGGCTCCGGTAGCGCCGCTCGACGTACTCCACGGCTCAGGCTTCGGTGAATTCGATATGGAAGAGGCCCAGAGGGCAGCTTTTGAGGCAGAGTTTGCAGGCGATGCAGCGTTCGGGATCGAAATGCAGCCGCCAGTCGGGCGCACCGATCGTAAGCGCCTGCGGGAAGCAGGCCAGCGCACAGTTGCCGCAGTCGATGCAGCGGTCGCGGTCGTAGGCGATCTTGCTCGCCACGGGGCTTACGGTGACGCCGTTGCGTTCGAGGTAGGCGACGCCTTCGCGCACCATGGACTCCTCGCCCGTCAGTTCGACGAGCAGCGAACCCGAACGTCCCGCCTCGATTTCGGCGCGCAGGATGTTGATGCGCAGGTCGTAACGCTTCACCAGATCGTAGGTAACCGCCTTGTCGGTGGCGTCCGACGGGAAATAGAGAATTACTTTGGTCGTCATGTGCTTTTCCTTGTTAGCGGTTATTCGTCGTCGGCTTTCAGCCCCTTGACCGTCGAATGGGCGGGCATGGGTTGTACGGGTTCCGTGAGGAGGAATTCGCCGCGGGCGATCCAGCCTTTGAGCGTTTCGGCGATCTCGCGCGCCTTGCGCAGGCTCGCCACGGGAGCCGTGCGCACGCGCTGCCCCCGCACCTCGATCGAACCGCTGCGCAGTTCGGCGTAGTTGGTCTGCCCGATCGGGCGCTCCTCCTCGCCGAAATCGAGGATGTTGGTGGTGATCTGTTCGTTGCGGATCGAAACGTCGTGCGCCAGCTCCTCGTCCAGCAGCGGGATCGGGATGCCCACGCCCACGAAGAGGCTCACGCCGTATTTCTCGTAGTAGGCGGCGCGCAGGTAGTCGGTCGACATCTCGCGCAGGTTGCCGATCGCGGCCACGGTGCGCGCGCCGCCGATCGGAATGCCGTGCTCGTTGACGGGTTTGGAGGTGTTGAACTGCGTGCCCTGCCAGCTCACGTAGCCGCGTGCGCCGCAGAGGAAGATGCGCGTGCCCATGCCGATCGTACGGCACGTGGGATCGTTGAGCAGGGGCGACAGCTCGCCTGCGGTGCTGTACGAAACATTGCGCAGTTTGGGCAGCAGCGTTCCCATGTAGGTATGGAGCATCCGCTCCGAAGAGTTGGTCGCGGCGTTGTAGTTCTGGTAGCAGTTGCGCGGGTTGTAGAGGATCGCCTCGTTGATGTCGTCGAGCGTGACGTGCGAGCGGATATGGCGCCGCGGATAGTCGTCGGTTCCCTTGCCCCAGGCTTCCAGCGTGACGCTGCGGCCGGCCACCAGCTCCTCGATGACGTGGGCGCCGCCGTAGGCGGGGCGCGCCGGATCGCAGTCGGTGGCGCCTACGAAGGTGTCGACGGCCGCCAGGCCGCCGCTTACGGGGACGCCGTTGAGCTCGATGCGCTCCATGCGGATCGGCGGCGTGGCGTGGCCGAAGTTGAGGAAGGCGCCCGACGAGCACATCGCGCCGAACGTACCGGTCGTGACGACGTCCACGCGCCGGACGATCTCGGCGGGCGAAAGGGTGCGCGCCAGTTGGGACACCTCTTCGGCGGTCAGGACGACGGCTTTGCCCTGACGGATCTTTTCATTGATCTCTTCGTAACTCTTCTTCATGGGGAAATTCTTGTTCGGAGCGCAAAATACGCAGAAATCGCGACATTTCAAAATCGCCGGGGACCGGAGCGGGCTCTCGCGGCAAAATCGGCCTTCGTCGGACCTCCGCTCCCGCAGGTGTAACACAAAGCCGTTACGGACTGCGCCTCCGCATCCTGGCACATGAAAAAAGGGCGCCGGAGCGCCCTTCGAATCCATACGATCGTACCCTTAGCGGATGATGTTCGAGATCAGGAACGTCGCGGCAACCGTCAGAATGGCGTAGAGCTCGGGGAATGCGGCCAGGATCAGCGTCTTACCCATCACGTCGTGGCCGTTGCCGATTGCGGTGATACCGTTGGCGCAAACCTTAGCCTGATAGATGGCAGCCGCCAGATTGACGATGCCGACCAGAATACCGGCGCCCAGAATGGCGGCACCCTGCACAGGCGTAGGTGCGGCCAAAAAGCCCTGCACCATGAAGAAGCAGACGAAACCGTAAAGACCCTGCGAGCCCGGAAGAGCCGAAAGGATCATGTAGCTACCGAATGCGCCGCCGTTCTTTTTCATGGCGCCTACGGCTGCCTGTCCGGCGATCGAAGTTCCGATGGCCGATGCGATACCGGCCAGACCTACCATCAGCGCGACGCCGACATAGGCCATTACCAATGCTGTTGTTTCCATAATGAATTGATTTTTTTATTGTTTTATCGGTTTAATTCAGTTTGCGTAAGGGGTCGAACGAGCGGTTGCTCATCTCGAATCCCGCGTTTTTGTAGAACTCCACGAAGGTGAGTCGCATCGGATGGACGAACGACGAGATCGAGGACATGAAGAGATTGATGCCGTGTCCGACGAGCAGGATCAGCACGATGACGATCTCGCGCACGATCGGAATGTCGGGGCTCAGCCCCGTAGCCAGCGAGTTGAAGACCAGCGCCAGCACACCGCCCGAGAGGCCGATGGCGAACAGACGGATGTACGACAGCACGTCGGAAAGGATGCCCGTTATATTATTATAGGTATCCCACAGTCCGGTTCCGAAATTCACGAACGGGTTCTTGCCCGGCGAGTTGAAGAAAAGCATCAGCACCGCACCGATGGCCGCCACGCCGTAGAAGGCGGGTGACGAAGTGGTGAATCCCGGAATGCCCCACGCCGGATCGAGCATCGGAAGTCCTGCGGCCAGACTCCCCGCGAGGATGACGAGGAACCAGCCCAGCGTCGAAAGCGCATAGCGGAATCCCGTCGTGGCACTGATGAGGATGATCTTCAACAACAGACCGAAGAGGATTTGCAGCAGCCCGAGCGCCAGCGCCCACGAGAAGAACTGCCCCTGGAAGTCGAAGAAAGGGACCGACGGGAAGTACTCCTTGAGCGAGAGTCCGAAGAACGATCCGCAGAAGAGACCCACGGCAACGGTGGCGGCAGCGCACATCGTGGCGAACCATGCGGCGCGGCGCATCGTGCCCCCCTTGAATTTCCAAAGCATCGCCATTCCCATCGCCAGCAGGATGAGTCCGTAGCCGGCGTCGTTGAGACAGATGCCGAAGAAGAGCATGTAGAAGGGCGCGAAGAAGGGCGTCAGGTCGATCGTCCCGTATTTCGGGCGGGCGTACATGTCGCCCACCATCTCGAAGATGCGCGCGAAACGGTTGTTTTTCAGCTTCACGGGCGTCTCGTCTTCGGGCGTGGGGTCGCTCTTGATGTAGAGCACGTTGGGATATTCGTCCAGCAGGGCGTCCACCCGATCCGACGTCTCCCGTTCGGCCCATCCCTCCATGACCAGCAGCGTGCCGTCGGCAGCCGCCTCGGCGGTGGCCGTCACCTTCACCCGCTGCAACTCTTCGCGCAGACGGTTGCAGTCGCGCTCGATGAGTGCGGCGGACGCCGCGGCGCGCGACATCTCGGCGTCGGTGGCGCTCAGACGGCTTCGCAGCGAGGCGACCTTCACCTCGGCGTCGTGCGCCGTCATCGCGGGGGCCTTCACCTCCTGCGCGTCGAACGACAGTTCGGCGCCTTCGTGCGATACGGCGACGAACCAGACCGTCGAAGAGGTCTCGTGGATCACCTCCACGGGAGCCTGTTCGTTCCAGGCGTCGCGCGATTTCTCGAACGCATCCCGCTGCGCGGTGAAGAAGCGCAGCACGACGCCACGCCGTGCGAGCCGCTGCAACGTCCCGGCCGAGAAGTCGCCCCACGGGCGCGCCTCCTCGGCAGCCTTTTCGGTCTGTCCGATCTCGGTGCGCAACGCCGCGCGCTCCTGTGCCGTGCGGCCGTAGCGTTCGTAGGCCTCGTCGCCCGATGCGAAGGGGCGGGCCGCCGCGTCGAAATGCTCCGAACTGCGGAACCGTTCCAGCGCCGCGAGGGCCTTGGTGCGGCCTTCGATCGCCGTAACGAGCTGCCGGTCGCCCTCCGAAGGCTCCCAGCCCCGGCAGGTCACGTCGACCAGCCCCAGTTCGCGGAGCCGTTCGATGAAGTCGTCGCTCTGACCGGCGTAGAGAATAAAGTCGTATTTCGACATCCTGGCGATCATGACATCTGCCCCTCCCCGGCCTGTTGCTGTTTGGTTTTTACGATTTTCTGTGCCGATTTCGAGAGGTTCTCCTCGTCCTCAAGGAATCGTTTGATCTTGCGTATGGCATCCTCGTAACCGGGAATCTGTACCTTCTCGTAGAGGTTGACCTTCTGAGTGGTTTTACGGCGTGCGTGATCCAGCAACTCCATCTTGCGGTTATACACCTCGAATTCGATTCCCAGCTGCGCCATGCGCTTGAGGATATCGATTCCGTCGGCGAACCATACGGGCGACGAGAAGAGGTCGTAGGGCTTCTCTTCGTAGACGATCTCCCGGAGCACGGGCGTGCGGACGCCCGCGATCTTCTGTTCGGTCAGCTCGATGTCGGCGATTCGCAGCAGGTCACAATCAAACTCACCCCACAGCGAGACCATGTAGTCGTACTCGGCCTCGAGGCGCGAGAGCTGCGACCGGAACTCCTGTGCGGCCTCCTTCGCTTTCTTGACCTCGGAGCGCAGCGCCGACTCCTTGCTTTTGATCGTAGGGAGCGCCTTCTGCCGCATTTTGAGCTGTTTGCCCAGATCGCCGAGCGAAGTCTTGTTATATTGAAATTTGATTGCCATGAGCGGTTACTCCTTCCAGTATTTTTGGATCAGCTCCTCCTTGATGGCCACCTCGGTCTTGGTGAAGTACTCCGCAAAGAGCCTCCACGCCGTGTCGAGCATCTGGTCGATGTCGATGTTGATGTCGATCGAAAGGAGCTTCTCCGAATAGTCGTGTGCGAATTTCAGCGCGCGCTCGTCGTAGTCCGAGAGGTCGAAACCGTTTTCCAGCTTCGTCTTGGCGTTGGCCGCATCGGCGTAGAGGCGCACGCAGGCGTTCATCACCTGCG
>ERZ772886.2935-NODE-2935-length-12998-cov-4.352700_pt1 | contig 12998 bp, 5 predicted proteins | sample MGYA00512128_ERZ772886 | MGnify/ENA primary metagenome ERZ772886 (study PRJEB29015, sample SAMEA2737698) | human gut metagenome | biome: human gut; feature: human-associated habitat; material: faeces | place: China | collected 2012 ... | reverse complement strand
GTTACTTCTCCGGCGTGTATCATCTCCGGTGATGGGTATTCAGTTGTCGAGGTGCAGAGACGACCGAATTTTTCTCTTGACTTTATCGCCCATACAGGTTAGACTTATTTTTGAAATAAAGAATATTCGGTCTATGTACTTAGACTAACAGAAATGAAAAAATCTGTCAAGACCGATAAATGAACGGATTGTAAATAAGTCTAAAACGGGAGAGTGAAAATGATCTCTTTTCAATTCGAAACCTACATTGCGGATGGTGCGGAGCATTATAGCTATGGCGCGGACTACGGAAAGGGCATGGTGCAGACATCGAAGACCGTGTCGTTTCCCGAGAGCTTGCTGTCACTCGTTGACATGAACATCGACGAGATCGAGCCGGCGATCCGGCAGCTCAACGAGGTACTCTGGCAGCTTACGACAACACGGGAGAAACAGTATGCCGAGGAAGTAAACGCACTGTTGGATGAGCTCGAACTGCGGCACATCTATTTTCAGCAGCTTGCGCTGGACTGGAGGTATCGGCTGTCACGGGCGGTGATCTTCGAACAGTACACGGAGGATATGCTGCCACGCAAATATCTCTATGCGTTACCGGACACCTTGCGACGGATGCAGGGACAGATCGTGGAGCTGTTTGAAAATGTGCTGGATGCGGACAACAGCGACGAGCCGACCTCGAAGCGAATGGTCGACTATTATCAGCGCAGCGGCGAGACGGCATTTCGATTCTATCCGCAGCCGATTGGGTTTGAGTTGATCGGTGAAGTGTTTACCGAGGTTCTGACGCCAAATAACATCTACGATATCCTCGACTTCCAGCTCCGCGCCTGTGTGAAGCAGGAAATTAAGATGCGTCGCTGCAAAAACTGCGGCAGGTACTTTGCGGTGATGCGGCATGGCGCGACGGAGTACTGCGGTCGCGTGGCCGACGAGCGCGGGCGCACCTGTCGGGAGGTCGGGGCCATCAATACATGGACGCGCAGCAAGCGGGACGATGAGGTATTCAAGGTCTACCGCCGAGAGTACAAAAAGCGCTTTGCGTGGATCAAGGCCGGACGGATCACCGACCAGCAGTTTTACGATTGGAGCGAACGGGCCAGAGCGGAAAAGGATAAATGTGAGCAAGGCCTGATCTCTCAGAAGGAACTGGAGACCTGGCTGAAGGAATCCAAATGAAAAACCGTGTGCTGACCTTGCGGTCAGCACACGGTTCTCTTTGTCTATTGCGAGGCAGATTTTAAACCGCCCCATTTTCTTTATTCCCCGCATCTTCCAGCAGATTTGTAACCACTTCGCTGAGCTGCGCGGCGTTCTTGGAAGTGATGACAGGAACGCCGGTCTGCGTCTCAATGGCCTTCCGTGCGTCGCCGGCCACCTTGCCACCGGCACGGGCCACATCTATTGGATTTTGCATATGCTTTCGCATTTGAAGGCCGCAGACGGCGTTGCGGGTTTCTTGCTGGCGAACGGTGCGTTGGGCGACAGTGACACTTTAGAGATTCGCAAAAAACTGATTCAGAATGATAAGGTGGAAGCCATTGTCATTCTTCCTCAGGAACTGTTTATCACCACCGATATCAGTGTCACGCTCTGGATACTGAACCAGAACAAGAAGGGCGGGAAGTATCACGAACGGATGCTTCGCAACCGGGAGCATGAAATACTGTTTGCAAAAATAGCGTACGTTCAAAGAGAAGATACAACTAATTTCCTTTTTCTCGTTTTATTCAACTCGTTTTCATGCTATACTATTGTCGAAATATAATTGCTCTGTGCGCGTTGAAGACGAATATCACACAGAACATGGGCAGACCGCATTGCGCCGCGACTTTAATTTTGATTCTCCGGTGACACAGTAAGAAGTGACAAGACTCTATAAGTAAACACCGAATCGCACAGCGCGGGCATTTTGACCTGATGCTGTGCAATTTCTTTTTCACCGCATGAAATATTGATTTGCATAGCAGTTTGCTATGCAGCGTGTCTCATACTTTGGAACGATTTACAAACATGCCCTATCCTGCTAAAATGCATATACGGAAAGAGTATTTTTGCGCACTTCTTGTCAAAAGCAACGTCTTTCCCCCGGGGGTGAGGGCAATGGCAAGGGCGGGGTGCGTATATATGCGAATGAATTCTACTTAAAAACTGCTTTCCAAACAAAATTTTTGACGAATAGAAGGGAAAAAATTCTAAAATCATAGTGAAATCATAGACCTCTTTGCTATACTCGTAGCAGAAAGGGGGGAGGCCCTGTGCAGGGATTCCGAATGGTCCCGGCGGGGAGCAGCCAATTTTATCTGCTGCTGACAGCCCGGGATGACCAAATGACCGGAAAGCTATATGGCCCGGGGGCGAAAACGGGGCTTCCCTTTACGAGCCTCTCCAGGATGGTCCTGCAGCTGGAGGAGCTGATGGATACCAGGGGAGACGCCTGGGAGCCCTGGGCCCCGCCGGAGGGATTTCCCAAAGAGGCCTTGGAGCTGGAGATCCTCTTCCGCCAGAATTACAGCTGGCAGGGCAGGCTCCGGCTGCCGAAGATCGGCAAAGAAGCGGTATTCCGCAGTGTGCTGGAACTGCTGCTCATCATAGAAACATTTTTTGAAGGTTAAACAAGGGGGAGTAAAACATGAAAAGATGGATCGCAATGCTGCTGACGGTTTGTATGCTGTTCAGCCTGTGCCCTGTGGGCGCCTTTGCAGAGCCTGCCACCGACGGCACAGAACCCGCCCAGACGGTGCAGACAGAGCAGGACACCGCAGACGCAACCGGCGCAACCAAGGGAACGGCTGCACCGGCGGAGGGCACACCCAAGGAAAATGCGGAAGCAAGCAATGCCGAAAATGGCAATGCAGCCGCGAACAATGGCACCGGAAATGCGGAAAACAAGGAAAACGCAACCGGCACACCCAAGGAAAATGCGGAAGCAAGCAATGCCGGAAATGGCAATGCAGCCGCGAACAATGGCGCCGGGAATGCGGAGAACAAGGAAAACGCAACCGGCGCAACCAACGAGGAGCCGAAAGCGGAGACCAAGACCTGCAGCTGCAAGGACCTCTGCGATATGCAGCATCCCAATGCCGACTGCGAGGTCTGTGCAAACAGCAACGATGTGGGCATCTGCTGCAAGGGTAGCGTGGCGAAGCTGGATGCGGTTGACCCTCAGCCCGCTGCAGAAGAGGAAGAGCTGGTTTGCACCACCTGCACCACCAAGTGCACGGATGGCCATGTCAACGATAGTTGCGAGGCCTGCAAGGCCGATCCTTCCAAGTGCCGCATTGTGGAAGACAATCAGGCCTTGGTCGATACCTATGAGTTCTATGTGGAAGGCGTCCGGCAGGATGCCTGGACACAGAGCCTTGAGGAAGGCCAGAACCTGAATGTGCCCGGCAACCCCAGCAAGGATGGGGCCGTGTTCCAGGGCTGGTACAGACTCGACGGCGAGAATAAGATCCCGGTGGTGTCCGGCGCGGTCAGCGGTGTTTCCGGCAAGACCGTTCGGGTCGATGCAGTGTTCGCGGAATTCAGCTATGTCCTGTTCATGAGCAAGGACGGCAGCGCCGTAGTACATACCGCCCAGGGCAGCAGCGGCAATGCCGTTTCCGATGCCGACCTGAATACCGCTGCCGAGATGGTGAACCTGTCTCTGGGCCCCACGGAAGCCGTTGTGGGCTGGAGCAGCACGCTGGGCGGTGAGGCCGGTGCGGTTGCCTTCGCCGCCGGTACCGTCAATGTTTATCCTGTGATCAAGACCGGCTACTGGGTCATCTTCGATTCCAAGGGCGGCAACTATGTGGCCCCCGTCTTCGCCCAGGACGGCCAGACCGTGACGCTGCCGACGACTGCGACCCGGCCGGGCTATACCTTCGACGGCTGGTATCAGAACGGACAGCCTGTGACCCAGGTCAACGCAGCGGCGAACCTGGAGGCCCACTGGACCGCAGCGAAGAACACCAAGTACACCGTGATCCACTGGCAGGAAAATGCCAATGATGAGAGTTATTCCTTTAAGGAGTCCGAACCCAAGACCGGCACCACCGGCGAGGAAACGAAAGCTGCGGCCAAGCGCTATGAGGGCTTCACGGCCCAGGCCGTTACCCAGGAGACCATCGCCGGTGACGGCAGCACCATTGTGAATGTGTACTATAAGCGCAATGAGTATACCATTACGTTCTATTTGGATGACGTAATTTACACCTGTGGAAAGCAGCATTGGCACAATAGAAATTGCCCAAGAATTACTCAACTGACCATTACCGCAAAGCACGGTGCAAACATCTCTGACCAGTGGCCGAAGGTTGACGGCAGCAGCTCGTGGCGTACTACTGAGAATGGTTCTACATATCAAAGTAACATCGATGTTATGCCCGTAGGTGGCGGCAGCTACTATGGGCCGAATAAGGACTGGGGAAGCGAAACAGCATACTATTACGTAGAGGTGCTCCCTGGAGAGACTGGTACAACATACCATGGTGTCACTTACAAGGAACACCACCGCGATGTTTCTCCTGGAACCGGGTATTCGGTTTCAAAGGAAGACAAATATGCCATTACCGGATTTACCTACAAAGAGGGAACGGAGAACGGCGGAAGGTATAATAACGCCAAATTCTACTACACCCGCAACAGCTACAACATTGTCTTCATCAACAACGGTGCTACGGAAAAGACGCAGCCCATGAAGTACGAGCAGTCTTTGAGCGGCGTGAGCTATGAACCCACCCGGCCTGACGGTGTGCCTGCGGGTTACGAGTTTGCTGGTTGGTATGATAACGAGACCGGTGAGGGCAAGGCCTTCGAGTTTGATGGCAAGACCATGCCCGCCCAGAACATCACCCTCTATGCCAAGTGGGCGGCCCCCGAGGTCACTGCAACCGTTTATCTGACGGTAACGGTGGGCGGCGAAAGCAGAACGCTGAGCGTTCCCTACGGCTCCTCTCTGGTGGAAGCACCCGACTATGAGGCGCTGATGCAGGAGATCACTGCGAAGAACGGCAGCGCGCCCAGCGCCTGGTTCTCCGTGGACGGCGACGGCGCAAAGACGCTGTTCAACCCGGATACCAAGCTCTATGCCCCCGTGACTCTGGTGCCCCACTTCTCCGGAACGCTGGAAACCTTCCAGGTTACCTACGTAGAAGGCGACCAGGCGGGCCCGGAGGACAACAACTCCTATCAGAGCGGCAGCTACGCCACGGTCCTGGGACCGAAGAATGGCAACCTGCGGTTCCTCTACTGGGAGGACACGGCAACCGACAAGATCTATAAGCCCGGCGAGTCCATGAAGATGAGCGGCAACGTGACCCTCACCGCCGTGTACACCGAGGCACCGGCTACGGTCGGACTGACCTACCACAACGGAACGGACTCCCGTACCGAGACCGGTATTCGCTCCAACACCTTCGCAACAGTAAAGTCTGCTGCAGAGCTGGGCTTCACCGCCCCCACCGGCTACGTTTTCGTCGGCTGGTCCACAACCGAGAACGGCGCAGCCACCTATTTCCCCGGGAATGCCGTCTACGTCCCTGAAAAGGGCGCACACCTGTACGCGGTCTGGACGGAACGGACGGATCTGAGCTATACGGTGCGGTATCTGGATGAGGATACGGGCGCAAATGTGAAGGATCCCATAACCTACAACGGTCAGACCTTCGACAGCAAGATTTCTGTAGCGGCTCACATGGAAGAAATTCCGGGGTATACCTTTGCCTATGCGTTACCGGCAGAGGAGCTGACCATCGGAACAGACAGCAATGTTATTACCCTGTACTACACGCGCAATTCCTTTAAGGTTACCTATGAATATACCGGGACGGTTCCGAAAAATGCCCCGGCATTGCCCAAAGATGCAACGGAATCCGTAGACAGCCAGGTAAAGGCAGCAAACGCTCCTGAATTGGCAGGCTACGTTTTCAGCGGATGGACCGCTGAGGATGTAACGATCGACGCAAACGGCTTCTTCACAATGCCGAATCATGACGTTACCTTTACCGGAAGCTGGACCAAGCGTGCAGACCTGAGCTACACTGTGGAGTACCGCGAAGGCAGCGAGACCGGTACTGAGCTGAGAAAAGCGAAGACCGAAAACGGCAAGACCTTCGGCGAGACCTACACTGAAAACGCAGCAGCCATTGAGGGCTACACTGTGGATGCGGAGACGAAGAGCGTGACCGTCAGCACCGGTGAGAACAAGATCGTCTTCATCTACACCAAGCGCAGCGACCTGAGCTACACCGTCAAGTACCTCTGGACCGACGGTATGGGTTCCGGCACCGCCATTGAAGGCGTTCAGGACAAGGTTGTGGAGAATGTCACCTTTGAACAGGAAATCTTGGAAGAGCCCATTGAGATCCCTGGCTACACTCCTGTGGAAACAGGTAAGGTGGAGCGCCGGATGGACAAGGAATCCCTGACGATTGTCTTCCTGTACTACAAGAACGTTACCCTGACCGCCACTTCTGATGCCGTTGTTTACAACGGCACCACCCAGACCCTGAGCGGTTACACCAGCTCCGAAGCGGAAGCTGTGTTCGAGAGCGTCACTGCCAGCGGCAGCGGCAAGGACGTGGGCGAGTACGCCGTGACCTTTAGCGGTGTCTCCGAGCGAGAGCAGAAGATCTCCAAGAATGGCAGATACCTGCTGACCGGCACTGTGGACGGCAAGCTCACCATCACCCCCGCAACCCTGACCGTGAAGACCGAGTCCGACAACAAGATCTACGACGGCACCGCCCTGACGGCGCCCGGCAGCATCACCGGCCTGGTAGGCCGCGAGAGTGTGGACTTCACCGTCACCGGCAGCCAGACGGACGTTGGCAGCAGCAAGAATACCTACAGCATCGATTGGGGCAATACCAAGTCTTCCAACTACACGGTTGCGGAAACGCTGGGCACCCTGAACGTCACCGCCCAGAACATCACGCCTCCTGAGGATCCCGATGACCCCAACGGTTACCTGGGCGTTCAGGTGGACAGCCCCGCCGATCATGTGTATGACGGCGCGGAGCACAAGTGGGCCCCCACTGTAACGGACAAGGACGGCAATGCCCTGACGGAGAATGAGGACTACACCGTTGCCTACGGCAAGACCGATTTCACCAACGTCACCGGCGACATCACTGTGACCGTCCGGGGTATCGGCAACTACACCGGCACCGTGACCAGAAGCTACAAGATCACCCCCAGAGAGGCCGTCATCACCGTGAACAACGGCACCAAGACTGCGGGCCAGAACGACCCCGCCTTCACCGGCACCGTGACGGGCCTGATTGGTGAAAACGACCTGGGCGTTGTGAGCTATGTGCGTACCAACAATGCGGAAGCCGTCGGCACCTACACCGGTGTCCTGACCGCCCTGTACACCGAGAACGCCAACTATGACGTTCGGGTGATCAACGGTACCTTCGTGATCACTGCGGCCAATAACCCGAATCCCAATCCTCCTCAGCCCAACCCCAATCCTCCGCAGCCCAACCCTAATCCTCCGCAGCCCAACCCCAATCCTCCTCAGCCCCAGCCCGAGCCCAAACCTGAACCCAAACCTGAACCCAAACCCGAGCCTCAGCCTGAACCCAAACCTCAGCCTGAACCTGAGGGAACCGTGGTAGAGGAGATCGTGGATGAGGCCGCGCCTTTGGATATGGGCGGCGCATGGGCCCTGGTGAACCTGATCCTGACGATCCTGACGGTGCTTGGCAGCATCCTGCTGCTCATCGGCTACATCGGCAAGAAGCAGAAGGAGCGGGAGGATGAGAACGGCAACGTTATCCTCAACGCCGAGGGTGAAGCCGAGACGGACGACATCAAGAAGAAGGGCGGCTGGAGACTGGCCAGCATCATCCCCGCCGTGGCTGCAGTGATCGCATTCATTCTCACCGAAAATATGCGCCTGCCCATGGTCCTGGTGGACAAGTGGACTCTGCTGATGGTGATCATCGCTCTGGTCCAGCTGCTGGTTGCCTACTTCAGCAAGAAGAAGACCCAGGAACCCGAGCAGCCCGAGCAGATGGCTGCAAACGCATAACCCCCCAATTCCCTCCGGCGGAAACGCCGGGGGGAATTTTTGCCAAGCCGGTTCATTGACAGGAAAGGCGGATGCCGGTATGATTAAGAAAAAAGAAACAGGAGGCATTTTATGAACCTTTCAGACTGGACCTTTTTCATGGACGGCTTTGAGCCGCTGCCCTGCCGGGCGCCCTGCACCATGTATAGCGTACTTTTGGAAAACGGAAAGATCCCGGACCCCTTCTATGGGGTCAACGAGCAGACCCTGCGGCACTTGGGGGAACGGGACTGTGCCTTCGAGACGGAATTCACGGTGGATGCCCGGGATCTGGAGAAGGAATACCAGGAGCTGGAATTTTCCGGTCTGGATACCGTCTGCCGCATCCTGCTGAACGGGTCGCCGTTGGGCAGGACAAAGAATATGCACAGGACCTACGTTTTCCCGGTAAAGGACCGGCTGGTCCCCGGGAAAAACACGCTGCGGCTGGAATTTTCCTCCCCCATGGCCTATTTCCGGGAGGCCCAGCGGCGGCACTATCTCTATATGAATGACGGGGATACGGTCCCCGGAACGGCCCACCTGCGCAAGGCCATGTTCGAGTCCGGCTGGGACTGGGCGCCTACCCTGCCGGATATGGGCATTACCCGCCCTGTGGAGCTGCGCAGCTTTGACGGCGGACGGCTGGAGCGGGTGCTGGTCAGCCAGAAGCACCGGGGCGGAGAGGTGGACGTGAGTGTCCGTGCGGATGTGATTTGCGGGTCGGAATATGAAGTTTATGTAAACCTTGACGGGCAGCGGGTACGGGCAACGGCCGGTGAGGCGGTGGTCCATATCGAGCATCCCCGGCTCTGGTGGGTGCGGGGCTACGGCGAGCAGCCCCTCTACACACTGGAAACGGAGCTCTGGGTCGGGGGCACCTGCGTGGACCGGAAAACAATGCGCATCGGCCTGCGGACACTGACGGTGAGCACGGAGAAGGACGCCGACGGAAAGGGCAGCGAATTCTGCTTCGTCATCAACGGCATCAAAATCTTCTCCATGGGCGCAAACTTCGTTCCCATGGACAGCCTGCTCACCAGAATCACCCTGGACCGGCTGGAAAATCTGGTAAATCAGGCCGCTGCCGCCAATTTCAACACCCTGCGGATCTGGGGCGGCGGTTATTATCCGGAGGATACGTTCTATGATCTCTGCGACGAAAAGGGCATTCTGGTCTGGCAGGATTTTATGGTGGCCTGCGCAAACATCTGGCTCACAAAGGACATGGAGCAGGAATTTACCTGCGAGGCTGTGGATAACCTGTCGAGACTCCAGCACCATGCGTCCCTGGGCCTGCTCTGCGGCAACAACGAGATGGAGGGCATGATCCTCGGCGGCTGCCAGAATACGGAGCTGGTGCACATGGACTATTTGCGGCTGTATGAGCATCTTCTGCCGGAGCTCTGCGGAGCGTATGCGCCGGATACCTTCTACTGGCCCTCCAGCCCCTCCTCCGGCGGCAGCTTTGATGACCCCGGCTGCCCTTCCCGGGGAGACACCCACTACTGGATGGTCTGGCACGGCGGCCTGCCCTTCACGGCCTACCGGGAGAACAGCTTCCGGTTCTGCTCGGAATACGGCTTTGAAAGCCTGCCCAGCATGAAAACCGTTGAGACCTTCAGCGCCCCGGAGGACCGGAATCTCCTGTCCCGAGTCATAGATGATCACCAGAAGTGCCGCACCGGAAACGAAAAGCTGCTGCGGTATCTGGCGGACTATTATCTCTATCCCAGCCGCTTTGAGGACCTGGTTTATGCCTCCCAGCTGATGCAGGCTGAGGCTATTGAAAGCGCCGTGGAGCATTTCCGCCGCCAGCGGGGCTACTGCATGGGCTCTACCTACTGGCAGTTCAACGACTGCTGGCCTGTGGCCTCCTGGGCGAGCATCGATTATTTCGGCCGCTGGAAGGCACTGCACTATGCGGCAAAGCGGTTCTATGCCCCGGTGGCCATGGGGCTGTTCCTGGAAAACGGCACCCTGACGGTGAACATCGCCAACGAGACCCGACAGGCTTTCCGGGGAGCGGTGCGGCTGTACCTGTGCCGGGGGGACCGGACGGTGCTGGATGAGCAGCGCTGTGAAGTTACTGTGGAAGCCCTGTCCTCTCTGGATGTTCTGCGCCGGAAGGTGGAGACTGCGGATGTCTACGATACCTATCTCTATGCCGACCTCTATGACGCTTCCGGAAGCTTCCTGACCCGCCGGACGCAGCTGCTGGTGCCGCCCAAGCACTTCTCCTGGCGGAAGCCCCAGCTGACGGTGACGGCGGAGGATATTCCCGGGGGTGTGGCATTCCGGGTAAGCGCGGATGCTTTTGCCAAGAATGTGTGCCTGGATTTCCGGGACCGGGACCTGGTCCTTTCGGATAATTATTTTGATTTGACTTCGCCGGAGCCTTATACGGTTACCGCGCAGACCCAGGCAAGCGCCGCCGAGCTGCTGCCGCAGCTGACGGTCAAAACCGTCTATGACATTCGGTAAGGGGTATTAAAAGAATCACACGCCTGAAAAACTGCATGATATCATACTTTGGGATGATTTACTTTCTCGGAAATAGCTGATACAATAAGAATAAAGTCGAAAAAGTATGATGTGGAGGCTTTTCTATGGCAGAACGGACGATTATCAAGCGGTCCATTGCAGACTGCTTTGAGAAATTCATGAAGCAGGGGCGCGTGCTGTTTTTCAGTGCACCCTGCGGCTTTGGAAAAACCTGCGTGGCCGATGCCCTGACAGAGGGCAAAAGCGTGCTGCGTCTGTCTGCGGCAGACCCGGATTTTGCCGTTCCCTCCAAGGCGGGCAGCTGGCGCATTCTGCTCATCGATGATTTGCAGAATTTGCAGGAGGACGAGGAGTGGCTTCCCTTGCGGGATTTAATTCGGGACTGTCCGGATCGTCGGTTCCTGCTCCTGTCCCGGGGCGCACCCAACGGGACGCTGATGGCTTTCCAGTATTCCGGCCTGATGACGGTGCTGGAATCAAAAGCCTTCCTCTTCGAGCGGGAGGATGTGCGCAGGCTGCTGGAAAGCTGGGAGATTTCTGCCTCCGATGCGGATATCAGCGGGATTTATAAGGAATCCATCGGCCATCCCTTGGGCGTGGTGGTTACGGCCCGGCGAATGGCCCAGGGGGCCCCGTTCTCTTTGGAGCTGGTGGGAGAATGCTTCCAGGAGGTCTTCCGGTATTTTGAAACGGCCGTATACCGGCGGTTTGACCTGCCCATTCAGCGTTTTTTGCTGGAGCTTGCTCCCTTTAAGTCCTTCGATCTGGACTTGGCCCGTATTGTGACCGGCAGCCATAACGCCGGGGAAATGCTGGACTGGCTCCAGCGCAATACCTCCATGCTGCAATATGACGGCGTTCTGCATTTCCGTTTCTGGGAGCAGTTCCGCCCCTTTCTGCTGTGGGAAATGGGCCGGGAGTACCCGCCGGAGCGGAAACGGGCGCTGATGGTCCGGGGCGGGATGTACTATGAACTGAAAGAGGACTACCCTAACGCCCTGGACTGCTATATCCAGGGACAGGAGCACGCCAAGGTATCCGAGCTGCTGATCCGCAACGCGGAGACTTTCCCGGGAATGGCCCACTACCGGGAAATGGAAAAGTACTATCGGAAGCTGCCGGAGAGCGATATCCTGGCGTCCCCGGCGCTGATACAGGGCATGAGCATGCTCTGCGCCATGTCCGGTGACTATGAAGGCTCTGAGCGGTGGTACAAGACACTGGAACGCTTTGCCCAGAACTGCGGGCCCCAGGACGCAGTGCTGACCCAGGCGCGCAGCTGCCTGATCTGGCTGGATATCAGTTTGCCCCAGCGGGGAGTGGAGACGCTTGCGGAGGCTTTTCCGAAGATATCTCGAATGGTTCGCCGGAAGGAGCTGGTTTTGCAGTCCTTCTCTGCGACCAGCGGCCTGCCCAGCATTGTCAACGGCGGCAAGGACTTCTCCGACTGGTGCACCAAGGACGACCAGATGTTCAAAACCATGAGCGGCCCGCTGCAGTCGGTTCTGGGTAAATACGGCGTAGGGCTGGCGGAAAGCGCTGCTGCGGAGAGCAAGTACGAAAAGGGCGAGGATATCTCCGTGCATTTGCTGGATTTGGTGCAGCGCATGGGCGAAATTCGGAACAACGGTACGCCGGAGATGGAGTTCGCGATAACTGCTCTGCTGGCCAGGAGCCAGACGACTTCCGGCAGGGCGGGGGATGCCAAGCGGACCCTGCTGGCATTGCGCCAGCGATTTGAAGAGACGGGCCAGAACCGGTATTTGGACAATCTGGATGCGCTTCTCTGCCGCCTGGATCTGCGCTTGGGCAACCTGGATGCGGCAGATACCTGGTATCTGAAAAAAGCCCCCAAAGATCCCCTGCATTTTGATGCGCTGAAGCGGTATCAGTATCTGACGCAGGCGGTGGTGGAGCTGGTGGCGGGACAGACGAAGAACGTATTTTTCACACTGGCCCCTATGGACGGCTATTGCAAGGCCTGCGGCCGCCATCTGGACAAGATCAGTACCGACCTGCTGCGGGCTATGGCCCTATACCGGGAGCAGGATGAAAGGTGGCATGAATATCTGAAAACCGCCCTGACGGAGGCGGAGAATTACCGCTTCGTCCGGCCGGCCAGCGTGTTCGGCGGGGCCATCCTGCCGCTGCTGGAGCAGACGAAATGGACAGGGGACGCAAAATGGTTCAAGGCTGTTCTGACAGATACCCGCGTCCAGGCAAGCTTCTATCCCGACTATCTTCGGCCCCGGATGTCCCCTGCGGAAAACCTGACCGCAACGGAAATGCGGGTGCTGCACCTGATCTGTGCGGACAAGAGCAATGCGGAGATCGGCGAGATCATGGACATTAAGCTGCCCACGGTGAAGACCCATGTGAGCCGGGTGTTGGAAAAGCTGGGCGTCAGCCGCCGCAGCGAGGCTTCGATTCCCCCGACTACTACCGGGACGTGCGG
>ERZ772886.2930-NODE-2930-length-13014-cov-4.261903_pt1 | contig 13014 bp, 10 predicted proteins | sample MGYA00512128_ERZ772886 | MGnify/ENA primary metagenome ERZ772886 (study PRJEB29015, sample SAMEA2737698) | human gut metagenome | biome: human gut; feature: human-associated habitat; material: faeces | place: China | collected 2012 ... | reverse complement strand
GAGAGCGCACATCTTCCCCGTCGATACGGATCGCGCCCTCGCTCATACTCTCTCTCAAAATGCTTTGCGACCGTCTGCAAGTACTCGATGATCGGCAAATGCTGCGGACATACACCCTCGCACTGGCCGCACTGAATGCACGCGCTCGCTTTGCCGAAGTGCTTTGCGACGTTCTCGTAATACTCGCTCTGCGGCGTCCAGCCCTCGTCCTGAGAGATTCCCCTGCCGCGCAGCTCCTGCATATCGGCGTTGTACAGCGAGAAATACTTCGGAATTGCAATCTGCATCGGGCAGCCGTCCGTGCAGTACGAACAGCCCGTACACGGAATGTCGATGCTCGCGTTGATGATGTCCGTCGCCTTTTTGATGAGCGCTTTTTCCTCATCGTTCAGCGGCTTAAAATCCTGCATGTACGATGTGTTGTCCAAAAGCTGGTCCATATCGCTCATGCCGGAAAGCACGATCTTCACGTTCGGCAGGCTCGCTGCGAAACGAATTGCCCAAGACGGTACGGAAGCTTCTGAATTATAGTCCTTAAACAGCTTCGTCACTTCTTCCGGCACGTTTGCGAGCGTGCCGCCCTTCACCGGCTCCATGACGAATACCGGCACGCCGTGCTTTTCGGCAACTTCATAGCATTTTCTGGACTGCACACCGGCGCTTTCCCAGTCGAGGTAGTTGAGCTGTAACTGCACAAACTCAAACTCGGGGTGCGCGGTCAGCACTTCGTCCAACAGCTCCGGGCCGTCGTGGAACGAGAAGCCGATGTGCTTTACAAGACCCTTTTCTTTCTTGTCGCGGATCCAGCCGAAGCAATCAAACTTATTGTACGTCTCAATGCTATGGCAGTTGATGTCGTGGATGAGGTAGTAATCAAAATACGTTACGCCCGTCTTTTCCATCTGCTCATTAAAAATGCGGTCGCGGTCTTCAAACGAATTCACGAATGCCGAATGCAGCTTTGTCGTCAGCGTGAAGCTGTCGCGCGGATGGCGGGAAACAAGTGCTTCCTTCACGGCGTTTTCGCTTTTGAATGCGCAGTACATCCACGCCGTGTCAAAATACGTGAAGCCGCGCTCAATGAACGTATCCACCATTTTCTTGACCTGCTCAATGTCAATCTTGCCCGGGTCGTTCGGGTCCAGAGACGGCAGACGCATGAGGCCGAAGCCTAATTTCTTTCCAGACATTTTACTCATACTCCTTATGTAAAAAATTCCAAGCATTTTGCTTCCTATATCTTACAACTTAAAGTATACTCTAAGTCAAGCTTTTTTGTAAAATTATTTTTCCGCCTCGAAATATTCCTCCCGCAGTAGCGAAAACTGCATGTCGTCGCGGATTTCGCTTTCTGACGTACGCACGCAGCGGCGGATACACCCTTCATACACAAACCCCAAGGATCTCAGCAACTTTTCCGAAGCAATATTCCCCGTGAAAACACGCGCTGCTACAACTTCCAGATCTTCTTCGGTGAACAGTTCATGCAACACAGCCCGCAGTGCTTCTTTCATATAGCCCTGCCGCGTATATTGCTCCCCGAGATAATACGAAAGACATCTCGAGCGCACATCGAACCGAACGCCGTCCTCCTCCGCCGCAATCATACCAAGCAAAGCGCCGTCCTCTTTTCGCTCAATATACCATGTGTTTTCATAATCGATTTCCCTATGAATCAAATGAACCATCTGCTCTTTATCAAACACTTCCATTACGTTGTTTTTCATTACGAAAGCGCTGTTGCGTATGGCTATGATCTCCGCCGCATCTCTCTCCCGCGGCGTGCGCAGTAAAAGTCTTTCTGTGTGCAGTTCTCTCATATTTTCCCTGCCTTTCTTTGCCGTGTGTACGTATTTCGGATAAAAAACACCCTTTCCTCCATAAAAACGGAAGAAAGGGTGCAAAAATCAATTCAGTCTTTTGCTGCATGATGCAGCGTCAAAACACCTGATTTTTCCAGCGCCTAAGCCGAAATTAGATCTCAGCGAAGTACTTGATGGTTCTGACCATCTGGCTGGTGTAGGAGTTCTCGTTGTCGTACCAAGAAACAACCTGAACCTCATAGAGGTCGTCAGCAATCTTGGAGACCATCGTCTGGGTAGCATCGAACAGGGAACCGAATCTCATGCCGATAACATCGGAAGAAACGATCGGATCGCAGTTGTAGCCGAAGCTCTCAGAGGAAGCTGCCTTCATAGCTGCGTTGATGCCGTCGACGGTTACGTCAGCGCCCTTAACAACAGCGGTGAGGATGGTGGTGGAACCGGTCGGAACCGGAACACGCTGTGCGGAACCGATGAGCTTACCGTTCAGCTCCGGGATAACAAGGCCGATAGCCTTTGCAGCGCCCGTGGAGTTCGGAACGATGTTAGCAGCGCCGGCACGTGCACGGCGGAGGTCACCCTTTCTGTGCGGGCCGTCGAGGATCATCTGGTCGCCGGTGTAAGCGTGGATCGTGCTCATGATGCCGCTCTGGATCGGAGCATAATCGTTCAGTGCCTTCGCCATCGGAGCGAGGCAGTTCGTGGTGCAGGAAGCAGCGGAGATGATGGTGTCATCAGCCGTCAGGGTCTTCTCGTTTACGCTGTAAACGATCGTCGGGAGATCGTTGCCTGCCGGAGCGGAAATAACGACCTTCTTTGCGCCTGCGTCGATGTGAGCCTGGCTCTTAGCCTTAGAGGTGTAGAAGCCGGTGCACTCGAGAACAACGTCAACACCGATCTCGCCCCACGGAAGGTCCTTAGCGTCCTTCTCAGCGTAGATCTTCAGGGTCTTGCCGTCAACTGTGATGGTGTTAGCCTCGTCGTCAGCGGAAACCGTGTGGAGACCTTCGCCGATCTTGCCGCAGTAACCGCCCTGTGCGGTGTCATACTTGAGCAGGTGAGCCAGCATGGAGGGCTTCGTCAGATCGTTGATCGCAACGACCTCATAACCCTCAGCGCCGAACATCTGTCTGAACGCCAGACGGCCGATACGGCCGAAACCATTGATTGCAACTTTAACTGCCATGATTGTATACCTCCTGATAATTGTGGATGCATAATTTGCAATTCTATTTTATAGCATTTCGCAGGATTTTACAAGGGCTAACTGCTAAAAATGCAAACTTTTTCCGTAATTTTCAGAAAATTTACGCGTTTCCTGTGTCTTTTAAAGCATTTTCTTCTAAATTGCTCTCCGCTTTCGCAGAAGCGCGCTGCCCGCTCACCGTAAGCAGCAGGCAAAGGCTGTGAACAGAAAGGCACAGCATCGCAAGCTGGATCACATACGGCATCTCCGTCGCATACCCGCGCCCCGCAATGATGAGCACCGTGTTCGAGATCACGTACGTCATCCAAAGCACCGCCGCCGGCAGGCCGAACACATACGTGCTGCGCAGCGCCTTTTTGCCGCCCGCGCCGGAGAGCAGCTTGCCTTCGGAAAGCAGGAACAGCAGCATCATCGCACCGCCACCCACGGTAAAGATATTTTCCTCCGTCGTCGCCACAGCGGAATACGTCATGAACGTCACGATCATATACGAAATGCCCCAAACGGAACCGATGGCCCAGAGCCCGCCCGTGCCGCTCGGGAAGCCCTCGCCCGTCAGCCATATAATGGCAAAAATGAGAGAAACGATCGCGAAAAGCAACGTTAAGACCGCAAACGGCAAATGCGTCGTCACATGCGAAGCCTGCACAAAGTAGGTCGGCTGATTGTTGCGGTATAAGTAAAAGTCCCGCAGAAGCGCTGCCGCACACAAAAACAAAAATACACACATCAGAAGTGCAGAAGCACCCGCCGCCGCATTTCTTTTCGTCTCTATGCGCGCGCAAAGCTTTTTGTCCACACGGCACAAAAGCATGCAGAGAAGCGATACGCCGATCGCCGCACCGCAGTAAATATACGTCAACAGTCCGCTGTCCGTCACAAAGCCCGTGTCATAATCAAAAAAGCAGAGCATCTGCACGCAGCGCAGCGCAGCCGCCGCAAAGATGCCGATTCCTGCCAAAACAAACGCCAATTTCACTTTCTTATTCATATACCATACACCGCCCACACCCTCGGGGCTTTCCTTTCATCGATTCATTCGCCGTCCGAATTTGCGGCACATCGGTTCACTGTGTTTTATTTTAGCACATTCCGCCTAAGATGAAAACACCCCGCAAAAAAGATTTTTAATTTCCTGTTGACAACAAACTTTCAAGTGATTATAATATATGCCAGAGTAAACAATTAAGCGCATGATTGTTTACATAGGAGCAGATTCGATTTTGCTGTACGGCGGGGCCTTCTCCTCGCGAAAACAGATGAAAGGATGGTAACAATGCACGATCACGAAAAAGAGCCCATCGGCCATGCATTGCATGTGCTGGATACCACCATGCGCCGGTATATTGATACGTATTCCCATAAAAAGGAACACGAAAACCTCACCGGCACAAACACATGGGTCATCCAGTTCATCGCCGATCACAAAGACGGGCCCGTGTATTTGCGCGATATTGAGCGCCGCTTCGGCATTACGCGTTCCACCGCCTCCAAAGTGGTGGATATGCTTGTGCGAAACGGTTTTGTGGAGCGCCATACCGGCGAAACGGACGCCCGTCTGCGTCGTCTGACCCTGACGGAAAAGTCAGAAAACCTTTTGGCCGATATCCGCGCCGACCACGAAGCAATGGAAGCCGTTTTAACAAAGGGCTTCACGCAAAATGAAAAAGAAACCATGCTCACTTATTTACGGCGCGCAAAAATAAATGTAGATGCTGCCTTTGCCGAAAAGCAGCAGAAGAAAGAAAGGAGCGGTGCAGATGGTTAAAAAACTGATGGAAAGCATCCGCGAACAGAAAAAGAATTCCATATTGGCCATGGTCACCATCAGCGGTGAGGTCGTCTTCGAGGTCATCATCCCGCTTTTGATGGCGAATCTCATCGATTACGGCATTGACATGGGCGATATGGGGTACATTGTCAAAATGGGCATTGTCCTGTTGCTCTCCGCACTGGGTCAGCTTTTCTGCGGTGCCATTTCCGGTAAATTCGCAGCCATTGCCTCCAGTGGCTTTGCCCGCAACCTGCGCCACGACATGTTCTACAAGGTACAGAATTATTCATTCTCAAACATCGATAAGTTTTCCACCGCAAGTATCGTCACGCGTCTGACAACAGACGTTACGAATCTGCAAAACACTTACCAAATGATCATCCGCATGGCGGTACGCAGCCCGCTTATGGCGATTTTCTCGCTTGTCGCGGCATTCGGCATCGACGCCAAGCTCTCGCTTATCTTCCTTGCCATCATCCCGGTGCTCGTTCTCGGCCTGTACTTCATCATGACGAGAACGCACCCGATCTTCGAGCGCGTGTTCAGAACTTATGATAAGCTGAACAGCGTTGTGCAGGAGAACCTGCACGGCATCCGCGTGGTAAAGTCCTTTGTCCGTGAAGATCACGAAAATAAGAAGTTCACCGGCATTTCCGAAAATATCTATAAGGACTTCAAAAAAGCCGAGCAGCAGCTCGCATGGAACGCCCCCTTAATGCAGCTTTGCATGTATGCGGCGGTGCTCCTGCTCTCCTGGTTCGGCGCACGCACCATTGTTGCTTGCGGCGGTGACGCAGCGACCGGTCTTTCCACCGGCGAGCTTCTGAGCCTGCTGTCTTACGCCACGCAGATTCTCATGAACCTCATGGGCCTCTCTATGATCTTCGTTATGCTCACCATGTCCCGTACCTCCGGCGAGCGTGTCGTTGAGCTGCTCAACGAGACCCCGGACATCACCACCCCCGAAAATGCCGTAAAGAGCGTTTCGGACGGCAGCATCGATTTCGAGCATGTCCAGTTCAGCTATCGTCACGGCACAGAGGGCAAGCCCGTGCTTTCCGATATTAACCTGCACATTCCGGCAGGCGCCACGGTCGGCGTCATCGGCGGCACCGGCTCCTCCAAATCGAGCTTCGTACAGCTCATCCCGCGCCTGTACGATGTTGACCTCGGCGCGGTCAAGGTCGGCGGCATCGACGTCCGCAAATACGACCTGGATACCCTCCGCGGCAATGTCGCCATGGTGCTGCAAAAGAACGTCCTGTTCTCCGGCACCATCAAGGACAACCTGCGCTGGGGCGATGAAAATGCCACCGACGAGGAGATCCGCCATGCCTGTCAGCTCGCACAGGCCGATGACTTCATTCAAACCTTCCCTAAAGGCTACGATACCTACATTGAGCAGGGCGGCACGAATGTCTCCGGCGGCCAGAAGCAGCGCCTCTGCATCGCGCGTGCGCTGCTAAAAAAGCCGAAGATTCTCATTCTGGACGACTCCACCAGCGCGGTCGATACCCGCACGGATGCGCTTATCCGCGGCGCGTTCGCAAAGGAGATCCCGAACACGACAAAAATCATCATCGCCCAGCGCATCGCCTCCGTACAGGAAGCCGATATGATCCTTGTCTTAGATGACGGCAAGATCGTCAGCTGCGGCACGCATGACGAGCTCATGCAAACAAGCCCGATCTACCGCGAAGTTTATGAATCCCAGACGAAAGGAGATCCTGACAATGCCACCGCGTCCTAATGGTCCCAGACTCTCCATGAAAGAAAGCATGAAGCAGCTCGATAAGAAGACCTTATTCCGCCTGCTTTCTTATATGAAACCGTACAAGCTGCACCTTGTGTTCGTGTTCATCTGCATTGCGGTGAGCGCTTTCGCAAGCGTCATGTCCTCCCTGTTTTTAAAGTCCCTCATTGATGATTACATCTCCCCGCTCCTGCTCGAATCCAATCCGAACTTTAGCGGTCTTCTGTATGCGCTGCTCCAAATGGCAGTCATTTACGTCATCGGCGCGTTCTCTACACTGTTCTACAACCGCACCATGGCAGTTGTTTCACAGGGCACGTTAAAGAAAATTCGTGACGAGATGTTCGAGCACATGCAGACGCTGCCCATCAAGTTCTTTGATACGCACACCCACGGCGACATCATGAGCTTCTACACAAACGATACGGACACCCTGCGCCAGATGATCTCCCAGAGCATTCCGCAGACGCTTTCCTCCATCTTCACGGTCGTTTCCGTGTTCTGTTCTATGTTAACGCTCAGCATTTGGCTTACCCTGTTCCTGATCGCGTTCCTCTTTGTCATGTTTAAGATCGTCGGCAAGGTCACCGCAAAAAGCGGCAGCTACTTTGTTCGCCAGCAGCAATCCCTCGGCAATGTGAACGGCTACATCGAAGAAATGATCAATGGCCAGAAGGTTATCAAGGTCTTCTGCCACGAAGACAAAACAAAGGTCGAGTTCGACAAACGAAATGACGACCTCTTCACAAACGCTTCCGAAGCGAATAAGTTTGCCAATATCCTCGGCCCCATCATGAACGCACTCGGCTACTTCCTTTACGTGCTCATCGCCGTGCTTGGCGGCGGTCTCGCACTTGCAGGCGTACCGAACCTGACCCTCACCGGCATGGGTGTCATGACGCTCGGCGGCATCGCGTCGTTTCTGCAGCTCTCCCGCAGCTTCGTTATGCCGATCAGCCAGGTCACGCAGCAGATTTCGTCCATCATCATGGCTATGGCAGGCGCTTCCCGCATCTTCTCTCTGCTCGATGCCGAGAGCGAAAAGGACGAGGGCTATGTCACGCTCGTCAACGCCGAAAAGAAAAACGGCGTGCTCACCGAAACCGACAAGCACACCGGCCTTTGGGCATGGAAGCATCCGCATAAGGACGGCACGGTCACCTATACGGAGCTCACCGGTCACGTAGAGCTTGAGGACGTCGATTTTGGTTATACCCCGGAGAAGACCGTCCTGCATGACATCACGCTTTACGCAGAGCCCGGCCAGAAGGTCGCATTCGTCGGCGCAACGGGCGCAGGCAAAACGACCATCACAAACCTCATCAACCGCTTCTATGACATTTCTGACGGCAAGATCCGCTACGACGGCATCAACATCACGAAGATCAAGAAGCCGGATCTCCGCCGTTCCCTCGGCGTGGTTTTGCAGGACGTCAACCTGTTCACAGGCACCGTTATGGAGAATATCCGCTACGGTAAGCTCGATGCCACGGACGAAGAGTGCATCGCCGCCGCAAAGCTCGCAAACGCCGACGGCTTCATTCGCATGCTGCCGCAGGGCTATGACACCGTACTTTCCGGCGACGGCAGCGGCCTCTCGCAGGGCCAGCGCCAGCTCATTTCCATCGCCCGCGCCGCCGTTGCAGACCCGCCCGTCATGATTCTCGACGAAGCGACGTCCTCCATCGATACCCGCACGGAAGCCATCGTGCAGTCCGGCATGGACGCTTTGATGAAAGGCCGCACCGTGTTCGTCATCGCGCACCGCCTATCGACGGTCCAGAACTCCGACGTCATCATGGTGCTCGACCACGGCCACATCATCGAACGTGGCAGCCACCGCGACCTCATCGCGCAGAAAGGCACCTACTACCGCCTCTACACCGGCGCATTCGAGCTGGAATAAGGTAAATTCAAAGCGATAAACAAAAACTCCGTTTGCTGATGAGCAAGCGGAGTTTTTTGCTGCGCAAAAACAGCCCCGTTCACGTCGGAACAAGGCTGCTTTCTCATTTTATCTTATTTCGTTCTACCGATGTCATGGCGGTAATGTGCGCCGTCAAAATGGATTTTCTCCACCGCTGCATACGCCCTTTCGAGCGCTTCGTCCAGCGTTTTAGCCGTCGCGGTCACGCCAAGCACGCGGCCACCGTTCGTCAGCAGCTTACCGTTTTCAAGCTTCGTGCCGGCATGGTACACCGTCACGCCTTCCGCCTGACCGTTTTCGTCAAGACCGGTGATTTCCAGTCCCTTCGGGTAAGACTGCGGGTAGCCGCCGCTCGCCATCACGACGCACGCGCACGCTTCCGGAATCCATTCAATCTCAAGCTCGTCGAGCTTCTCGTCGATGACCGCGTTGATGACGTCCACAAAATCGGTCTTGAGGCGCGGCAGCACGACCTGCGTCTCCGGGTCGCCGAAGCGCGCGTTGTACTCAATGACCTTCGGGCCGTCCGGGGTCAGCATCAGGCCGAAGTACAAACAGCCCTTAAACGGTCTGCCCTCTGCCTGCATCGCTTTGACGGTCGGCAGGAAGATGGTTTTCATACACTCGTCCGCAATTTCGTTCGTGTAATACGGGTTCGGGCTGATGGTACCCATGCCGCCGGTGTTCAGGCCCTTGTCGCCGTCCAGTGCACGCTTGTGGTCTTTAGAGGACACCATCGGGCGCAGCGTCTTGCCGTCCGTAAATGCCAACACGGAAACCTCCGGGCCGGTCAGGAATTCCTCCACAACAACGTTGTTGCCGGAAGCGCCGAACACCTTGTCTTCCATGATGGTGTGCACGGCATCCTTCGCCTCGTCAAAGTTTTGCGCGATGATAACGCCCTTGCCAAGCGCCAAGCCGTCTGCCTTAATGACAACCGGGAACTTACCGCGCTTTTCCACGTACTCTACGACCTCTTTCGGGTCGGAGAACACCGCGTAATCCGCCGTCGGAATACCGTATTTCTTCATCAGATTTTTCGAGAACACCTTGCTGCTCTCGATGATGGCCGCGTTCGCGCGCGGGCCGAATGCACGGATGCCCTCTTTTTCGAGCGCATCTACCATACCGGCCGCAAGCGGGTCATCCGGCGCAACAAACACAAGGTCAACTGCGTTTTTCTTCGCGAAATCCACAACGCCGTCAATGTCCATCGCGTTAATGGCCACGCACTCGGCGTCTGCCGCAATGCCGCCGTTGCCCGGTGCGCACCACAGCTTTTCCGTTTTAGGGCTCTCTTTCAGCTTGCGGATGATGGCATGCTCACGTCCGCCGCTGCCGATAACCAGAATATTCATAATAAAAGCACCTCGCCTTTCGGATCAATGGTGGAACAGACGGATGCCCGTGAATGCCATGGCGATGCCATACTTGTTGCACGTATCGATGACGTTGTCGTCGCGGATAGAGCCGCCCGGCTGCGCAATAAATTCTACGCCGCTCTTGTGTGCGCGCTCAATGTTGTCGCCGAACGGGAAGAACGCGTCGCTGCCCACGGAAACGCCCTTAAACGTCGCAAGCCAAGCCGCTTTCTCCTCGCGGGTGAACACCTCCGGCTTCTCCGTGAAAAACTGCTGCCAAACACCGTCGCGCAGAACGTCGTCATGCTCCTCACTGATGTACACGTCAATGGTGTTGTCGCGGTCAGGACGGCGGATGCCCGCCTTAAACGGCAGATTCAGCACCTTCTCGTGCTGACGCAGATACCAGATGTCCGCCTTGTTGCCCGCAAGACGCGTGCAGTGGATGCGGCTCTGCTGACCGGCGCCGATGCCGATGGCCTGTCCGTCCTTCGCATAGCAGACGGAGTTCGACTGCGTGTATTTCAGCGTGATGAGGGAGAGCACTAAGTCAAGCTTTGCGTCCTCCGGAATCTCTTTGTTTTCCGTCACAAGATTTGTCAGCATGTCCGCGTCGATTTTCAGTTCGTTTCTGCCCTGCTCGAACGTGATGCCGAAAACATCCTTGTGCTCAATCGGCTCCGGCTTGTAATCCGGGTCAATCTCGACGACATTGTACGTGCCCTTACGCTTTGTCTTTAAAATCGCAAGCGCTTCGTCCGTGTAGCCCGGTGCAATGATGCCGTCGGAAACTTCACGTGCCAACAGCGTTGCGGTTTCCTTATCGCATACGTCGGAAAGCGCTGCCCAGTCGCCGTAGGAGGACATTCTGTCTGCACCGCGGGCTCTTGCATATGCCGTCGCGATGGGAGAAAGCTCCAGATCGTCCACAAAATAAATCTTTTTCAGCGTGTCGCTCATCGGCTTTGCCACAGCTGCGCCCGCCGGGCTCACGTGCTTAAAGGAAGCCGCCGCCGGCATGCCGGTTGCCGCTTTCAGCTCTTTTACAAGCTGCCAGGAGTTGAACGCATCCAAAAGATTGATATAGCCCGGTCTGCCGTTCAAAACGCGAATCGGCAGGTCGCGACCGTCGTTCGTAAAAATTTTCGCCGGCTTCTGGTTCGGGTTGCAGCCGTATTTCAGTTCCAGTTCTTTCATAGTTTCCGTTCCCCTCCGATAAATCACTTATTTTTGTTGACGATGCGGGTCTCGATCTTGCCCGTCTTCAAATTGATGAAGCGCGTGAACAAGGAGACCTTGTTGTCTTCGTTCAGATTCGTCCACAAATCGTTTGTAAACGTGTCGATGTCGCCCTCAATCTTCACCGGCTTCGGCTCGCCCTCAAAGGACGGGATACGCGGTGCGCCGTCACACTTATACGTGTGGATGAAGTGGCCGAGGCCGTCCACCGGCGTATAGTCGAAGAAAAAGCTCTGCGGCGCGTCCGGGTTGCCCTCGCAGCTCTTCAAAATGGAAAGCTTATAGGTAAAGTCGCCGTCCTTCAGCTTGACAAGGCCGGAAATTCTCGGCGTAAAATTCGGGGCGTCCGGCTCAAACTTGCGGGTCTTCAGTGCTTTTTTGAAGCTCTTGCCCGCCTTGAGGTATGTAAACACGGTATCCGTCTGGTCTCCGTTCGTCACAATGGTCTTGTTTGCCAAAACGCGCACCGGCGCATAAATGACAAGGGACGGGTCAGAAAGCTTTGCGGGGTCAAACGCTTCCGTGCGGATGCCGTCGCCCTGCTCCACAAACACGCGGTTGCGGGAGTTCACGCTGCGGCCCATAATGAAATACGCGATGACCGCATGCACGCCGTCCGCGCTTTTGCCGATGACGATGCCGCGGCCCGGGTATGCGTTGCCTGCAAGTTCCTTTTTAATATCCAGAATTTCCATGTATCCGTTTCCTTTCTATGTAAAGGGATAAATTATTCTTTAATCGTAACGATAGAGCCGTTCACGGAAAGCTTACCCGCGCAGAACAAAGACACTGCCTGCGGCAGAATCTTCCACTCCGCCTGCTCCATAATGCGGCGCTGCAGCGTCTCGGGCGTGTCGCCCTGCTCCACCGGCACCGCTTTCTGCAAGATGATCGGGCCGCCGTCGCACACCTCGTTTACAAAGTGTACCGTCGCGCCGGAGACCTTCACGCCGCGTGCCAAAGCCGCCTCGTGCACGTGCAGACCGTAATAGCCCTTGCCGCAGAACGACGGAATGAGCGCCGGGTGCACGTTGATGATCTTATTTTCAAACGCCTTCGTGAACTTCTCGTTCGTAATGGTCATAAAGCCCGCCAGAACAATTAAGTCCGTGTGCTTTTCTTTCAGCAAGTTTTCGAGCGCCTCGCTGTACGCGTCCACGTTTTCATAGTCGCTGCGCGCCAGCACAATGCCCTCAATGCCCGCGTTTTTCGCACGCTCCAAAGCATAAACGCCCGGCTTGCTCGCCACAACCACGGAAATTTTGCCGTTTTGGCTATTGTGGGGATGGCTGTTTATTTCATTGGGCACACCATGGGTTGCCCAACGGGTATGCCCGATGCCGATATGAGAGGATTTTTTATCATCCTTCTCCACCTTTTCTCTGAGACCTGCCAGCTTCCCCTTTACCTTGATGGTATGAATTCCATCATGATAAACGGAAATACCGGCAGAGTCATACCCACGATATTCCAATTTGGACAGACCGTTCAGCAATACGGGAACAGCCTGATTTTCACCGATATATCCTACGATTCCGCACATAAATTTCAACCTCCAACATTTTATTCGTTCGTTGCCTTTCTTTTGTCGGGAGCGTTGACCGCTCTGTTTTGTAAAAAGGCCTGCGACCCTGAACGAAAGGGCGAGGAGCATCCGCCGAATTTTCGATATGGAAAGCAAAAAAATACTTAAAATGCTCTCTGCACTCCTGCCTCGTCAGCCGCCCAATCTGCGGCTCTGGCGCTTAAAAACTCTTTTAACCTTCCTTTCCTTTTATACTGACCGATTGGCAGCCCTTGCCGAATTATGTGGTATACATAGTTCGACATGATATTATAGCATTTTTTCCTTCTGTGGTAAAGCCCTTTTCTTATCTTATGCGGCATTCGCCCGTCCCTGTGTACGAAAAAAGACAGAATCTTTATAAAT
>ERZ772886.2920-NODE-2920-length-13038-cov-5.115382_pt1 | contig 13038 bp, 9 predicted proteins | sample MGYA00512128_ERZ772886 | MGnify/ENA primary metagenome ERZ772886 (study PRJEB29015, sample SAMEA2737698) | human gut metagenome | biome: human gut; feature: human-associated habitat; material: faeces | place: China | collected 2012 ... | reverse complement strand
TGTTAATTTTTCACAATTCAATTTAGGTTTCTAGGAGTTTCGCAATTGTCTAATTCTTTTTTGATGTCTCTATGATAGCTTGCCCAAAAATGATTGCCAATTTACAAAAAAGGTGAAATGATAAAATTTTTATCATTTCACCTTTTTTGTAAAAATCCTATGGGTGTCTGCGAAGCGCCTCATAATATTCTTTCAATTGCTCAAATCTTCTTTATCGCAAATTATATTTTTTCATTCTCCTGTTCAAAATTCCGGATGGAATTGGCAATATTGCCATGTAACGTCACTGCGAGCAGATCTACGATTTTCTGATAATCCTCTTTCATTCCGCGGTCGATCCAGTCTAACATGATTCCGACAAAACCGTATTTGTAAAAATCTGCAATAAACTGTTTATCTGTTTCCGGCAGATAATCTCTGGAGCATTTTTCCTCTACAACATCCGCAATCAGCTGGTATGTCAGTTTGTATAAAAAGCTCTCGATCTTTTCACGTCTTACCGAATGATAGACGTTCATAATAAACGGCTTGTTTTCCAGCACTGCCTCAAAGATCTGGGCAAAGCCTTCCTGCCAGGTATCGTAAGTTTTCTTATCCCGAAGGGCTTTTTTGCCGTCTTCCACACATGCCCACTCCACCAGATCATAGATATCCTTGAAATGATAGTAAAATGCCATACGGCTGATCCCACAGTCCTCTGTCAGATCTGCGATGGTGATCTTATCAAAAGGTTTCTTTTTCAAAAGCTCTTTCAATGACGCTTCCAGTGCAATTTTGGTTGTATTCAATATCTGCTTCTCCTGTTTTCGCTTGCTTTATGAGTTCCATTTTATCTGCGTTCTTCGGTTTGGTAAAGCCTTTCCGTGATTCTTTCATAAAAATTTCAGAGACATTTTATAATTTTTTATTCTTGACAGAAAATGTTAGCAGACTTACAATTTTTCTGGTTTCAAATGATTCACAATTTTTGATGTACAATTTGATATTATAAATGAAAATACAGACATTTTGACACCTGGATTTTATAAAAAAGGAGTTTATCAACATGACACAGAAAAAACAAATGACAAATCCACTTGGTATCGATAGAATTTCCACGCTGGTGGCACGTTTTGCTGTTCCAAGCATTATCGCAATGCTTGTCAGCGCAGTTTACAATATCGCAGACCAGCTTTTTATCGGAAACGCAGTCGGCACGCTCGGAAATGCTGCAACCAATATCGCCTTTCCGCTCTCTATGCTCTGCACTTCGCTGGCACTGCTTTTTGGGATCGGCGGAGCAGCAAGCTTTAACCTTCATATGGGAGCAGGGCGAAAAGAGGAAGCTCCTTATTATATCGGCAACTCCATCACTATGCTGCTCTCACTCGGATTTCTTTTACTGCTTATCACCGAACTGTTTTTAAATCCGCTGTTAGTGCTCTTTGGTTCCCCGGCAGATGTACTCCCACTGGCAGAGCAATATGTCCGCGTCACAGCGGTCGGTTTTCCATTTCTGATCTTAACCATCGGAAGCGGTCACCTGATCCGTGCGGACGGCAGCCCAAAAATGGCAATGTTTGTCACGGTTTCAGGCGCTGTCATTAATATCGTCTTAGACGCACTGTTCGTATTCGGTTTTCAATGGGGAATGTACGGCGCTGCGTGGGCGACTGTCATCGGGCAGATCATCTCCGCTGCGATCGCAATCCGGTACCTCATGCATTACCGCACTGTAACATTAGAAAAACAGCATTTTATTCCTTCCAGGAAAGTTCTCGCACAGATCTGTTCCCTCGGCATGTCCTCAGGCATTAACCAGATTGCCATGATGATCGTGCAGATTGTCATGAACAACCTGTTAAAACACTACGGCGCACAGTCCGTTTACGGCGAATCCATCCCGATTGCCTGTGCCGGAATTGTCATGAAGGTAAACCAGCTTTATTTTTCTATTATTATCGGACTGTCCCAGGGCAGCCAGCCAATTGAAAGTTTTAATTACGGTGCAAAGCAGTACAAACGGGTGAAGGACGCTTTCCTTCTCGCAGCGTCAGTCGGTGCGGTTGTATCCATTATTTCCTTTTTGCTGTTCCAGCTTTTCCCGAGACAGATCCTCGGTCTGTTCGGAAGTGGAAGCGAAGAATATTTTGAGTTCGGTGTCAACTATTTCCGAGCCTTCCTGTTCTTCACCTGGTTAAACTTTTTGCAGCCGATTTCCTCAACGTTTTTCAGTTCCATCGGAAAAGCGTACAAGGGAACTTTCCTTTCCCTGACCAGACAGATCCTGTTCCTGCTGCCGCTTATCGTTGCACTGCCACATTTTTTCGGCATTATGGGCGTACTTTATGCAGGACCGATTGCCGACCTTCTGTCCTTTGCAGTCGGCCTTAGCATGGTGATCGTTGAATTCAAACATATTAATAAGCTGGAAGCTGAACTGGCTTAATATTATCCTTTACCCCAACACCTTCTCCAGCTCCTCCACAACGATCTTAAGAGCTTTGATCCGGGCATATTTCTTGTCGACAGACTCTAAAATATGCCACGGAGCATAGGAGGTGCTGGTCTTTTGGATCATCTCATTGACCGCTGTCTCATACGCATCCCATTTGTCACGGTTGCGCCAGTCCTCGTCTGTAATCTTCCACTGTTTTTCCGGTGTATTCTGTCTCTCATTAAAACGCTCAAGCTGCGTATCTTTGTCGATCTGCACCCAGAATTTAATGATCACAGCACCCCAGTCGTGAAGTTCTTTTTCAAATTCGTTGATCTCATTGTAAGCACGCATCCAGTCATTTTCACTGCAAAATCCCTCCAGACGCTCCACCATCACTCTTCCGTACCATGTGCGGTCAAAAATAGCGATATGTCCTGTTTTCGGCAGTCTCGTCCAGAAACGCCACAGGTAATGTCTTGCTTTCTCATGAGGTTCCGGGCTTGCGATCGGATGAACTTCGTAACCGCGCGGATCAAGTGCTCCTGCAATCCGCTTGATGTTGCCGCCTTTTCCTGCTGCATCCCAGCCCTCATAAGCGATGATGACCGGTACTTTTTTCCGGTAAAGACGGTTGTGCAGTTCTCCAAGCCGATTCTGCAATTCTTTCAGTTCTTTGCGGTACTCATCCGCCTCAATCTCTTTGTCCAAAGGCACTTCTGCCAAAAGCGGCATCCGCACTAACGGAAAAACATTCTGCAAAAGAGGTACTGCCAGCTTCTGATTACTCAGCGCAATCTCGATTCCCTGTGTCAATGTCTCTAAAACCTGAAGTTCCGTCCATTTTCTTGACTTTGCATCAATAATGTACCACGGCGCAGACGGCATATTTGTGTTTTTCATATAGGAAGAAAATGCCTCTTCGCACTTCTCATAATGCCGGTTCTGCCAGAGATCATTTTTGCTGACACGCCAGACTGTATCTTTTTCATGCTCCAAGTGCCCGATCCGTTTTGCCTGCTCTTTCTCCGGGATATGCAGGAAAAATTTCATGACCAGATAACCGTTATCGGTAAGCTGCCGCTCAAAACGTCGCACACTCTCGATCCGTTTTGCATAATCCTCATCGGAAAGTTTTCCGTGCAGCTCGTCTTTTACGATCTCGTCCATCCAGCCCGAATCGAGAAATACGAACTTTCCTTCTTCCGGGATCCGTCTGAAATAGCGGTATAAAAATGGCTTCCGGCACTCCTCCTCACTCTTTTCCCCCATCGATTCCACCTTGAAAAAACGCGGATCGATATTCTGGATCACCTGACCGATCACGGAACCTTTTCCGGCGGTTCCCCAGCCTTCCATGAGCACAAGTACCGGTATCTTCTGCTCTTTGATCAAAAGCTGCTGCTTTGCTAACTTTTCTTTTGCAGCGGCAAGGCGCGCCCTGATCTCTTCCTCCTCCGGTTTTTCCATTGCTTTCCATTCCTGCAGCATAAAAAAATCCCCCTTCTCTTACACTTTTTCATCATCAATCCGTATCTCCGCGATCACGTTCCGAAGATGCACGGATCTCTGCCTGTTACTCTGTTGTCATTCTTCTTTTAGTTTCTCTCAAAATTTCCGAAACATCAAGGCATTTTCACACTTTTTATATTTTTTTCAGAATTTGACAGTTTTATTCTTCTACCTATATTTTCGTATACTTGTTTTCTTTTATAAGCGTTTCTTATGAATCAGTTTTTTCTCCCTATTTTTTTGCATAAATGCAGGAAAACAGGAAAAACCTCCTTGCAATTTGTATTCTTACACGATATAGTTGAATCAACAATTTCGAGATGAAGTTTGCAGGAAAACGACGCAAGTCTACCGAAGGAGTAACACTCTCAGGTGCCGATCATACCGGTGCAACTGTAAATGGATCGACTCTCTGGAGACACCCGGATGAACCGGGGGCCGAAGGTGCAACATACGTTTTCGTATGAATCTCTCAGGCAAGCGGACAGAGAAGATATCTTAATTGCACACATAAGATTTCATTTTATATGAAGTTTTCTGATTATGTATCTTCCTATCCCATATATTTTTATATGGGATATTTTTCTGTCAGTTCATCCTGTTTCCGGTCATCATCCCATTTTCATTGCAAGATATTTTTCTGTGATACTGCATGCACTCGATGTATATATTGAAAGAAAGATAGAGGTTTAGAAACATGTGGAGTGTAATTAATGATTTTCTTGTCAATGTTGACAATTTTGTCTGGGGTGTGCCATTAATGGTGCTGATCATGGCGGGCGGCCTGCTGCTTACGGTGCGCCTCGGTCTGTTACAGATCCGGAAGCTTCCCCTTGCGCTGAAATGGATGATCCAGAATGAGGAAGAGGCAGAAGGCGAAATTTCCAGTTTTGCTGCTCTCTGTACTGCTTTGAGCGCAACGATCGGTACCGGTAATATCGTTGGTGTTGCTACCGCTGTCTGCGCCGGCGGTCCGGGCGCTCTGTTCTGGATGGTCGCAGCCGCTTTTCTCGGAATGGCTACCAAATATTCCGAAGGACTTTTAGCTGTCAAATACCGTGTCGTTGCTCCTGACGGTCACAGCCTTGGCGGTCCTTTCTATTATATTGAACAGGGAATGGGAAAAAACTGGAAATGGCTTGCGAAGCTTTTTGCATTTTTCGGCGTCTGTGTCGGACTTTTCGGTATCGGAACTTTCAGTCAGGTCAACGGTATCGCAAGTGCGATCAACGGTTTCTTTGATCCGGACAATGCACACTGCGTCAAGATTCTTCCTTTCCTCGGAGAATATTCCTGGTCAGTCGTAATCGCATCCCTGATCCTGACGGTCTGTGTCGCAGCCGTATTGATCGGCGGTGTAAAACGAATCGCAAGTGTGAGCCAGATCGTTGTACCTTTTATGGCGATCCTTTATTTTGCTTTTGCCGTTATCCTGATCATCTGCAATATTACTGAAATTCCTGCCGCTATTAAAGTGATCGTAACCGCTGCTTTCACACCGAAAGCTGTTACCGGCGGTGCTGTCGGAAGTATGTTTGTCGCTATGCAAAAAGGTGTTGCCCGCGGTATTTTCTCAAATGAGGCAGGACTCGGAAGCGCCCCGATCGCAGCAGCTGCTGCACAGACAAAAGAACCTGTCCGTCAGGGACTTGTCAGCATGACCGGAACTTTTATCGACACGATCGTAATCTGTACACTGACCGGACTCTCCATCGTCTTAACCGGCGCATGGCAGGTCGAAGGCTTAGAAGGTGTGGAAGTCACCACTTACGCATTCCAGCAGGGACTTCCTTTCCCTCCGGCCGTGTCCTCTTTTGTATTAATGCTCTGCCTTGTATTTTTTGCATTTACAACAATTCTCGGCTGGGATTATTACAGCGAACGCTGTCTTGAATATTTAAGCGGCGGTAATTTAAAACATGTGAAAGTCTACCGCTGGATTTATATTTTTGCAGTATTTATCGGACCGTATATGACCGTCAGCGCTGTGTGGACGATCGCCGATATTTTCAACGGACTGATGGCTCTGCCAAATATGATCGCACTGTTCGTATTGAGCGGGGTTGTTGTCAAGGAAACAAAAGCGTTTTTTAAGAAACAGAGTTAGCGTTACATTTAGGCAATTGCGAAACTCCTTGTAGGCTTCTTTAAATTGTGAAAAATTAACAAAAACATTCAAGACACGCTCTCGCTACGTGTCGCTGGTAACGGTACTGCTCATTCTTCGCAGTACTTCGCAAATTCATTTAAAATCTGCTTCGCAGATAGGAATTTGCTCACACTTGAATCACTTTCGCACGGTCTGTGCAGTAAATGCACAGACCTGATTGAAAAAAGTTGCACCTGCCTTCTAAGAACCAATCGAACTTGTTCAATTTCTGCTCACCCAGTGTTTTCTCAAACTTTTGTTAATTTTTCACAATTCAATTTAGATTTTCATGAGTTTCGCAATCTTCATAACCTAAATTCGAGTTTCGCTCATCGACCTTCTATCCCTACATTGAATAATTCCCGAAAACTTTGCATTTATTCCGATTTCCAGTTTATTTTTACCAGATATTGGATTTTGATGTCTTTCTCATAAGCGGCAGGAGTGTTTTGATACTTAAAATACCATGTGCGGTTATCAGCGCCGAGATTCCGGTAACTGTTAGTAATATCGATTTCTTTCTCAAGTGCATGTGCAGCGATCGCATTCAGATAGTCCTCCATCCGGGTGTTTATGATCTGCTCTTTTTCCCTTGTCATTTTTTCATAAGAATTGTTAGTTATGTTTGTTTCTGTATTCCCTGCTTCTGAGTTTGCCGGATTTTCACTTGCAGAAACTGTGCCGCTTAAGATTTCGCCTTCTCCCGTCACAGTCACTGTGACAACCTGCTCTGTCAGACCTCCGGCACCGATTTTTTCCGTTTCTTTGACTCGGCAGGAAGCTGCATCCACTTTCACATAAAGTTCCGGTGCAAGTTGTAAGGTGTAATCGTCCGCAAAGTTCTGCGTGAAGAATGCTGCACGCGCGGTATCCGTATCGACAAGCCCCGCCGCCCTTCCACGTTTCCAGACTTCGTAGGCTGTAATCTGCGGTTTCTCGGTATCATCCTCCACTGCCCCGGACTGCTCCCCCTCTATATCCACAAAAGGAATATAAAGTGTCTCCAAGTGATTAACCCGCTCCTCATAGAGCATGCCAAGCGTCGGATACGCTTTCTGGTCAATGCCCGATGTGTTTTCCAGCAGTTCTTCCAGATAATTTCCAAGCAGCACATCAAGTTCTCCCTCTGTCTGCGCCAGACGGTCACAGCTTTCCGTCGTCATCACATAAGCGTTCCACGGAACCTCTTTTTCCTGCTCCAACATGGATAGCATATCTTCCACTACCGCCTCTTTTTCCAGAAAAGACCTCTCAATGAGCACCACTTTCAAATGGTTGTAATCCACCTCTTTGTTTCCTGCATACTCATGATTCAGCCACACATTTTGGAAATCGTCCTGATCTCTGATATTCAAAAGAACCGGGAATGCCTTATCCTCAAGTTCTGCGACATTACACCCCTGCAAAAAAAGACACCCAAATAAGAAGCATACCAACACCACCACACGCACTTTTTTCTTATGATTTTTTCTCTCATCCTTATTTTCTTTGCTGCTACGCTCCTCCATTCCTCGGTTCGGCTTTCTTCCGGTCAGACACAACAGTACCGGCACGCCAACGACAAAAGGTGTTCCAATCTTCCACAGCAGGAATGTCACGCAGTCCAAAAACTGCTGATTTCTGTAAAACAGCACTGTCACGCCATACACCAGAAGAAGTAGAATGAGATACGGTAGCATTCTTTTTTTCCCTTCCAGATAACCGCCGCAGTCACGGATCACTTTTTCAGCCAGATTTCCACTGTAAAAAACCATGCTGTTTAGCATCGCATACAGCGTAAAAAACCAGATGCTGAACATAAAAGCATCCGTCCTCTTCAAAAATCCGCCCGTCACCTGCACGCGGCTCATCATCGTGACCGCCGGAAATTTCATCTGAGCCAGTGCCCCGACGCCAAACAGCCCTATCAGGATCAGGTACAGTGCTGCAAATACGCCGCCGGAAAACCAGACCGCTTTTTCTGCTGCGCCAACGCATTTCTTACGATCCGCAACATATTCTTTCAGGAACAGTACGATCGACACCATGGAATAACAGAAAAGCACATAATAACTTCCACTTAACACTTCTTTTCCATCCGCCACAAAAACCGGGCTCCAGTAGGCAGGCTTCACCTCCCTGCATGCCGCAAATAACATCAGAAAAAGCGGTATCATCAGAAACCAGAACAGTATCTCGTACACTCTTGCCCTGCCCTCGATCCCACCTGCCATTCCATAAAATGCGAGCAGTAATATCAACAACAGCACCAGATAAAAGCTGACGTTTTCCACAAGACCATTTAACATCAGCGTGGAAAACAGATACGCCGTGTACGAAGCCATAAGGATAAAATACAGAAAATATCCGCCCCAGAGCACATAACCGCATACTTTTCCACACTTCTGCTTCAAAAAGTCGGGATAACTTGTTTTCATGCCTTTCAACAGATATCTCAATAATTTCAAGTACAAAAATGTGGACAAAATCCCCGCCAGAATGCAAAAAATCCCGTCGCGCCCTGCCGTATCTGCAAGCATTGTCGGCAGTAGCAGCGTCCCCATTCCAAGAAAGTCATACGTCAGAAGGCGGAACACCTGTCTGCCTGAAATTTGATTGTTTTCTGAGAACATACTTCCCCCTATCTCTTCTAACATCTGCGCATTTTTTCATCAGATTTCCATTTATCTTAAGATAAAAACTTTTCTCAACCTATCTCTTCTTTGAAAACGTCAGCTTTGTCCGCTCTTTCGGATTTGCATAAATCGGACGTTTGCGCAGTTTCCGGAAAGGCTGCCGCCAGATAAAATCCCGCTCATCCTCATAATTGTTCAAATCTGCTCCCACAAACGGCATGAGATACGGGATGCCAAAGCTTGTCAGATGCGACAGATGGGTGAGCACTGCAAGCAGCCCAAGCAGCATGCCAAAGTAGCCAAGCCACGCACAGATTCCAATAAAAAAGAATTTTAAAATGCGGAACGCCGTGGCAAATTCTTCGTTCGGTATTGCAAAGGAACATAGCGCCGTAAAAGAGATGACGATCACCACGATCGGGCTGACCAGATTTGCCTCGACTGCCGCCTGTCCGATGATCAGACCACCCACGATCCCGATGGTATTTCCCATCGCACCGGGAAGCCGCACGCCCGCCTCCCGCAAAAGTTCAAACGACAATTCCATGATAAGCACTTCCACGACTGCCGGAAAGGGGACACCCTGCCTCGCCTCGGCAAACGACAAAAGTAGTGTGGTTGGGAGTATCTGTGTATGAAAATTAGTCACTGCAAGATAAAATCCCGGCAGCGTCATTGCAAAAAAGGATGCCAGATACCGCAGGATCCGCCCGAAAGTCGCAATCTCAAAACGGCTGTAATAATCGTCACTGGTGCGGATAAATGAATTGTAGTCCGTCGGCAGTATCAGTCCGATCGGCGAATTATCGCACATCACGATCACTCTGCCCTCTAATACCGCCATGGCCGCCCGGTCAGGACGCTGCGTTGTCTGAAACTGTGGAAATGGCGAATACCATTTTTTCTCTGCCAGCTGTTCTAACATTCCGCTGTCTAATATCCCATCGATTGTGAAATCCTGCAGCCTCTTTTCAATTTCTTTTACAAGTCCCGGGTTTGCAAGATCCTCCACATACACAAGGTAGACGTTCGTGTTCGATCTAATCCCGGCCTTCAGTCCCCTCACTTTCACACGGGGCGAACGGATTCTTTTCCGGATCAGCGCCGCATTCTGCTTCACAGAATCGCAGAAACCTTCGTTGGAACCGCGGATTACTTTTTCCGAATCAACCTCTGTGATCCCCATATTCGGATAACCGTCATCCGGTATTTTCACTGCCCGGTCAAAACCGTCCACAAAAAGAATCGCCTCCCCGGTGAGCAGACCGCTCACAGCCTCCTCAATGGTCGAAAAATATGTTGCATCCGAAATTCCAAGCGCATTTTCCTGCAGTGTACAAAGGATCTCATCCCTTGTCAGTCCATTTAAGTATTTTAAAGTCTCTCCGAGTGCGGACGTTCCCATGTCCACGGACACTTCAATAAAGGTCAGATAACAGGCGGTATCCTGATTCCTGCCAAGCTTCATCTGCTTCTTTTTGATGTCCGCACAGTCATGAAAATAAAATTCCATTTCCTCTATATTTTGCGTTAAATCCGTCGATACCGGACATTTCTGATTTTCCGACATTTCCAGCTTGTTTCCTTTCTATTTGTTTCTTCTATTAAAAAAACTGCCAGCAAAACTCCTAAGTACAGTAAATAATTATGAAAATTTTGTTCATTTTTCATAATATTCACAGTGAAGATTGGAGTTTTGCCGCTTAATTGTTAAAAAAAAATACGAAAGAGGATAAGCAAAATGCTTATCCTCTTTCTAGTCTGTACGGTTTTCCATTTTTTATGCAGTTTTCCTGTCCTCCGGGCGGTCACTTCTTATTCCTGCTCCTGGATCATTGCCTTAACTGCGACTGCCTGATTCTTTACATGCTGGTGCATTGTCTCTGTCACCTGCATTTTGTTTTTGCGAACCAATCCCTCCACGATGTCTTTATGTTCTTTCATCAGTGTCGGATAATTATTCTCATCTTTCAGATATTCCACACGATAGCGGTACATCTGCTCCCGGAGGTTATTTAACATATTCACAAGCTTTGGGTTACCGGTTGACTGGTAAATAATATCGTGAAACTTTACATCCGCCTCTGCGATTTTTTTCACATTATCTGTCTTGGTGGATTCCTCAAACTCATGCATGGTCGCAACCAGCTCTTCTAACTGTTCCTCAGAAATCTGCTCACATGCAATTTTTGCCGCAAGCTCATCTAACGCTTCACGGATCTGAAGGACATCCTCCATATCTTTCTCCGTCATTTTGGCAACTTCCGCGCCTTTTCTTGGGATCGTAACGGCAAGCCCCTCCTGCTCAAGCATTCTGATTGCTTCACGTATAGGTGTACGGCTGACTCCAAGCTTTGACGCAAGCTGCAGCTCCATAAGTCTCTCTCCCGGCTTGAGCTCGCCCTTTAAAATTGCCTCACGAAGTGTGTTAAAAACCACATCACGCAGTGGCAGATATGCATCCATATTTAAAGTTAAATTATCAGTCATCAAACTTCTCCTATCTCTTGTATTATCATTCTCACATATAAGAAAAAAGTAACTATAAAGCACCCGCTGTGCTATCCGGATATCACGTTATTTGCGATTATTGTATACAGATGTCAGATACACCTGTCTGGCAAGATGTGAGCTTCTCATGGCTTTGTACGCTTTCTTTGCAGTATCTTCATCGTCAAACAGTCCAAAAACCGTCGGACCACTACCGCTCATCATGGCTCCTACCGCGCCATTTGAAAGCATATGCTTCTTTATCTCATCTATCACCGGATAATTTGGTATGGTCACGGTCTCTAAGACATTTCCCATATGCGCTGCGATATCATGCAGATTCTTAGCCTTTATATCATCTATCAGGCGGTCTATATCCGGATGAATAGTCGTATCATCAAGCTTCAGATTCTGGTACACAAATTTTGTGGATACCGAGATGGACGGCTTTGCAATAAGCACCGGACACTTTACCATTGGAGGAAGAGGACTAAGCGCCTCTCCTATGCCCTCGGCCAGCGCCGTGCCTCTCATAATACAGTATGGTACATCCGCACCTATCTGCACACCTCTTTCCATAAGCTGTTTCTTTGTCAGTCCCAGTGAAAAAAGCCTGTTTACACCTATAAGCATAGCTGCCGCATCAGTACTGCCCCCCGCCATCCCTGCTGCAACAGGAATACGCTTGTCCAGCTTCACTGATACACCGTCAGTTATAGAAAACTCATCCATCAGAAGCTTTGCAGCCTTGTATATGAGATTGTTCTCGTTTACAGGGAGAAAAGACAGATTGGTCTGTATCTGTATGCCCGGCTCCTTTGTCCTTTTGATATCAAGCCTGTCATACAGATGAATGGTCTGCATAATCATACGGACCTCATGATATCCGTCCTCTCTGCGCCTCACAACATCGAGCCCCAGATTAATCTTGGCTAATGCTTTTAATGAAATATCGTTATTACTACCCATATTGTATTACCTCTGTTTTTTGTATACAAGGATTATAACACACCCTGCCAAAAAGAGCAAATTTAAATATTCTCATTTAATTGTTCATTTTCATTACTTTTCAGATTTTCCACGTATTGCACAAAAACACTATGTTCACATAGTACATGTTTACTAGATTTAAAAAGTAACCCTCTAACGCACCACAACAAAAAGCCTCACAGCATATCCATAATGCTTGTGGGGCTTTTTTAAAAAGTTTTTCTAAACTCGTATGTACAATTTTTCTATTTCTTTTCCAATATAAATTTGCTAATCAGCTCGTTCATTGTCTCTGCCTGTGCTGAAAGCTCCTCACTTGTTGCTGATGTTTCCTCTGCATTTGCTGAGTTTGACTGTACAACATCTGATATCTGATTAATGCCAGCCTCTGCCTGCTCCATAGCCTTTGCCTGCTCCTCTGCAATCTCGCTGAGTTTTTGAGAAGAATCTGCAACTTCCTTCATACCATTAATAACCTTTTCAATAGAAGTACTTACGCGCTCTGCAGCTTCATTACCCTCGTTAGATACCGCAATGGCACTCTCTATAAGCTGACGTGTGTCAACTGCAGCCTTGGCACTCTGCTCTGAAAGACTTCTGATTTGTCCCGCAACAACTGCGAATCCTTTACCTGCCTCACCTGCACGCGCTGCCTCGATAGCTGCATTGAGTGAAAGAAGGTTTGTCTGACTGGCAATATCCTCAATCTCAGAAATGATATTCTCAATCTGCTTAGATGTATCATTGATGCGTCCGATAACATCAACCATGCCCTGCATCTCTGTATGGCTGTGATCTGCTTCCTCAGCATACTCCTGTGCAATCCTGTATGTACCATTGAGCTTCTCAGATGTTTTCTCAACACC
>ERZ772886.2916-NODE-2916-length-13043-cov-3.927549_pt1 | contig 13043 bp, 18 predicted proteins | sample MGYA00512128_ERZ772886 | MGnify/ENA primary metagenome ERZ772886 (study PRJEB29015, sample SAMEA2737698) | human gut metagenome | biome: human gut; feature: human-associated habitat; material: faeces | place: China | collected 2012 ... | reverse complement strand
AATATACGGTATTTCTTGGAGGAAATTCATCCTTGCTTGATATCCGTACAGTTTCTACAAGCACAAAGCGTCTTCTTCTTGTGAAAGATTCCTTTGCGAATTCATTTATACCGTTCCTGACACCGTACTACAGAGAAATCGTAGTTGTGGATCCGAGATATTACAGCGGAACGATCAATGATCTTATGGATTCCTACAGAATCTCAGAGGTTCTGTTTTTATACAGCGGAAATACATTTTTCAAAGACAATAATATAAGTGGAGTGTTTACAGTTGAGTAATCGAATCAAAGAAGAATTTTTACAGAAGAGTGAGCCGGTAAGGCTGAATAAATATTTGAGCGAGGCGGGCGTGTGTTCCAGAAGGGAGGCAGACCGCCTCATTGAGACTGGACGCGTGACGGTTGATGGACAGCGTGCGCAGACCGGTATGCGTATCGTACCGGGACAGGTTGTGAAAGTTGGAAATAAAGTCGTTTCCAAACAGGACGAGATGATCGTGCTGGCAGTGAATAAGCCGCGCGGGATTGTCTGTACAGAAGAACGCAGAGAGAGGGACAGCATTGTCCGTTTCCTGAATTATCCAGTGCGTGTGACTTATATCGGACGACTTGATAAGGATTCTCATGGACTCCTTCTGATGACGAAAGGAGAAAAAAGGGTATGAAAAACAATAAAATGATGCGTGCAGCCAATAAACATGAGAAAGAGTATAAAGTAACTGTTGATAAAGAAATTACGGAAGATTTCTTAAAGAAAATGGCAGTAGGAGTTCCGATCCTTGATACTGTGACCCGTCCGTGTACTGTGAAAAAGATTGGAAAGTATACATTTTCCATTATCCTGACACAGGGGTTAAACCGTCAGATTCGCAGAATGTGTGAAGCTCTCGGATATGAAGTGAAGGATCTTTTACGCGTCCGTGTGATGAACATTACATTGGATGGATTGAAGGATGGACAATATAGAAAACTGACAGATCAGGAATTGAACGAATTATATGATCAGCTGAAAGATTCTTCTGTATTGCCCGGAGGAAAATATCAGGAACAGTGGGCAGCAGCACAAGATAATAGAACGAGACATGGGAAAGGGAAGAAGCGATGATAGATGAGCAGAAAGAAATGAATCACATGCGAGAGCTGGTAGAACTTCTAAACAGAGCGAGACGTTCGTATGAGCAGGAAAATACAGAAATCATGAGCAACTACGAGTATGATAAGCTCTATGATGAACTGCTGGAATTAGAAGAAAAGCTTGGTACAAGAATGGCGAACAGTCCGACGGTAAATGTTGGATATGAAGTGCTCAGTGAGCTCCCGAAAGAGCGTCATGAGCGTCCGATGCTTTCCCTGGATAAAACGAAAGAGGTGGAAAGACTGAAGGAATTCTTAGGAGGGCAAAAAGCCTGGAAACTGGATGGACTTACGGTTGTTCTGACTTATCAGAACGGAGAACTTGCGAAGGCAGTCACAAGAGGAAACGGAGTGATCGGCGAGGTCATTACAAACAATGTGAAAGTATTTAAGAATGTACCGCTTAAGATTCCATATCAGGGAGAACTTGTACTGCGAGGAGAGGCGGTTATTTCCTATAAAGATTTCGAGAAGATCAATGATGAGATAGAAGATGTGGATGCGAAATATAAGAATCCAAGAAATCTTTGCAGCGGTTCTGTCCGTCAGCTGAACAACGAGATCACTGCGAAGAGAAATGTAAGATTTTATGCATTTACACTTGTCCGTGCAGAAGGCGTGGACTTTCAGAATTCCAGAAAATATCAGATGCAGTGGCTTGAAAACCAGGGATTTGATGTTGTGGAGAACCATGAAGTGACAAGAGATACGATTGAAGAGGAAGTGGCATGGTTTGCCCGTGAGATTGAGCACAACGAAGTTCCGTCGGACGGTCTTGTGCTTGTGTACGATGATATTGCTTACGGACAGTCACTTGGAACAACAGCGAAGTTCCCAAGAGATTCCTTTGCCTTCAAATGGGCAGATGAGATCCGCAACACAAAGTTGCTTGAGATTGAGTGGAGTCCGTCACGAACAGGTCTGATCAATCCGGTGGCGGTTTTTGAGCCGGTAGAGCTTGAAGGAACGACAGTCAGCCGTGCAAGCGCCGTTGTATTCCACCCGCGACCAGCCAACGTCCCGGTTGATGCCGGTTCGGGTTACGACCTCGCCGTTTTTCAACGACGCGACCACCACGCAGTCCGGGTCTTCCACGCTGGGCAGCGACCGCAGATTGACCTCCACCTTGGCGGTGACGAGATCGTTCATTTCCTCAAACTGGGTCTGGATGCCGTCGTCCTCCGGCTGGGTGGGAAGCTCGCCGCTGCCCACCGGCGTCAGATAGCTGGTCACGGCGTAGCAGGTTTCTCCCTTGTACTCCAGCTTCGACCAGCCGTTGTCACTGACGCCGACACAGGTGGCGACGTCGCCGTTTTTCAGCTGGGCGACCACCGTGGCGTCCTCATGCTCCACGCTGGGCAGCTTGCGCAGGTTGACCACATTCTTGGCGGTCACCTCCTGATTCACCGGGGTGAAGACCGTCTTGATGCCGTCCTCCCCTGCCTCACCGGCGGCGTCTGTCGAATAATTCAGGTCGGTGGTCAGGTAGCTGGTCACGGCGTAATAGGTGTTTCCGTTGAAGGTGACCTTCGACCAGCCGCTGCTGCTTACGGCAATGCGCGTCGCAATTTCCCCGTTTTTCAGAGTGTACAGCACCGTGCTGTCCGTGTCCTGACTGGGAATGTCGCGGAGATTGGTCTCCACCTTGGCGGTCACTTCCTCGTTGACCTCGGTAAAGTCCATCAACGCCTCCACGTCCGGGAAGGCTTCCGCCGGGGGCGTCTCGTCCTTGGGCTTTTCCACTCCGTCGTAGCCGAAGTAAGCCACGTTCATGTCAACAGGCTGGGAAATGCCCGGAACGCTTCCTTCCATGGTGTACTGCCACATCTGGTGCTCGCCGGTATAGCTGGAGGTATGCACCGCCGGGTCGGCGTCACCGGGGAACTGCGCCACCCAGATTTTATAATGTTTTTCAATGCGGGAGGTCTCCCACAGGGTCTCGTCCTGAAGCTCGTTTTTCGCGGCGTAGAACATTCCCTCGTAGCCCCGCTGCTCGATGCGTTTCAGGAACGCCAGCGCGATATCTGTCCGCTCTGCTTTGGACATGCCATATTGGCGGCTTTCCGTGTCGGTAAAGCCCTCGCAGTCGTAGACCACCGGATAAGTGATGGGATACTGAGCGATGAAATCCGCCGTCCAGTCGGCTTCTTCCACGGCTTCCTCCTGAGAAATGGCAGTGGAGAAAAAGTATACGCCCAGCTTGACGCCGTTTTTCTCCGCTTCCTGAAGGTTATACCGGGCATTGGAATCGGGAGAAATCTCCCCCTCCGCCATTCCCCGCATACCGACCCGCACCATGGCAAAATCCACCCCGGATGCGGTGGCCTCCGCCCAGCGGATGGTTCCCTGATATCGCGCCACGTCGATACCATAGGTGGTCTCGTCGGTTTCCTTTGTGGTGCGTTTGGGTTTCTTCTGGCAGCCGCCCAGAAGACCCGCAATCATGACGGCGCAGAGAATAAGCGCCAGAAGCTTTTCTGTTTTTTTCATCATAAGCGTTGCCCTTTTCTTTCTTGGGTTACGCTTAGGGTATCACAAATTGGGGAAAAAGTCTACCCTTGAAATGTGAACGGCGCGTGGGCAATGTTTTCCTGCCGAAAGAAAGAGAAATGCGGAAAAGTCTTGATTTTTTCCGCAACCGCTGATATAATGACCGGGAATCAAAAAGCTATGGAGATGTACCCAAGCGGTTGAAGGGTCCGGATTCGAAATCCGGTAGGCGGGTTCTGCCCGTGCTGGGGTTCGAATCCCCACATCTCCGCCAAAAAGTCCGCCATAATTCTATCAAAATTATGGCGGGCTTTTTACGCTTATTAGACCGATGAAAGGTGTTAATCCAGCACGACATTCTTTTTCTTGCCGTTTTTCTTTCTCGGATACTCCCGGATGCGGGTGACAAAATCGAGATTGATTATTTCCCGCTCACCGGATTTTCTCTCGATGATCATACTGCCGTCACCAATTTCTTTTATCACGCCCAGTACGCTGCCGTCATTGGAAGTAACCGTGTAAATGATGCACTCTTCACCGATAAACTGCTTTGCCAGCTCTTTCATAACATTGTTCTCCTTGTTCTGCTTTTTCCGATTTAAGATTTGTTTGACTGCTGCCAATCTCCTTTGCCGCGTTATCCATGGGATAATCACAAGGAGAATCAAGGCAAGCAAAAAGAGGTAATGACTGTTCATTTTTTCTCCCTCTGGTTTCGCTGCAAGCCGTGTTATAATCAGGAAATTTTATTCCCGGCTTTGGAATAGCGGATTGCTTCTTTGCAGTACACCGACATATTGACGATCCAGATAAGGCATACCACAAACGAGGGCAAAAAGCCGATCTCAAACACCAGCGCGCAGATTGCGAGCACGATTGCCAGAGCCGTGCAGACCGTGTTGGTTGCGGAGTACGCCTTGTATGCGCATTTGCCGATCGTGATTTTCTCGGCCTCGTCGCAATCCTCCATCCACTTCTTTTGAAATCTCATATCGTAGACGGACGCCTTCTTTTCGGGATTTGTCTGCTTTGCGGCATCCACGCACTTCTGCTGGAGAATTACCGCTTCAATCATAATTCCGAAAAAGGCTGCGATACCGACCGAAAACGCAACAGTGTTTTCGCTGCTGTCGAACATTGCAAAGCCGCCGGAATATGACGCTGCAATGAGGAAGAGGGAAAGAATAAGGGCTGCACTTGTAATCCAGATGGCAATAGAGAGTTTTTTATCAATCGCATCAGATATTTCCTCATTTTCCCCATCCCAGGATGAGATAAGTTTCTTTGCGCTTTTATAAATCGGAATACACACTGCCGGCAAAATTACCGCTGTGGCCAGCATCATCCAGGACGCAATATAAGTGCCGAAAAACGCTCCTGCGTTCTTCACGCTGCCCGCCAATGTGTTCAGCCCATATTTTGCGGCACAAAAGCCTAACAAGCCGCCGACAAGCATACTGATGGCCATAATAAGCAGAAACTTGGGTAATGCTTTTTGATTTGCCTGCTTAATCTCATCTTTTCCCATCTTCTGTTTCCTCCTGTAAATAGAAAATCTCTTCCACCGTAACACCGCATACCTTTGCAATCGTCAGGGCAAGGGTGACAGACGGCGAATAGTCGCCCCGTTCAATCAGACTGATTGTCTGCCGTGATACACCACATAATCGTCCCATTTCCTGCTGATTAACATTCAGTGCGGCTCTGCGCTCTTTTAGTCGATTCCGCAATATCATACGGCGCCTCCATTTGACAATTTTATTTGTCTGATTGACAATTATTTTTGTCATTATGAATTATACTCTTGTCATTCTAATTTGTCAAGAGAATTTGTTATTTTTCATCAACGATACATTCTGCGTTTTACATCCCCTTACCGTTTTCGTTGTTTTCTGAAAACCGTTGCTGTAAGGCGCTTATCAAAAATTCCACCGAGATCCCGGAGGAATCTCGGTGGAATTTTTCAGTCTATCATATTGGTCGGCACAAAATCAGTCAACCCGCACCAGCGTGTATTCCCGGCTGCCGTAGCCAAGCGCTGCGGCGGCTTCAATGGTGTGGACGCCGTTCCGGCTTTCCACGCGCTCCAGAAAATGCGCCTTGCCGGGGTCGTCACAGCCATACACCAGATCGATGCACGCCTGGTCAATGGCAATGGGATCTGTGGAAACCAGAATGCCCATATCCGTCATGCAGGGGTCTTCCGCGATCTCGCAGCAGTCGCAGTCAACGCTCATGTTCTTCATGACATTGATGAAGATCATGTTGCCGTGGAAGTAATTCACAACGCTGCCGGCCGCGTCCGCCATGGATTCCAGGAAAGAATCATGATCCGCCGTCCAGATATTTTCCGGCACGCCTGCGCCGTGAATATACGCCTTGCCGTAGGAAGAAGCGACACCGATGGACAGCTGCTTCAGTGCGCCGCCGTAGCCGCCCATGGGATGTCCCTTGAAGTGGGACAGCACCAGCATGGAATCGTAGTTTTTCAGATCTTTGCCGACGAAATTCTTCTTGATGACCTTGCCGCCCGGGATGTCAAGCACCAGATCGGGGCCTTCGGCGTCCAGCAGGTCTACCGTGAAATGACGGCTCCAACCATGCTCGTCCATCAGCTTACGGTGCTTCTCGGTGGTGTTGCGGGCGCCATCATAGGCGGTGTTGCACTCCACAACGGTGCCGCCGACGTAGTCGATCACCGGCTTCCAGAACTCCGGCCCCAGGAAATTCTGGTTTCCCTTTTCGCCGGAATGCAGCTTGATCGCGATATTGCCGGGGAGCGTCTTGTCCACCAGCCTGAACATGTCCAGAACCTTCTCCGGGGTGATAACAGGAGAAAAATAAACGGCTGCACTCATAAAAACGTACCTCCAATTGTTTGGTTGACTGTATTATAATACAGTCGAATTTTAATTGCAAGTGTTTTCCCTCGGGCGGTTTTCTGTTGAAAAACGCGGGTGGCTATGGTATAGTGATTTTCGACAAGAGATCGGAGGAAACGCACATGAACGACAGGCTGCTGGATTATGCCATCCGCATTCAGAGCATTGCCCAGGCGGGGCTTCAATACGGGAAGGACAAATATGACCGGGAGAGATACGAAGAATTGCGGCAGATTGCTGCGGAGATGGTCTCCGAAAAAACGGAGATACCCACGGAGAAAGTCCGCGATTTATTCTGCAATGAGACGGGCTATCAGACCCCGAAAATCGATACCAGAGCCGCCGTTTTCATCGATGGCAAAATCCTCCTTGTTCACGAAAACAACGGAACCTGGTGCCTGCCCGGCGGCTGGTGCGACGTTGACCAGTCCATCGCGTCCAACACCGAAAAGGAAGTCCGGGAGGAAGCCGGATTCACCGTCACGGCGCAGCGGCTGATTGCCGTTCAGGACTGGCGGAAGCACAACGTCGCGAACTACGTCTACGGGGTCGTAAAGTGCTTTGTGCTGTGCAAATACGAAAGCGGCGAATTTCAGAAAAATATTGAAACAACCGGAATCGGCCTGTTTGGCAGAGATGAACTCCCCATCGATCTTGCCGTGGAAAAGACCTCCCGGGAACAGATTCTGATGTGCTTCGACGCATTGGATAACCCCCTGTCCCCTACTCTGTTCGATTAGCCGTGTTTTTTGGATGCAAAAACCGGCTTGTATTTTTCAGGGCGTATGATATACTGTTACTGCTTTCAGACTATGACACTGGGGGATTCCCATGGACTATAACATTTTACTGGATCTTGCCACGGATTTAGGCTATGAGCTTGCCATGTGCGGCGCGGAGACCTTCCGGGTGGAGGAAAGCGTCAGCCGGGTGCTGAGTAGCTACGGCATCGCGTCGGAAGTGTTCGCCATTCCCAATTACCTGATCGTCACCGTCATGATGGAGGACGGCACCCCCATCACCCGGATGCGCCGCATCGGCTCCCACGGCAACGATCTGGACTCTGTAGAAAAATTCAGCGGCCTGAGTCGCGCCTATTGCAGCCAGCGCCCGGAGCCGAAGGAAGCCCAGCGGTGGATGGAGGTCACCCGCTCCCAGCGGCTGACCTATCCGGTTCCCATCGTTTATCTGGGGTATTTTCTGGGCGCACTGGGCTTCGGGCTGCTGTTCGGCGGCAATTTTCCGGACGGCCTCTGCGCCGGTATTTGCGGGATACTGGTAGGACTTGTAATTCGGTTTCTGGACGCGCAGGACACTAACCAGTTCTTCCGAACCATTGCCGCTTCCTTCCTGATGGCGCTGCTGGCCTATGCCTTCGGTGCTATGGGCATTGCAAAGAATCCAGACGCCATTACCATCGGCGCTTTGATGATCCTCGTTCCCGGCCTGTTGTTCACCAACGCCATGCGGGACATCATCTACGGCGACACCAATTCCGGCATCAACCGGATCGTTCAGGTGTTCCTGATCGCGGCGGCTCTGGCGGTGGGGACGGCCACGGCGTGGTCGCTTGCCGAGCGGCTGTGGGGCGCACCGGTTTCCGCACCTGCCGTTGCCCATTCCGTTCTGGCGCAGTGCCTGTTCGCCTGTATCGGATGCTTTGGGTTCTCCATTCTGTTCAATATTCATGGCCCCGGGGGCATTCTCTGCACCATCGGCGGCATTGCGTGCTGGGTGGTGTTCTGGCTCAGCCAGCGGCTGGGATTCAGCGAGATCCTCTCCTATTTCTGGGCTTCTCTGTTTGCGTCGTTATACTCCGAAATTATGGCAAGAATCCGCAAATATCCCGCCATTTCCTATTTGCTGGTGTCCGCGTTCCCTCTGATTCCCGGCGCGGGGGTGTATTACACCATGAACTTCGCCGTGCGGGGCGAGATGGATATGTTTGCCTACAGGGGCATGAACACCGCCGCCATCGCCGGTATCATGGCGGTAGGCATTTTGCTGGGGTCTACCGTGTTCCGGATGTATGCCCAATGGAAATCCCGCAGAATGCGAAAGAAAACATAAACTTTCAGGGAGGAAGCTGTGCTTCCTCCCTGATTTTCATGCGAATTGGGAAAAGACATCCCCAAGACTTTCGTGCAGCACCAGATCGGCGCGGTCGTCATAAGGTGTCTCGTCCCGGTTGATGAGCACCAGCCGGCTGCCCCGATAATAATTGATAAGCCCCGCCGCCGGGTACACTGTCAGGCTGGTTCCGGCCACGATGAGAATGTCCGCACTACGGATGGCTTTCACGCTGCCCGCAATTGTCTTTTCGTTCAAACTTTCTTCGTAGAGCACCACATCCGGCTTTACGATGCCGCCGCAGCTGCACCGGGGAATGCCCGGGGCATTTTTGACAAATTCGGCGCTGTAGAATTTGCCGCAGCGGGTGCAGTAATTGCGCAGCACCGAGCCGTGCAGCTCATAGACCTTTTTCGACCCCGCCTTCTGGTGCAGGCCATCGATGTTCTGGGTGACCACCGCAAGAAGCTTTCCCTCCTGCTCCCACTTTGCGAGAATCCTGTGGGTGATGTTGGGCTCAAAGCCCAGCGGCAGCATTTTCTCCCGATAAAACCGGAAGAAATACTCCGGGTTCCTCTCATAAAAGCTGTGGCTGATGATTGTCTCCGGCGGGTAGTCGAATTTCTGGTGGTACAGCCCGTCCACGCTCCGGAAATCCGGGATTCCGGACTCCGTACTCACTCCCGCGCCGCCGAAAAAGACGATGCGGTTACTCTCCTGCACCCATGTTTTCAGAGTTTCCAGCTTGTTCACGGTCTTCCGCCTCCATTTCCTTCAGCAGCTTCTTGTCCTGCTTCGACGATAAATCCAGCTGTTCGTACATATCCGGCCGCCGCGCCCGGGTGCGGCGAAGCGCCTGCTTCCGCCGCCATTGACGCACCTTTTCGTGGTTGCCGGAGAGCAGAATTTCCGGCACCGCCCGCCCGTGCCAGACCGCCGGACGGCTGTACTGGGGGTATTCCAACAGGCCGTTGAAGTGGCTCTCGTCCTCAAAGCACTCCGGGTCGGCAAGCACCCCCGGAACCATGCGGCACACCGCATCCGTCACCGCCATGGCGGCAATCTCCCCGCCGGTGAGGACGAAGTCACCCAGAGAAATTTCCTCGTCCACGCACTCGTCAATAAACCTCTGGTCAATGCCCTCGTAATGGCCGCAGACCAGAATCAGATTGTCCAGCTTGCTCAGGCGAATGGCATCCGCCTGTTTGAAAGTATGTCCGCAGGGGGACAGATAGACGGTATGCACCGCCCCACCGGCCTCGTCGCACACCGCCTCCCAGCAGCGGTATAAGGGGTCAGCCTGCATGATGGCGCCCCGCCCGCCGCCGTAAGGATAGTCGTCCACCTGATTCTGCTTGTTTGCGGTGTAGTCCCGTATCTGGTGGGCTTCGATGGAAATATATCCCCGCTCCTGCGCGCGCCCCAGAATGCTTTCGGAAAGCACATCCCCCAGCGTGTCGGGAAACAGCGTCAGAATGTCAATCCTCATCGCTTGCCATTCCCTTCAGCAGCTTCACCTGCATTTGGTTCTTCTCCAGATCGGTGGAAAGAATGAACTCCTTCACCGCAGGAATCAGGTACTCCCGCTCCCCCTGCACGACGTAGACGCTGTTGCCGGGGTAGTCCAGCACCTCTTTGATCTTGCCGATGCACGCACCGTCCGCGTAGACCTCCACGTCCACCAGCTCGGAGGCGAAGATCAGCTCGTCGGAGATATCCTCCCGGTACAGCTCCATGGTTTTCCCCCGAAGCTTCTGGGCGTCCTCCATGGTGTCAACGCCCCGGAGCTTGACCAGATTGCAGGTCTTCTGCACCCGAACGGAATCCATGACGTATTCCCTGCCGCTTATCCGGCAGCGGTCAAATTCGCAGAGCATTTCCGGGCTGTCCAGCCAGGACAGAACCTTGACCTCTCCCCGGACGCCGTGGGTGGTGACGATCTCACCGGCTTCAATATATGGAAGTTTCATTTCAATTCTCCCCTACTGCTCAAATGAGCAGATGATTTCTTATCACATTCCCGGCAAGCATCCGGGATAACGAAAAATGCGTGACAAATGTCACGCATCCTCGTTTAATCCACGATTTCGACCGTGACCTTCTCGCCTGTGCGCTGGGCTACAGTCTTAATAATGGTGCGGATCTCCTTGGCGATCCGTCCCTGGCGGCCGATCACCTTGCCCATGTCGCCCTCGGCAACACGAAGCTCCAGCACCTTCCCTTCCTCGTCAGAGGTTTCGGTTACGGTGACGGCATCAGGATCATCCACCAGATTCTTTGCCATATACAGCAAAAGTTCTTTCATTGCGGAATTCTCCTTTGCGGATCTTACAGCACGCCGACGTTCTTCAGCAGGCCGCGGACGGTGTCAGTGGGTTGAGCGCCGTTCTTGATCCATGCCTGAGCCTTCTCGGCATCGACGGTGATGGTAGCGGGCTGGGTCAGGGGATTGTAAGTGCCAATCTCCTCAATGCAGCGGCCATCACGGGGAGAACGGGAGTCAGCGACAACAATCCGGTAGTAAGGAGCCTTCTTCGCGCCCATTCTTCTCAGTCTGATCTTAACCATGAGAGTTTCACCTCCATAAATAATCTATAAATCTATATCGCAAAGCATATTTGCTTACAGCGAACGAATCAATACTGCCTTGGCTCAGAAGCCGGGGAAGCCGCCAAAGCCGCCCATACGGCCCATGCGCTTCATTTTCTTCCCCGCGCCGGGGCCGGAGAACTGCTTGATGAGCTTGCGCATCTGCTCAAAGGATTTAAGAAGCCGGTTCACGTCCTCTACCTTCAGGCCAGCGCCTGCGGCAATGCGCTTTTTCCGGCTTGCGCCGATGATCTCGGGCTTTTCTCGCTCCTTGGGGGTCATGGACAGGATGATGGCTTCGGTGTGCGCCATGGCCTTTTCGTCCAGCTTGACGCCCTTGAGGTTTCCGCCGCCGGGCATCTGGGCGAGAATTTCCTCCATGGAGCCCATGGATTTCATCTGCACCATCTGGTCGTAAAAGTCCTGAAGGGTAAAGCGGTTGGTTTTCAGCTTTTCCTCCATCTCGGCGGCCTTTTTGGCATCGTAAGCCTTTTCTGCCTTCTCGATGAGGGTCAGCACATCGCCCATGCCCAGAATGCGGCTGGCCATCCGGTCGGGATGGAACGGCTCAATGTCTTCCAGCTTTTCGCCGATACCGGCGAACTTGATAGGCTTTCCGGTGATAGCGCGGACGGAAAGCGCCGCGCCGCCTCTTGCGTCGCCGTCGAGCTTGGAGAGCATGACGCCGGTGATGTCCAGATACTCGTCGAAGGTCTTTGCCGCGCTGACGGCGTCCTGACCGGTCATTGCGTCGACCACGAGCAGAATTTCGTCCGGGTTGACCGCGGCCTTGACGGCCTTGAGCTCGTCCATGAGCGCTTCATCAACGTGCAGGCGGCCTGCGGTGTCGAGGAAGACCATGTCGTTGCCGTGCCGCACGGCGTGAGCGACGGCTGCCTTTGCGATATCGACCGGGTTTGTCTGGCCCATTTCGAAAACGGGAATGCCGAGCTGTCCGCCGACGACCTGCAGCTGCTTGATGGCGGCGGGACGATAAATGTCGCAGGCCGCGAGCAGCGGATTTTTGTTCTGCTTTTTGAACAGGCCCGCGAGCTTTGCGCCGTTGGTCGTTTTGCCCGCGCCCTGCAGGCCGACCAGCATCACGACGGTCGGCGGCTGGGAAGCGATCTTGATCTTCTGGTTTTCGCTGCCCATGAGCGCGGTCAGCTCTTCGTTGACGATCTTGACGATCATCTGCGCGGGCGTGAGGCTTTCGAGCACGTCCGTGCCGACGCAGCGCTCGGTCGTCTTTTTGATGAAGTCCTTGACGACCTTGTAGTTGACGTCGGCCTCCAGCAGCGCCAGACGGATCTCGCGCATGGATTCCTTGACGTCGGCCTCAGACAGGCGGCCCTTGCCGCGCAGCTTTTTGAACGCGTTCGAGAGCTTTTCGGTTAAGCCTTCAAATGCCATGTGTTACTCCTTTATTTCCCGCACGGCGCGCAGGATCGCGCCGGCCTGCGGCGCAGCCCCCGGAACAGAAGCAAGCGCCTGCGCGTTCTGTGTGATCGTATCCAGTGCGGATTCCAGCCGCCGGTCGCGCGCGATGCAGCCGAGCGCAGCTTCATAGCCCTCCAGCAGCTCCTCGGCGCGGGCAAGCGTATCGTGGACACCCTGTCGGCTGATCCCGGCAGCGGATGCGATCTCGCTGAGAGAATAGTCCTGATTATAGTAGAGATCGAACAGGCCCCGCTGCTTTTCGGTCAGCAGCTCGCCATAATAGTCGTACAGCAGCGACATCGTAAGCGCGTCGGCCCGCATGACAAGCCCCCTCCGATCCAGCATTCTTGTCAACTATACACGATTTCTCCGCCGCTGTCAAGTATTTTTCCTTGACAGATCCTCCGGTCAGGAAAATTCTGTGGCATCTTTACTTT
>ERZ772886.2902-NODE-2902-length-13120-cov-3.822809_pt1 | contig 13120 bp, 8 predicted proteins | sample MGYA00512128_ERZ772886 | MGnify/ENA primary metagenome ERZ772886 (study PRJEB29015, sample SAMEA2737698) | human gut metagenome | biome: human gut; feature: human-associated habitat; material: faeces | place: China | collected 2012 ... | reverse complement strand
GGTCTATGAGCGTGTGGAGATCCCATTCCCGGATCGCTTCCTGCTCTATGAAGGCGGCGTATCGCAGGGGCCGGTCATGGGCCGGTGCCGGCTAACGGACGAGAACGGGAGCACGCTTTGTGCGCGCTTCCATTGGATCGATTACAGCGTATTTGACGATGGCTATATCGGCATCGCGGTATGTTACGGTGAACGTGCGGCATATCCGTGCTATGACGAGGACGGCCAGCCGATGCCGGAGGGGTATTGGCTCGTGGATTGGGACGGAAAGCTTTGCAGCGAGCGCTTTGCGAAGCTTTCCTTTGGTGACAGTGATGAGACGCACGCGGCGTCAGAAGACGATGTCCTGCGCGTCCTGCGCGAAGATGGCACAGAAGAACTGCTGCCGGTCGCAGAGCTGCTGCTTCCGTAGCTTAGATGGAAAGACAGGAGGATTTCTTATGCTGAGAGAAGTATTGACCGTTTCAGCGCTGATTCTGGCCGTCCTTCTGGTGCGGGCAATTTTCAAAAACCGCGTGCCGAAGCGGATGGTCTATACGCTCTGGCTGGTGGTGCTGGTGAAGCTGTGTCTGCCGGGGACGCTGGTTTCGCTGCCGGTGCTTCCGGCAGAGGAAGCGGCCGCGCCGGTGCAGCGCGTGGAGCTGCCCGCGCAGCCTCTCCCGGCGCAGCAGCCTGCGCAGGCTGTGACGCAGCCACAGACACCTGTGCAGCAGCCAGTCTCCCCGGCGCAGGGGGCCACGGAAGCGCCCGCAAAGCCGCTGACAGCGATGCAGATCTTTCAGATCGTCTGGGCGGGCGGGAGCGCGCTGCTTGGGCTCTGGTTATTTGGTACATGGCTGGTATTTATGGTTCAGCTTCACAAGAGCCGGCGTTTTCTTGGCAGACACGGCAGGACGCGTATTTACATTTCCAGCACGGTCAAATCGCCGTGTCTGGCCGGGCTGGTTCCGGCAGTCTATCTGACGGAGGATGTGCTGCAAACGGATTCGACGGAATTGATTTTACGCCATGAACTCACGCATCTGCGGCATCTGGATTTCCTGTGGTCGCTCTGCCGGACGGCGGCGGTGATTGTCTATTGGTGGAACCCGTTCATCTGGCTGGCTGCGATTTGTTCCAAGCGCGACGCGGAGCTGGCGTGCGACGAGGCTGTCGCCGCCGGGCTTTCGGACGCGCAGCGCCTTGTCTATGCACGGGCGATTCTGGCGCAGGCCCCGCGTAAGGCCGCGGCTCTGAGCCTCGCCGGGCCGCCGGTCAGGGAGCGCATTTTGTTCCTGACGAAAAAACAGCGCACAAGCGCTCTGTGCGTCATTCTGGCGCTGCTGCTCATCATATCTGCCGCCGGGTGTTCGCTTACAGAGCTGACGCGGCAGAAATCGGGAGAGATCACGCTGCCGAAGAAAACACAGACAGCTCAGGTCGAAACAACGACGAATATCACGCCGCAGGCGGATGCATGGCGGGAAGCAAATCTTCCGACTGAGTACGATCTGCTTGGCTGCTGTGACTTTGTGGACTGGTTCATTTTACTTACCGGCAGCAAAGCCCCCGGCTCGTCTGAGAATACCGGGTATACCGCATTTCAGGCGTTTGTGGTTCAGAAGGACGGCGAAGATTACACACTTGCAGCGTGGAACGGCACATCTGAATGGGATTCATCCGTCGGCTTCATGGTACATACGCTTGTCACAAACGACAGAACCGTGATCTATGGATTTACAACGGACACTGTCTTTGGCGTGTGGGATCAGGAGAATCGGCACGACGTTTCGTTTGACGAGATAACTGTGACCTTTCAGGATAGCAGTATCCCCTTGACGCGTTCGATTGACCCCGGAAAGCCGTTTCTCACATTCTCCGAGGGCACGCGAAGCATCGCTGATATCTCTTTTTCCGACGGTGAGCGGACGGCAAACTGGTCAGATGTATCGGGAGACGGACTGAACGAGCCGTCAGAACCGCTTGACAGCGCACCGCTTCTCTCGAAAAAGTCTTCCTGCACGACCTCGCTCCCCATCCCGACCTCTTCCATGTTCGGTCTGACCGGGCGGGAGGCGGTGCTCTTTGACGCGGCGGTCGCGCAGCGGTACCCGCGTGACGACAATGATATTGTGCTGCCGAGCCTGCTCGAATACGGTTCGTTTGAGGAAAACGGGAAAACTGTCGTCATCTGCTACCTGCATTATGATTTTTACTATGACTACACCGGCCCTGACTGGGAGTGGAACGGGGGCGCGATGAACACATATCTGAGAGCAGAGTTGGAAACACAGGACGGTGCAGAGGTCTGCACGGGTTTTGAAATCTTCCCGGGCGGCAGTCCAAGCGACTGGATTTCCGGAGAATGCGGCCCGCTTGCCATGCAGAACGCGGACGGAGCGTGGGTCTTGCCGGAGGCAGCGGGAGACTGGTTCCCGGCAGTCGAGAATCCGTTCCAGCAGTATCTGGAGGTGATCGCCTCCACGGCCGCGTCAGGCGGCGAGTCTGCGGCGGATTCTCTCTCTGAGGATATGATTTGGGAATATGTTCACGAAAAGCTGGAATACGCGCATTGGGCGCAGGACATGACGGCGGAATATGAGGATATCGTTCGGAAATTCCAGATCGAGGACAGCAAAATGAGCGATCTGCCGGGCGATGTTTCCCAGTGGCCGCGCTATTATTCCGCGTTTGTTGACTATTTCAGCGCTGCAAACGCCGATCTGCGGTATCTGGACGCAGATACCATCTGGACGAAGGATTTATCGGAAGACCGGCAATCATTGATCGTCACGCTGACGCGGGCGGACGTCATATTGATGCTCTCCTATTCGCCCCAGACCTCGCAGATCACGGAGGTCAGCACGCGCCGGAACGTGGCTTTGCAGAGCGTGACTGACGATTCCGTCACAGCCGAGCATATTACGCTGCTGAATGCCTCTCTCGAAGAGGATCTGCAAACGCTCAAGGCGCTGAATATTCCACCGCAGAATTATTATTATGGATATTACCGGGTCGATTCCGGCGAACTTTACACCTATAAAGTCGACCCGAACGCATCCGTCACGATCTACGATATCGAGCAGGAATATGGCGCAGGCGAGGACCGGCTGTATACGTTCAAAACATGGCGGGACTTTGCTGCCGCCGTGCAGGAAAACGAAGGGCTGCTCGTCCAGCCGTATACGCTTACTTTGAAAAACGGCGTTGTGGTCAAAATCGAGGAAAAATTCTATAATTAAAAACTCTGCCCGCAGACCGTTGAAGCTGCGGGCAGAGTTTTTTATGGAGCGCGTTATGATGCCTGTTCGAACTGGCTGTTGTAGAGGGCGGCGTAGAAGCCGTTTCGCTGCATGAGTGTTTCGTGCGTGCCGCTTTCGATGATGTCGCCGTCCTTCATGACGAGGATGAGGTCGGCGTTTTTGATCGTCGACAGACGGTGGGCGATAACGAAGCTGGTGCGGTTTTCCGTCAGCTTATCCATGGCACGCTGGATGAGCAGCTCCGTGCGCGTGTCGACAGAGCTGGTCGCCTCGTCGAGGATGAGCATGGGCGCGTTCTGGAGCATGGCGCGGGCGATGGTCAGCAGCTGCTTCTGCCCGGCGGAAATGCTGGTGCTCTCGGACAGGACAGTGTCGAAGCCGTCCGGCAGCGAACGGACGAATTTATCCAGCCCGCAGGCGCGGCAGACGCGATTTAATTGTTCATCGGTCACGTCCGACAGATTGTAGACAAGATTTTCCCGGACTGTGCCCTCAAACAGCCATGTGTCCTGCAGGACCATGCCGAACAGCTTGTGCACGTCCTCGCGGCTGAGCTCAGATGACGGCACACCGTCAATTCTGATGCAGCCGTCGGAGATCTCATAGAACCGCATGAGCAGGTTGACCATGGTCGTCTTGCCAGCGCCGGTCGGGCCGACGATGGCGACCTTCTGGCCGGGGGCGACGTGGGCGGAGAAGTCCTTGATGATGATCTTATCCGGTGAATCCGGGTAGCTGAAGCGGATGTGCTCGAAGTCGACCTCGCCGCGCACGGGGCGGGGCAGCTCCGGTTTTTCCGATTCATCGGGCAGTTCCTCGCTGCCGAGGAAGTCAAAGATGCGGTGCGCGGAGGCGGAGGCTGTCTGCAGGTTCGTCATGCCCTGCGCGATCTGGGTGAGGGGAGAGGTGAACAGGCGCACATACAGGATGAACGAGACGATCACGCCGATATCGATGATGCCCTGGATCGCGAGGATCGAGCCGAGCACGCACACGGCGACATAGGACAGGTTGCCGATGACATTCATGAGCGGCTGCATGACGCCGGACAGGAACTGCGAACGCCAGTTCGCGTCGTAAACAGCGTCGTTCAGCGTGTCAAAGGTCTTGCCGACAGGCTCTGCCGCGCGGGAAATGCGCACGACCTCGTGGCCGGAATACATTTCCTCGACATAGCCGTTCAGTTTGCCGAGGCTTTCCTGCCGGGCGGTAAAGTATTTCTGCGAACGGGACATGATGAGCACGACGAGCAGCAGCCCGACGAGCGTAATGCCCAGCGCGGCAAGCGCCAGCCGCCACTCGGTCACGAACATCATGATGAGGCAGCCGGCAAACTGCGTCGCGGCGGAGATGATCGTCGGCAGGCTGTTGGTCAGTCCCTGCTGGAGCGTGGAGACATCGTTGGTGATGCGGCTGAGAATATCGCCCTGTGCATGAAAGTTGAAGTATTTCTGCGGCACCCGGTTGATCTTTTCGGACAGCTCCGCGCGCATACGGTAGGACATTTTGAGCGTGACGCTCGCCATGATATAGTGCTGGATGAAGCCAAAGAGCGCGCTCAGGCCGTAAATGACGGCAAGCAGTATGCCGACTCTTGCAATGGCTGCAAGATCAATGCCGCCGAGCAGGCCGTCGGACATGATGGTCGCGATCTTACCGACCTGATCCGGGCCGATGATGGTCAGCACGGCGCTGAGCGCCGCCAGCACGAGCGCCAGAATGACGACGCCGAGGCTCCTGCGCATATACGCGCTCAGGTCGTTCAGAGCGCCTTTGGGATCCGTTTTTTCTGTTGGACGCATATTGGGCCTCATTTGGATGCGCCTCCTTTCTTGAGCTCTTCCTCGCTCAGCTGCGACATGGCGATCTCGCGGTAGACCGTGCAGGACGCCATCAGTGCGTCATGCGTGCCGAGTCCGGCAATCTCGCCGCGGTCGAGCACGAGGATCTGATCGGCATTACGGATGGTGCTGATGCGCTGGGCGACGATGATCTTCGTCGTGCCGGGAAGCTCCTTCGCAAGCCCCTCGCGGAGCGTCGCGTCGGTCTTATAGTCCAGCGCGGAGAACGAATCGTCGAAAATCAGAATTTCCGGCGTTCTTGCCAGCGCACGCGCGATGGAAAGCCGCTGCTTCTGCCCGCCGGAGACGTTCCGGCCAAGCTGGGCGATGGGATGTGCGGCCTTTTCGGGGTATTTGTCCACGAATTCCGCTGCCTGCGACAGGGAAAGCGCAGCTTGCAGCGACGCGTCCGTCTTCTCGGCTTTGCTCTGGCCGAAGAAGACGTTGTCCTCGACCGTGCCGGAGAACAGAACGGCCTTCTGCGTCACATAGCCGAGCTTGTTGTAAAGCGCGTCAAACGTATACTCGCGCACGTCCAGCCCGTCTACAAGGACAGTGCCAGCCGTCGCGTCGTAAAAGCGCGGAATGAGGGAGGCCAGCGTCGTCTTGCCGCTGCCGGTCGCGCCGATGATGGCCAGCGTCTGGCCCTTTTCTACCTTGAAGCTGATATGCTCCAGCTCATCCGCAGCCGCGCCCGGATAGCGGAAGGAGACATCGCGGAACTCGACCGTGCCGGTCCCGCTGCCCTCTGTCTTCGCGCCGGGGACGACGTGCGGCTTTGTGTCCAGCACCTCGTTGATGCGCTCTGCCGAGACCTGCGCCTGCGGCACAAGCATGAAGATCATCACGAGCATCATAAAGGACATCACAACATAGGTCGCGTAGGTGCTGAACACCAGCACGTTTGTGAACATCGTCAGCCGTGCGGCGGGATCTGTCAGCGCGATCGACTCAACCAGCGCCGCGCCGACCCAGTAGACGGCGAGCGCCAGCCCGTTCATGCCGAAGCCGAGCATCGGCTGGAGCAGGGCGAACAGCCGTTGGTTTTTCAGCTGCAGGTTCATCATCTCGCGGCTTGGGCCGTCGAATTTCCGGTTCTGATAGTCCTCCGCGCCGAAGGCATGGACGACGTTGATGCCGGTCAGATTTTCCCGCGCGACGCGGTTGATCTGGTCGGTCTTTTTCTGCACCTGACGGAACCGGGGCAGGCAGCTGGACATGATCAGCAGCACCACCGCGACGATCACCACGACGAAGCCGCCCGTTACCGCCGAGAGCGTCCAGCTTTTGCCGAGGATCTTGATGATGGCCCAGACGGCCATGATCGGGGCCTTCATGAGCATCTGCAGACCCATGGCGACGATCATCTGGATCTGGGTGATGTCATTGGTCGTTCTGGTGATGAGGCTGGGGACAGAAAAGGACTGCATTTCCTCGCTGCCTGCGTCCATGACATGGTGGAACAGGTCGGCGCGGACGGAAAAGCTGAAGCCGGAGGCCGTCTTTGCCGCCAGATAGCCGCAGCCGACAGCCAGAACGGCGCTGGCCAGCGTACACAGGAGCATCTCGCCGCCGACGGATAAAATATCCGACGTGACGCTGCCGGGGGTTTTGATGAGCGTGGTGAGCCGGGTCATGTAATCCGGCAGCTTCAGGTCGAAATAGACCTGCGCCACGACGAGAACTGCGCACAAAAGCGCCATCAGCGCCTCGCGCTTTCGCATACGCTTGAGAAGTTTGAGCATGGGGGGTTACATCTCCGTTCCTTTGGGATTTTCCGTGCGGATCCGTTCGATATTGCGTTCAAAGGCGGCCACGCAGCGGCGGAAGTGCGCCAGATCCTCCTCGCTCAGGCCGTCAATCAGCCGGTCGGCGAACGACTTTTGCAGCCTGCGGCCCTGCTCGATGACGGGCGCTGCCTTTTCGGTCAGCACGAGCGCCGTCTTGCGCCGGTCGCCGGGGACAGGCTGCCGCTGCAGAAAGCCCTCGCCCACAAGCCGGTCAATATGAAACGACACGATCGCGGGCTTCAGTCCGCGCATCCGGCAGATCGCGCCCGCCGTCTCGCAGCCGGGATTATTCGCCAGAAACAGCAGAATATCCGCCGCCGCAGGCGGCAGACCGGTTTCCGCGCACAGCGGCGAAAGCGCGGCGTGATAGGCGTCAGAAAAGCGTGCAGCATTGGCAAACATGGCAGACGCGGTCAGAAGGGGTTCCGGCATGAGTTAAGACCTCCAATATCGAACTGTTCAATATTGAATTAAATCATACACGAAAAATATGAAAAGTCAAGGAACGATTTGTGAACATTCCTTGACTTTTCGAAAGCCGAAAGCAGCATCCAAGGCTCCTCTTCCAAGGGAAGCAATCTGATATGCTGAACACGCCCTGCGAGAAGCCTCGCAGGGCGTGTTGTGCGGTGCGGTTACCGTTCTTCGCGGAAGTACGGGATGCCGAGGGACTGAGGCGGCTGGTCTTCCTTTTTCTTGCGCATGGAAACCATGAGCAGGACAAGGATCGTGACCACGTAGGGGAGCATCTTGAACAGCTCCAGCGTGCTTCTGGACAGGCCGGGGATGTAGTTATACGCCCAGTAGAGAACGCCGAACAGATACGAACCCCAGATCGCGCGCAGAGATTTCCACGTTGCGAAGATGACCAGCGCGACGGCCAGCCAGCCGAGGGCTTCGATCGTGCCTTGGTTCTCCCAGGTGCCCTTGATGTAGTTCATGACGTAGTACGTGCCGCCGAGGCCGGAGATACCGGCGCCGATGCAGGTGGCAAGGTACTTGTACTTTGTGACGTTGATACCGGCAGCGTCAGCCGTGGCGGTATTTTCACCGATGGCGCGCAGGCTCAGGCCCGTGCGGGTCTTCGACAGGAAGAACCAGATCGCAACGGCGAGGATCAGCGCGACGTAGGTCAAAAAGCCGTAGGAGAACAGGAGCGTGCCCAGACGGAGCTTGCCGGTGAAGCCGTCAAAGAAATTGACGAGGGAAAGCGAGTAGTTGCGGAATGCCTGCGAGGTCACAGCCACGGAGACCTGGCCGACGCCGCCGGCGAGCTTGTTGAGGCTCCCGCCGAAGAAGTTGCCGACGCCGGAGCCGAGGATCGTCAGGGTCAGGCCGGTGACGTTCTGGTTCGTGCGCAGGGTAATGGTCAGGAAGCTGTAGATGAGGCCGCCAAGCGCGGAGGCGAGGAACGACGCGACGAGACACATAATGACGCACAGCGCCGCGCTCGGCTCGATCCCTGCGTTGACGCAGTAGACGTTTTCATACATGAACGTGGACGTCAGACCGGCGATGCCGCCGAAATACATGATACCGGGAACGCCGAGGTTGAGGTTGCCGGATTTCTCCGTGATGATCTCGCCGAGCGCGCCGAACATGATAACCGTGCCGAACACGATGGCAGAGTGCAGAAGGTCAGGGAATTTCAGCAAAAAATCTAACATATTCAGCTCCTCCTTACTTGTGCTTCGCGCCGGTCTTGACCTGATAGTTGATGAAGAACTCGCTGCCGAGGATGAAGAACAGAATGACGCCGGAGATGATCTTCGAGACGTATTCGTTCAGGCCGAAGTCGGAAGCGATCTGCACCGCGCCCTTGTCGAGGAACGACAGCAGCGCCGAGATCAGGATCATGACGAACGGGTTCATTTTCGCGAGCCACGCGACGATGATCGCGGTGAAGCCGCGGCCGCCGGCGGTCGAGGTGGAGAGGGTATGGCTGACGGCGGAGACGGCGAGGAAGCCTGCGAAGCCGCACAGCGCGCCGGACAGGGCCATCGTGCGCACATAGATGCGCGGGACGCGGATACCGGCGTAGCGTGCGGTATTCTCCGAGTCGCCGACGACGGCGATCTCATAGCCGTGCTTGGTGTATTTCAGATAGAGGTACACGAGCGCCGCAAGGACGAGCACGATGACGACCGTCCACATGAAGTCCTTGTTATAGCCGTCGGAGAACATATTGCCGATCCAGCCGACGTACTTGACGTCGCCCTTGGAGTTGATGGTGCCGATGGAGTTCGATCCTGGAGGGTTCTCCCACTTGGAGACGGCGAACGACGTGAGCTGAATGGCGATGTAGTTCATCATCAGCGTGAACAGCGTTTCGTTCGTGTTCCACTTGGCCTTGAAGAAGCCGGGGATGAGGCCCCAGATGCCGCCCGCGACGATGGCGCTGATGGCCATGCACAGGAAAAGCATCACGATGTTCATCTTGCCTGCGAAGTTGATCATCCAGAACGCGGTGGCAATGCCGCCGACGAGCATCTGGCCCTCCGCGCCGACGTTCCAGAAGCGCATCTTGAACGCGGGCGCCAGACCGATGGCGATACAGGTCAGGATCATGCAGTCACGGATGGTGAACCACATACGCTTGCTGGTGCCGAACGCGCCGGAGGCCAGGGAGACATAGACCTTCAGCGGGTTCATCTTGACGATGGCATAGATGATGATGCCGTCGACGATCAGCGCGAGGAGAATGGCAATGGCGCGGATCGTCCAGGCCTTGCCGCGGGAAATTGTGTCTCGTTTGGAGATATGCATACTCTATTAACCTCCGATCTTCGTCATCATCAGGCCGACGGCGTCCTTCGTGGTCTTGCGGCCGTCGACGATGCCGGAAACCTTGCCGCCGCACAGAACGAGAATGCGGTCGCACAGCTCCAGCAGAACGTCCAGATCCTCGCCGACATAGATGACACTGACGCCCTTCATCTTCTGCTCGGTCAGCAGATTGTAGATGACGTAGGACGTGTTGATGTCCAGACCGCGCACGGCGTAGGCCGTCATGAGAACAGCCGGGTTCTGCGCGATCTCGCGGCCGACGAGCACCTTCTGCACGTTGCCGCCGGAAAGACGGCGGATGGGCGTGCGATTGATATCCGGGGTGACGACCTCAAGATCGTCCACGATCTTCTGCGACAGGTCGCGCGGGAACTTGCGGTCGGTCAGCGGGCCCTTGCCGCGCCGGTAGGTGCGGAGCATGATGTTCTGAATGATGTTCATGCCGCCGACGAGGCCCATGCCGAACCGGTCCTCCGGGACGAAGGACAGCAGGAGGCCCTTGCGGATGATATCGAGCGGGTCCATGCCGTTGAGCAGACATTCGGTTCCGTCCGGCTCGATGTATGTAATTTTGCTGCCGGCCTCCAGCTTCTGCAGGCCGGAAATGGACTCAAGCAGCTCCTTCTGGCCGGAGCCGGCGATGCCCGCGATGCCGAGGATCTCGCCGCCCATGGCGGTGAAGGTCACGTCGTCGAGCATCTTGACGCCTTCCTTGTTCTTGACGGTCAGGTGCTCGACCTTCAGGCGCTCGGTCTGGTTCTCGTTCAGCGGACGGTCAATGTTCAGGGAAACGGCCCGGCCGACCATCATGTCGGTCAGCGACTGCTGGGAAGCGGTGGCAGTGTCAGTATCGCCGATGTACTCGCCCTTGCGCAGAACGGCCACGCGGTCGGAGACGGCAAGCACCTCATGCAGCTTGTGCGTGATGATGATGATCGCCTTGCCGTCCTTTTTCATGTTGCGCATGACGGTGAAGAGCTTTTCCGTCTCCTGCGGGGTCAGAACGGCGGTCGGCTCGTCGAGGATCAGGATATCCGCGCCGCGGTAGAGCACCTTGACGATCTCGACGGTCTGCTTCTGCGAGACGGACATCTCGTAGATCTTCTGGTTCGGATCGATGTCGAAGCCATAGCGGTCGGCGATCTCGCGGACGGCCTTGGCAACGGCGTTTTTGTCCATTTTGCCCTTGTCGCCGGGCAGGCCAAGAATGATATTCTCGGCAGCCGTAAAGACGTCGACGAGCTTGAAATGCTGGTGGATCATGCCGATGTGCAGATCAAACGCGTCCTTCGGGGAGCGGATCTCCACTTCCTTCCCATCGACGAAGATCTGGCCCTCGTCCGGATAGTAGATGCCGGAGAGCATGTTCATAAGCGTGGTCTTGCCGCTGCCGTTTTCGCCCAGCAGGGACAGGATCTCACCCTTATGCAGCTCCAGACTGATCGATTTGTTTGCCACGACCTGTCCGAAGCGCTTGGTGATGTTTCTCAGTTCGATTGCGTTTGCCAAGCAAGTCATCCTTTCTGTCTTGGAATTCGCTCCGCTGTTTTGCAAAACGCCGCTTTCCGGCGGCGGTTTTGGCGAGTTCGCGGAAAGCCTGTCCCTCCAACGTTGAACGGAATTGAAAAAACAGGGAATCTCAGTTAAAAACTAAAGATATTCTATCATTTTGTGAAGAGATTGTAAATACGCTTTCTGCAAAAAACACAAAAAAATATAGCAGGCCTAACAAATTTTTAGTCAGCATGCAAAACTTTTATGTAGTAAAGTGTACGCAGAAAGGCTCCCGCTGCCGCACGCTGTGCGACAATGGGAGCCTTTGGGAAAGTTTTGTTCGTTGGTCAGTCTCACGCTTCCATCCGTGTGCGGATGGCCTTCAAAAATGCCTCGCTCGTGACCGGCGCGGGGCGTTCGCCCTCGACGAGGCCGGCGAGGTCGCCGGTCATGATGCCGGAGCGGATCGTGTCGAGGCTGGCCTGTTCGAGCCTGTCCGCGAAGGCTTCGAGCGCCGGAAGCTTATCCAGCTGGCCGCGCTTTTTCAGCGCGCCTGTCCACGCGAAGATCGTCGCCATCGGATTGGTCGAGGTCTGTTCGCCCTTGAGGTAGCGGTAATAATGCTTCGTGACCGTGCCGTGCGCGGCCTCAAATTCTGTCGTGCCGTCCGGCGCGACGAGCACGGAGGTCATCATGGCGAGCGAGCCGAACGCCGTGGACACCATATCGCTCATCACGTCGCCGTCATAATTTTTGCAGGCCCAGATGAAGCCGCCCTCGCTGCGGATGACGCGGGCGACCGCGTCGTCGATCAGCGTATAGAAATACCGCAGGCCAAGCGCCTCGAACTGCGTCCTATAGCTCTTCTCGTATTCTTCTTCAAAAATGCGCTTGAACGCGCCGTCATAGACCTTGGCAATGGTATCCTTGGTGGAGAACCAGAGATCCTGCTTCGTATCAATGGCATACTGGAAGCAGGCCCGCGCGAACGAGCGGATGCTGCTTTCCTTATTGTGTTCGCCCTGGAAGACGGCGGGGCCGTCGGTTTTTTGGACGAGAACGGTCTGCTCCCTGCCGGATGCGCCCTTGAAGGTCATGGTGCATTCGCCGGGCTCGTCCGTCTCAAGGCTTACGGACTTATACACGTCGCCGTAGGCATGGCGGGCGATCGTGATCGGCTTTTTCCATGTGCGCACGACCGGCTTGATCGTGTCCAGCAGAATGGGCGCGCGGAAGACCGTGCCGTCCAGAATGGAACGAATCGTGCCGTTCGGGCTTTTCCACATCTCGGTCAGCTGCGGATATTCGGCCATCCGCTGCGCGTTCGGCGTGATCGTCGCGCATTTGACGGCCACGCCGTATTTTCTGGTCGCCAGCGCCGCGTCGACCGTGACCTGATCGCGCGTCTCGTTGCGGTGCAGCAGGCCGAGATCGTAATATTCGGTCTTGAGGTCGACAAACGGGCAGATCAGCTCGTCCTTGATCATCCGCCAGAGCACCCGCGTCATTTCGTCGCCGTCCATCTCGACGAGCGGCGTTTTCATCTGAATTTTTTCCATATCGGTCCCTTCTCTCTTATCCGCGCTTGGCGTAGTAATTCATCAGGCAGCCGTCGAGCAGAATGTCCCGCTCGTCCGGCGTCAGGCCCTTTACGTGCAGCAGAAGCTCTGCTTTTTCGCCGGTCTGCCGCAGAACCTCCGCGGGGAAATCCTCACAGCCTTTCTCCAGCCGCTTCCGCACGTCCGGCACGAAGACCAGATCGCCCGGCGCATAGTCGAATGGCGTGCCTGCGTCCAGCGTGAACGGCAGCATACCCCAGTTGATGCAGTTGCTGCGGTAGCGCTTGGTGGCAAATTCATAGCAGATATTCGCAAGTCCGCCCAGAACCTTCTGGCAGGACGCGGCCTGCTCCCGCGCGGAGCCGTCGCCGGGCTTGTTGGCGAACACGCAGGAGCCGAACTGCGTC
>ERZ772886.2900-NODE-2900-length-13124-cov-3.555360_pt1 | contig 13124 bp, 12 predicted proteins | sample MGYA00512128_ERZ772886 | MGnify/ENA primary metagenome ERZ772886 (study PRJEB29015, sample SAMEA2737698) | human gut metagenome | biome: human gut; feature: human-associated habitat; material: faeces | place: China | collected 2012 ... | reverse complement strand
AATTACAAAGTCATTTTTGCGTTCTGACAAAACTCGGACGTTCAGAAATGCTTATGTTATCAATTTGAAATACTTTGTTAAATTCTGAAAACAGCTTCACAGTTTGCACCCCTTTCTTTAACTTTTGCTAATATATCGGTGTCAATTAGAAGAAAAATGGAATTGCTTATAAGTCTTGTCATCCGTAGTGCGTATCATTAAATATTGGGAGCCATCTTTTTCGACAGATTGAATTATCGAAGACAGGTTGGGTATATTTCCTTTAACGCTTAAGTCGATGCCTTCATAGACATGGTATACTTTTTTGATTCGAGCGTTAATAGCAGTACTAACAGAGTTAAATTGGTTATCAAATTTTCTCTTTTCAGGTTGTTCAAGCAAAGCTTTTCGGATCGATTCCACCTTTTCAGGTGAAATATTTGTATCCTCAGGTTGGTAATTTTCTAAGATAGAATTTACCATAGATGGATAGTCGATGTGTTCGTTGCTTTTCAAATAACCAATAAAAGAGTTTCTGATTATTGTGTGATCCGGTCCAGTGATGCCCCTGAATCCATGACCTAATGTAGCTTCAATCGCTTGAAAAACTCGTTGAGTGTTTAGCTCATCGTTTTTTAATTCCTCGAGTTCCAAAAATCCGTTGCTCCAGTACTGTGCTTTGGTGTCAGAATAAACCTTGGCATAGAATTCCTGAGCAGTGAGGTTTGATAAATCGAACAGACATGACTTCCATATAGTCTTTTTATCCTTAGAAAAACCGGTTTTGAAAGTAAAATCCGAATCATCAACCCATTCAGTATGCTCAACTTTGGCAAGGAGATATGCATACTTCTCTGCAATGTCATCAAAAAGTAGGGCTTGAATAAGACTGCCTTTTTGAACAGTTGTATTAGTGTGGCGAATTTGTATTTGCGCTTTGGTTTCTTCTAACAAGAGACGGCGAGCAAGAATTTTCATTCTGTCTAAAACAGAATTTTCATTCGTTTGATTAGCACAGATTTTCAGTATACAGCTAATTACTTCAGTTGAGTCGGAATGTGTTTTGTACTCACGTACAGAAGTATTGTTGCTGATATGGTTAATCAACTCAGCAACATAGGAATCAAAGGTTGCCGGAGGTTCCCTTAAAATAACTTGCTGGGTCTCGTAATTGATAATATAAATGGACTTGTGGATTATGTTCATTTTAGAAGCCTCCTCTATTTTGGGTTTATATTTTCTAGAGGTAATTCAGGATGAATGAATCTATCATTTTCATTATAAGAGTAATAAAGTTTGATGTCAATCTATCAAAACCAAAATAGAGCGGCGAATAGCGTTTAAAAACCGGAAGTACTTCCGGTTTTTAATAATCTGCGGTGCTGCCCACGGACTCTGACGGATTGGCAGACTCTCGCTTTTCTTGTACGGTCTGTCGCCATTTTTCTTCTTTTATAGTTCGTATAACATCATCCAACTTGGCGTAGGCGGTGGGAACATACTCTCGTGTTTCTGAGATATAAGGAGCTTCTAGGCGAATGCCCCATTTATCGTAGCGCGGCATATTGGCGATAAACGGGTGACTGCTCCGCCGGTTGACGACCCATTTGCCAAAGGGCAGGAGCTGCAATTCGTCTGGTGTCATCAATGGCCGTGCAATCATGTTGACGCTGCGGCTGCTATTTGATCCACTACCAAAAAGGCCGCGGCCTTCCCGGTTGTTGGTTGAAACGGAACCGGCAGCGACCGTCTGGTTTCCAAGCAGCTTGCTGAAGGTAACGGCGGTATCGGACATGGGGGAAAAGCCACCGAAAATAACGGTCTGGCAGCAGTCTCGAATAATAGTCTCGCCGTCTGCACCGTAGGTCTGTCTGAGCTGTGCCGGTGACTGGATGCAGGGCACGATAATAATGTTGCGGGATCGCGAAGCGCCAAACATGCCGAGAATGTTGCCCATATAAGGAAAAATGCCGAATTCATCGGCGAAGATATAAAGGCGGCGTGTAAGCTTGTTTTCTTTTGTGCATTCATCTGCATAGACGATGGCTTCATTTATGATCTGGCTAAGAAAAAGGGAGACCAATACGTGTTTTGTGGCGTCTTCTTCCGGGAATGTGATGAATACGGCAACTTTTTTCTGGTAGATGTCTGCGACTGTGATTTTGGAATTCTTGCAGAGAATGTTTTCTGACTCTGAGTCGATGAAGGCAAGCAGGCGAGACATGGAGGTTGTGATAACAGATAAATACTGCATACCCTCGCTGCCCGGTACGGAGCCTGCAAACCAACGGATTTTATCATCTTCAGGTAGAAGACTGAGAATTTCATTCAGCTTTGTTTGCTTGACTTTCCTCTGACTATCGGTCCCATCATTTGCGGATTTAACGGTTTGAACGAATTCGAGAAGAATTTTAAATACGGAAACGATATGACGTTCTTCCGGCTTACAGTATTGCGCAACAAGCAGGATTATGGAGGTGATCAAGCCTTCAGAGGAATCGTAGAAATACGAGTTCTGACCGCCACCATCAAAGCCCTTTGTGTGGACAATAGAGTTTGCAAGAGCTTTTGCGTAGCGCTCGGCACGGCTGTGGTAATCTACACGTTTAGGGTCATCGCGCCACATATCTATGTAGAGATTGATGAGCTGCATGTAATTGTAGCTGTCACTTTTCATCGGTGTGCGGAAGTTGATATTCAAACAGGTATAGCCGTATTGTTCGCAGAGCTTGCCGTATAAACGGAGCAGGTCACCTTTGCTATCCGTTGAGATAAAGGAAGTACCGCAAGCGAGCGCGTATTCGATATTCGGAATCATAAAGGTGGTGGTTTTGCCGCCGCCGGTTCCGGCAACCATGAGAGTGTGGCTGTCTGAAGGATCGATGGTTGCGAGAATTTGTTTTTTGTTCTGTGTCAAATTAACGACGATGCCTGCGGTAGTCGGGCGGCTTTCTTCGTTGTATCTCCACGCTTCCGGTTCGTAAGAAACTTGGATAGTCGAACTCTGTATCTCCTCTTGTGTTGCCCAACGGGCAGTGCCATACTGGCCGTCGCCGACGGTTTTACGCTTAATAGAGTCCAAATTGTAGCGCTTTTGTGACTCGGATAAAAAGATCAAAGCGACCAAAGCAATACCGACGATGGATAAAAATATAATTTGCTGTGGGGTCATAGAAACTCTCCTTTCTGAATTTTGTCTCTCAAGACGTCGTTCCAGTCCTTCTTGCACGGGCACAGAATAGAGGTTATGTATTTGCCGGAAAACTGCCGCATGAAGCGTTTGGCGGCTTCCTGCCCTTGATTTTCGGGCTTATTCATATCGTTATCAAAGCAGAAAGCGATACGTTGAATAGATTTGTACTCCTTGAGAAATCGGCGTAAAGGATCTTCTGAAAGCCCGCCAAGCGATAAGTAGCTTGCTCTGTGCCACGGTTCATGACGATGCAGTGTTAGAAAGCTCATCAAGTCGATGGGTGCTTCAAATACATACAGCACCGTGGCGTTATCATTGGCGTATGAAAAACCGCAGTTGAACTCACCGCCGGTCACAAAGCCACGGTAACGCTGCGCGGAATTTGTGCCGCGCTTATGAGCTGATTTTACGCGGCCGAAGCAGTCATAGCATACAAATACGATGTTGCCTTGTTTATCTTGATAAATTAAATGCTCATCAATGAAAGTATTGACAATCTCGTGTGCGATGCTGCGTGTATGCGTGAGATACGCATACAGACGACGGTTATCCGGTGCAGCTGGCGGCAGGCAGAAAGCAACGGGGATCATGTCTGTGGGTTTTGATTCTCGTTTGGTGGGAGGAGGGGCAGCGAGATCAAAAGTGATCTGTCGGTTGCCGATGAGCTCAAGCACAGCGTGCGGGAAGCTTTTGTGAAAGAAGTTTTGCACAAAAGCTACGGCAGCGCCGTGCTTGCCGGTGCTGTTTTGATACCATTTATAGCCGTGGATCACGCAGCTATCGTGCTTTTTCCAGATGTAATGATTTCCTTCTTTTTGCACCTTTTCACCGCGTTCGCGCAGATATTCGACAATGTCTGTGTGCTGTGCAAGCGCGATCTGATCTTGTGTCAGAGGAATATATTCACTGTGACTGCGCATCTGAATTCCTCTTTTTACTTTCTACGACGGTAATTTCTATGCCCTTACGACGGAATTTTTGGAGGAAGGACTTTGTTTGCTGTTTTGTCAAGGATAAATCTGTGCGCATTTGTCTGGATGAAATAGAGTAGTTATGGTCGACAATATACTGATATACGGCTTCTTCAGTATTTTTGTTCAGCGGCAATTTTATGATGTCGCTCGCTTGGATAATGGAAATCTGCATACCGTTTTTACGGAATTTATGCATCATATTGTTGAGCTGTTCTCTGGATACATGAAGATCCCGACAGGTCTTTGCGATAGAAATTTCACAGTTATGTTCTTCTATGTACTGTCGTGCTTCTCGGTAGATCTGATTCTCGACCGATTTTCGGATGACACGGACATTCATGCCTTTTTTTCGCAGTAGGCCGATTAAGCTATAAACCTGACTCGGTGTTACGGCAAGCTCGTCACAAGCTTGTTTGACAGTAATTTCGTAATTGTTTTCGAGAACATAATTGTATATAGCTCGTGAACTATTAGATTTAAAGTTGATTTTGTTGCTTTTTTTCTTCATAGGGATCCCTTAAAGATATTACTGGAAAATTTGTTCGTAGTCTTCTTTTTGACCGAGCGCTCGTTTAAGCCTGCGCTGCATACGTCTCTGCTTTCGGTCGGTAGTGGCAGTGGCAGACTGTTGATCTCGCAGCGTTTGGCGGCACAAAGCGTTGCCTATCGTATTGAGTAGGCGAGCAGCAAAGCTGAGGTTCTGTTGCTGCTGTTGCTTTTCGGCGTATTCTGCTGCACGCTGCTCTTGACGGATACGCTGCATCTCCATGACTTCTAAGCGTTGCTGTGCATAAATGCTGCCGCGTTCAGCCGCGACCGTATACCAGTGCACGGCGGTTTCATGGTCTGCATCGCATCCGAGTCCGTAGCGATACATAGTTGCGAGGCGCACGGCTTGTTGTGCTGTTGCCGATGTAGGACTATGTTCTTCAGCATATAGCATACCGACGCGTGCTGCCGCATAGTGTGCGTAAATCTCCGTTGCATCTCCGTCGATACGCTGCATGAGTTGACCGAGCTTGTATTCGGTTTCCGGTGTTTTCAGTGCGGCCTTGTAGTGGTCTATTGCAAGTGAAAGATCTTCGGGCACGCCAAGACCGTATTCATACATGCGTGCAAGGCGCAAGTGAATATGGTTTTCGGGATGATCGTCTTTTAGCCAGATTTCAGCGGCAGTTTTGTAGAGCTTTTGCATATCGGTTAAAGGCAGCTGCTCGTTATTCTGCATCTGCGCTATGGCGTAAGAGGATTCGGCAGTTAAATAATCATTTGCGTTTAAGCACTTACGGTAAAGTGTTTCGGCGGTTTCGACATTCGGCGTAAAGCCTTGCCCGTGTTCAATCATTTTTGCGAGTGCAAATTGGCAATAGGGGTTTTCAGTATCGGCCATATACCAACCGGCGGCACGTTCATAATCCGGTTTGTCGGCAGGGGAGAGCTTACCGTGGAAATACAAATTGCCGAGATAATAGGCGGCGTGCTTATACCCACTTCTATAAGCAAACTCAAAATAAGCTGCTGCTTTATGCGGATCAGTCGCGACTTGCAGTGCGGGAAGATCTTCCGACTCTATGCCGTCTATGTTTGCGATTTCAATGCCGGTTGTGTAAATACGGCCGAGGAAATAAGCGGCTCTGCTAATGGCGCGCTGCTGTTTCTTTTCTTCAGCTTCCAGTGGCCCAAAATCGGCAATGGCATCTGCATAGGTGTTGCCAGCCGAGATTGCTTGAAGCTGCATGGCGTTAACGCTATCTAACAGGGTATCTTCAAACCCGAGTTTGGCTTTTAGCAAATAATAGTTACCGAGTTCAACGTCTTGATCTTCGCCCTTTTGCAAATAATACTGCGCTAACTGATAGGCGGCTTCGGTGTGACCGAGCTGCTCCGCAAGGTTGTACCACAGGATAGCGTCTTGCGGACATTTTTCATCGTAACGCAGGTACTGGGCATACCGGTATTTTTCTTCGGCTGTTCCGTCATACGGCGGCGAAGAACTTTGAACTTTCATGTTATCCCTCCAACTGCTTATGTCATTGGTTTTCCATGTCGCTTTGAACGGTTCATTCATTTGTGCATTTTCAGGCTCATCCAACGCATCAGAATAAGAAAAACCGGAAGTACTTCCGGTTTTTGCAGATGAATTTTCAGTTTTGGGAGTCAATGGGGGTGAAGGTTCGAACTGCAAGGCATACTGTACGACGAGATTTTTCAAAGGATACAAGTTGCTGCGCGTGGTCGCGGCAGATAAGGGCTTAGGCTCGTCCGGCGTCTTATAATAAGCTTCGAGCTGCTGTTGATACTTGTTGTACTCTGTAAGCAGCTCTTTGATCTCCGGAACTTCACTAATCTCATCGAGCAGTTTATCTACCATAGCTTTAGTGTCTTTTGGCAGATATTTATACACATGCCGACCGGATGTACTTTCAATGGACTTGCGTAACGCTGCAAGCTTTTCCGGCAAGAGTAGATCGGTAACGGCAGCATTGCTGTTATGCTCGAGCTGTGTGAACAAGGTCTCCAATCGGTCTTCAAGCTGTTGACGTGCTTCTTCACGTGGGGTAAAAATCTGATGGCGTTCTTCAGCGAAAATCTCCGAAACAAATTCAGATTTCAGCTGCTCGATGGCATCTTCGGAAAGGTATATGCGGGATTTTTGTTCAGTGCTGTACGCAATAAAGTGTGCGTGCGGGTGATGCTTTGTGTTGTGCACGGCAGCAACCCAGTGCAGCTTAGAGGTCGGCACACGCAGCGCTTGGGCGATTTTGTCCGCCTTAATGGCGAACAACTGAGACCAGGCATCCTGTCGGTCATACCCGAGGCGGTCTGCATCTTCGCGCCGTAAAGAGAAGACCATGCTGTAAATATTGCCGGTATGTGCGGCAATAGCCTCCTTTTCGGCAGCGAGGTCAGCTGCACCGTTTACGGTAAAGAGTCCGTGCACTTTGCCTTCGTTATGGACGACACCCGGACGCTCTGCAATGTAGTTGAGCATGATTTCAAGCGTTTCGGGGTCGGCAGCATTAGCGAGACCGACTTCGAGTGCATGAGAGAGTACTTCGCTTGCGTTTTCACGCGTAGGGGAAGCCTTGTAGTCGCTGTATTCCGGTGTTTGACGGATGGCCGGTACTTTGTTTACAAACTCCTGTATGCGTTCTCGCTGAGCACGTGTGGCCGGGGCCGAGGGCTTAACGTCACCTTCTGCTGTCATGCCGTAGACATATTGTGCGGCACGTGAGATCAGAGCGCTGGCGTTTGCGGCGCTGCGGTCTTCATCGTAGGCTTTAAATTCGCGCGAAAGCTCGAGGTCAGGGGATACCTCAAGAAATTGATTTATAGCTTCGCGCTGTGCTTCTGTGGCACTCACTTCCTTATAATGCTCATCGTAGTTATAAATGACGGATTCACGCGTCGCAATGTAGTTCACCAGTCCGGCTGCGGCTTCGGCGACAAAGGCGTACTTTGTGGCTTTTTCACCGGTCTGGGCGATATGAAAGTATCTTGCGTTTAGAATAAGACGTGCTCCGTCCATAGGCATTCATCTCCTTGTATAGAAATAAAAAGAGCAGTCAGATGACTGCTCGATTTTACCGAGATTTCAATATAAAAAGCGGAAGTACTTCCGCTTTTTAGCGTCCACCGGCGTTACCGAACAGTGCAGATTTGTGCTCTGGGGCGCGGACAGAGAGATGATAGCGCTCCGCACCGCATTTATAGAGGCAATGTCCTCGGTTCGGTGTCTGGATGATCTCATATTCCCACGGCTGTACGTTTATTGTGCGCTGAAACTCCGAAATATCGCAGTTTGCACCGGGGTGAAACAGAAAGCTGTGGGTCGGAATAGACATGAGCGGTTTTGTGTATGTGATAACGCTCGGGTTCAGAAGATCTTCCACGTTTTGCGAACCGATGCAAACGCCGGATTCTTTCTTTCTGCCACGCTTCATAAAGCTGTTGATGTAGGTGATTGCCAGACGGTTTTTCACGAACTCGTGAAGCTCATCGACAAAGAGATCGCAGCTGCCTTCGGTCAGGAATTTGTGGCTCATATAGGAGAAGATATTCAGGAACATAGCGTTCTTCAGATTGTCGTTTGTAGTGAGTGCATCTTTGACGCAGAAATCGATAAAGTTTGAATTGGGTATGTTGGTGAGCCCGTTAAAGTATCGAGACATAGCGCCGATGCAAATACCTCGCAGGCCGAGACCGACGGATTTGAGCATTTCGAGGCTGTACATAACGGGATGACCGGCTTTAGCGGCAAGTGCGGCTTCTTCATCATAGCTTTCGAGCTTTTCTTCGATGACGCGGTAGAGGTCGCTCAAAATCGGGTAATCCTCAGAGGTCAGCTTTGTGAAGTCCGTGCGGGGTGTGATGCCGCGACGTTTATAGGTTTCCTCTAACATGATCTCGATGATGTCGAGCTGCGCACTGGAAAAGTCCTGATAAACAGAAAAGAAGTCTCGCAGATAGGCGATGTGCTGCGATAGGCGATTTTGCTTTTTAAAGGCTTCCGGGGAGTCATCAAATTCATTGATTTCCTGCGTCGGGTCAACCCATGTTTTCGGCTCGAGCACGTTGATATAGTATTTGCTGTCCATCATATCCAGATACGTACCGCCGAGGTTTTTAACCAACTCTCCATATTCGTTGTCCGGGTCGAGGATATATACTTTTTTGCCTGCCATGATGACGTTTGTGATGATGAGCTTCATCAAGTAGGATTTGCCCTCGCCGGAGTTGCCGAGGATTAGGATATGCCCGTTGGTTTTGTCTTCGGCGCGTCGGTCAAAATCTACAATGATGTTGCTGCCGTTCTGGTCACGGCCGATGTAAAATCCGTTTTTGTCATTCTTGCCGGAGTAGGAGAAAGGAAACAGGTTTGCAACGCTGCTTGCTGGGAAAACACGCTCAAATTCTGTGCCGAAAGCGTTTTTGCCGTTGGGCTTAACGCTTTCAAAGCCTTGAAGCTGCCGTAGGTATAGCTTATCCACTAAGATTTTATGGTGCGTTAGGATGCTTTGCGTTTCGATCTGCTTCGATTGTAAACGCTCGAGGCTGTCTGCAATCAGTTCAATGAAAACGGCGCAGTACACAAAAGTTTCTTTCGTACGCTGTGTTTCGCGGATCATGCGGGAAAGCGTAGTAAGCTGCTCATCGGCTTCAATCTGTTCATGCAACTTGTAGGATGAGCGTTTTTGCATATTTGTGCGGTTTTGGGCACGGTGAAAGATCTCATCGCGCTCTACGGTCGGCATATGACGTGTGTAGATATGCAGCGTTATACCGTCAGATTCACCGAGCTCGCGCAGCAAAGCAATTTCCGGTGAATCTTTTTCAATGGTTTCTGCGTATGAACGGATCGCCCAAACGCAGCGATACGTATTGCCGAGAATGTAATACCCCGGCGAACGTCTGAAGGAGACTACAGAGGGCGCGATTAAATCTTTGTAGGATTTGACTTTGCCTGCTTCAATTTCCTCCGGTGTAGGCATTTCAGCCTTTTTCTTAAACAGTGGCATTGTTGACCTCCATATATTGCATTCCGTCAAAATCGGGAACATGCTCCGTGTAAATGTCTCCAACGTAGTAAATAGCAAGCAGACGCTTGAAGCTGTCTTTTGTTGCGATGCGAGCGTGAAACTGGTGTTCGCGGATGAGATTAAGGGTTTGCATAATGCTGCGCCGAGCGTCATCCAGACGATCTGCACGGTGACGCAGGATCATTGCAAACTCGCGGCTTGTGCTCATCGCGATGTTGATTTCATCCAGATAAGCGATTTCTTGCAAGCAGAGCTGCTTTACCATGGGGGATTCGGTGGTTTCTGCGAGATGTCGGTAGTAACGCTTGTTATCCTCGTAATTTTGCGCCGAGGACATGCACAGCATTTGCAGCTCAGCAACATCTGAAAGGATATTTTGAAGGTTGCGGATTTTTGCAAGTACCTCACTGCGACCAAGAACAGAGATGTTGTCCGGCCGCAGCATGATGTAGGTGTACAGCATACCGTCTTCACCTTCAATGGCTACCGCACCGTTATCTCCGATTTGGAGGGGTACAAATTGCTTCAGATTCAGCAGTTGTTGCGTTGCCGATTCCTTTTTGTCGTTTTTCTTGTTTGATTTCATTTTTTGCTCCAATTTAATATTTAGGCTCGCCCCAGAAGTACTCGAGCTGGTCTAAAAACAGATAGTTGATATATCTCTGTATGACTTTAAGCAGTGATTGATTGTCGGTTGTAAAAGTCAACACCATATACAGCAGGGTTATCAACAGCGGAACCCAGACAAAAGAGAAGAAAAAGATAAGGGTAGAGAGCACAAGCCCCACTGCGATGATAACAAGGTTTATACCCGTCCAACCGAAAAACAATGCCTTTTCACTGAGGTTTTCCGGGTAGAAAAAATAGTTTTGATCGTCGTTCATATTTTTCTCCTTATGCGAATTGCTTGACCAACGACACCACGGAGGAGACGTTGTGTGCAGCGTTGCCGAGTGAGACCCTTGCGGAAGTATCGAGACCGAACATTTGCGCAATGCGCGGTACTTCGGCAGCAACAAGCAGCAGGCCGAGCGAAAAATATAGGCTTGAGGAGGCTGCATCCTGCATCATGATAATGGCGAGCAGATAGAGCAGGTTTTGCACAAAAGCAGTAAAGCACAAAGCTGCAACCTGTTTGCACCAACTTCCGAAGCCGTCGGTATATCCGCGTGCAAGCGCAAGCATGTGCATTGATCCTACACAAATTTGCACGAGAAGGATACCGCCGCGTTTGAGGTTGGAAAAGAAAATCTTGAAGATTGCCCACACCAGGATGATAAGCTGAATAAGCGCCCACCAGTCGGCATTTGAGGAAAGTACGGCATCGGCGGGATCGGTGGCTTGGAAGCCGTCTGTAAGCTTTTTGAGGAATTCCCAAATTCCGTTTGCGATTTTAACCGGTGGCAGTGTGCCATAAACAGATTTAAACATACTTTGCACAGCGCCTTTGACCAAATCGGTTATGCCGACGGTTGCGCCGTCCATTGATCCGACGACCACGCTGCGCACCGTGCCGTAAATATCCATGCTTGTTTGAAACAGCAATATAGGAATACTCGAAAAGGTGAGCAGGGCGACTAAAAGTCGCAGCATGTTCATGCCGGTTCCGACAAAGCTGCCGCCTCCACCGGTCTGATAGGAAACGGCAAAGTCCATTATAGCAATGGCTGCGCCGGTCAATCCCAGCCCCCAAGCAAACAGGGTAAAGAAATTCACAATAGCTTGTATGAATTCGTTGCTGAAGAAGTTGATGGATAGTCCGTTTACATCATCGAGCATAGTGAGGGCAACAGAGGTGAGCTGATAGTACACATAGTGATAAACTTCCTCGAGCGATGAGCTTGCAAACATAGGTCATCACCACCCAATGACGCTCCACATCCACGAGGGCGCGGAAACAACAACCACAAGGCAAATAAACAGAACGAGTAGTACGTTCCATTGAATTTCTCCGCCGTTATGACGATAGTCTCTCCACACGAAAACGCCTTTCACGACGAACGCGATGATGAGCACGCCGGAGATAATATACATGATAATATTTCCAATAGCTTTCATTTCCGGCTTAACATTGTTGTTAAAAGCACTTTCGAGTGCACCGGAGATTGTGGCGACGGTGGATGCCGGTAAATGTGAAATAGCGAGAAAATAAAGCTGATTTAAGATGTTCATAAAGTTACCTCTTTTCTTAATTTACGTTGACGGTGCAGCTTGCGGATTGACCGGTGCTGCGGCTATACACGGTGACGGTGGCCGAGCCTGTGCTTACGGCCGTGATGGTGACGCCGGAAGTATCGGAACCTGAGAGAGAGACAACAGCGGAGTTGCTGCACACCCACTGCGCGCCCATGCTGTAAAAATCACTAGGTGCTGCGGCAATGTTGATGCGCCAGCTGTCTCCGGGCAAAATATCGATGCTGTATGTATCAAGCGAGATATTTTGCACTTCCGGGACGGGAGTGGGTTCCGGCGTTGCCTCAATGACCTGCGGTCGAGGCGTAGGCGTGACCTTTGGCGTTGTTTTGGGTTCTTCAGCAGTGTTTTGATTGCCTGCTTGCGAACCCGATGGCCGACTTTCAGTCGAAAAACCGGAAGTACTTCCGGTTTTTGACGATTCTGCCGGTGCAGAAGTAGGTGTCGACGTCGGTGTTGGAGCCGAAGTAGGTGTTGGCGATGGGGTAGGAGATGGTGTTGGCGTCGGCACTTCCTCACGCAAGACGATTGTAACGGGATCAGCTGACGGTTCATTGGAAGAAGCTTCTTGTCCTTCATTTTTAAATAGAGCTGATACCGGCGAACGCCCGGTGCGATTGACATCGACGACCTGCCATACAATACCACCGGCGACCAACACGATAAGCAGCGTGCCGATCACGGCGAGTTTTTTTCTTTTTTGCATTTGCTCATCCTTTCTTTTGAATTTACAGGTTGCCCCGCCGGGGTTGCGACCGGTCTTCCTGCATTAAAAAAACCTGCTATCCGGGAGATTAAAGTGAGATAGTAGGCTTTTTCGCTCTGCATGGGTAAAATTGAATTGAAAGTGAATTGGATTTGTTATATACTGAATATATAAAAATTAAATGGAATGGATGGAAATATGAATTTGGAATTGGTTAAAACTGTTATTTCACAAGTTGGAAATGTAGTAGGTATACTTTTGGTAGCGGAACTTGCAGTATGGCAAGTAAAAAAAGAACTTGTTAATAAAAGAAATGACGAAGTAAACGAGAAATCATTTGAGTTATGCTGCGAACTTTTTGAACTTGTAAAAAGTGCGGGAGCAGATCCCGTTTTGTCGGTAACGCAGAATCTGCAAAAAATTGAAAAGGGTACTTTTGTCGGCACAGGCAAGCTTGCCGAGATTGCCGAAATCTGCGAATCGCACATTCGGAGTTTATCTGGACTTGATAGGCGGTGAAGCCCTCGCATCCAATCAGT
>ERZ772886.2898-NODE-2898-length-13126-cov-17.992579_pt1 | contig 13126 bp, 10 predicted proteins | sample MGYA00512128_ERZ772886 | MGnify/ENA primary metagenome ERZ772886 (study PRJEB29015, sample SAMEA2737698) | human gut metagenome | biome: human gut; feature: human-associated habitat; material: faeces | place: China | collected 2012 ... | reverse complement strand
TATCTTCCGACAAATCCTTATCATTCACAAAACGTCTGACCGGCCGTAAGATCATCGTAGACACCTACGGCGGTTACGCTCGTCACGGCGGCGGCGCATTCTCCGGTAAGGACTGCACCAAGGTAGACCGTTCCGCAGCATATGCAGCACGTTACGTTGCAAAGAACATCGTTGCAGCAGGTCTGGCTGACAGGTGCGAGATCCAGTTGTCTTATGCGATCGGTGTTGCACAGCCTACATCTATCATGGTAGATACTTTCGGTACAGGCAAGTTATCTGATGAGAAGTTAGTTGAGATCGTTCGTGAAAACTTTGATTTAAGACCAGCTGGCATTATTAAGATGCTGGATTTAAGAAGACCGATTTATCGTCAGACAGCGGCATACGGACATTTCGGACGCGCCGATCTGAACCTTCCGTGGGAGGCAGTCGATAAGGTGGAGACATTAAAGAAATATTTGTAGAGTTTTATGAAAAGTTTAGACAATTTTACATAAAATAAATAGGTTTTTGGATGTTTCGTGTTATAATGGGTCATAGAATTACAGTTCTATGACCCGTTTTTTTGCGGGAATTTGCGGGGTGGACAAAGCAGGCATGAAGTTCAAAAATAAAATTATCATTTCATTTTGTATTATCATATTTATCCCCATTCTTCTGGCAGTGGCGGTGCTTTTCGGATTCCAGAAGATCCAGCTGAAGTCGATTGAACAGACATACGGCGTGGAGAGTGACGATTACAGTTATTTTTCCAATTCCATGCAGCTGCTCAGCCGTTTTACGCGCGAATCCTTTGTGATCAGGGCAGGAGGTATTCTTGAAGCCGCAGCGGATGCCGCGCATGCGCGCGATGGCATCCTCGGCCTTCATGCCTTCGACCAGGCGCGAAATGCCCTGAAGGTTGCCGTTGCAGCCGCCGATGACCTCCACGCTCTTGATGGTGTGGTCATCGTTCAGCTCAATGTGCATTTCCTTGGAGCAAACGCCCTTGGTGCGGTAGTTATAAGTCATTTCTATCTCTCCTTTTCTGATAGTCCGCGCCAATCATAGCACATTCGCCCTGCGTTCGCAAGGGATGCACCGAAAAAGGAAAGAAAAAGAAGATGCGGCAATTCGGGGTGGTATTCCGCGAACAAGTGTGCTATAATTATCCTGTTAGAATATTGCCATTACAGAACAAAACGCAAAAGGAGTTGTTTTTTATGTCAGTTTTGACCGCCGTTGTTCTCGGCCTTGTGCAGGGGATCGCGGAATTTTTACCGATCTCGTCCTCCGGCCATCTCGCCATCGCGGAGCATTTACTAAGCATCCAGGGCGCGAGCAACGTGCCCGACTTTTTCGACGTGCTGCTCCACCTCGGCACGCTCGTGGCGGTGTTTGCCGCTTACTGGGATGATATCCGCGATATGATCGTGGAGTTTTTCACCGGCATCGGCGACCTTGCCCATCATCGCACGCCGAACCCCGTGCCGCCTGCGCGCCGTCTCATTCTGCTCATCATTGTGGGCACGCTGCCGCTTTTCGTCATGGTGCCGTTTCGCCGTTTTTTCACGGAGCTGAGTGATAATATGTACTTTATCGGCGGCGCACTGATCGTCACGGGCATCCTGCTCTTCGCGAGCGACCGTGTGCGCCATGGCCGCAAGACGGAAAAGACCGCCACGCTGCTCGACGCGCTGCTCGTCGGTATCGGTCAGGCCATCGCGCTGTGCCCGGGCATCTCCCGCTCCGGCATGACGATCACGGCGGGCTGCTTCACGGGCTTTGAGCGCAAGTTCGCTGTGCGCTTTGCATTCCTGCTCTCCATCCCCGCGGTGTTGGGGGCGAACATCCTGACACTCAAAGACGCGATCGACACGGGCATCGACTTCTCCAGCGTGCCCGTGTACCTCGTCGGTGTCGTCGTCGCGGCGGTGTCGGGCTATGCGAGTATCCGCCTGCTGCGCTATGTTGCCGACAAGGGCCGTTTCGGCGCGTTTGCCTATTACTGCTGGGCCGCCGGCGTGCTGACGCTGGTGCTCACGATCCTGCACTAATTTTTGATTCTGAGGTGAATCATGGCACAACAGAAGAAAAAAACCACCACAACGAAAAAGAAAACGACGGGTTCGTCCCGCTCCTCGTCTTCCGGCAAGCGCACGGCGAAGAAGAATCAAAAGCGCCCCATCCGCCGCGAGGTCGCGGGCGCAATCCTGCTGGTGCTGGCGCTGTGCCTGGGCTTTAGCTATTTCCAGTCGGGCGCGTGGCTGCTCGATCAGCCGGCGAAGCTGTGCCGGTCGCTCTTTGGCTGGGGCTATTACCTCGTCGCGCCCGCACTGCTGCTGGGGAGCTACATTCTGCTCTTTCACCGTGGGCGGAACGTCGCGTCCTGCCTTGTCGGCACGGCGCTGCTGCCGGTCGTGTTCGGCGCGATCATGCACATCGCCCTCTGCAAAGAGAAGTATGTCAACATGGATGGCATCTTGAAGCTTCTGTGGACGAGTGGCAACGCGCTCGAGTCCGGCGGCGCGGTGTCTGCATCGCTTGCGATCATGCTGGTGCTGCTGGTGAAAAAGGTGCTGGCGATGGTCCTGCTCGTTGTGCTGTTCGTCGCGTTTTTGATGATGGCGTTCCGTTTGACGCCTGCCGCCGTGATCGAGGCCGTGCGCTCGCACGAGCGCGTGCCCTATGAGCCAGTGGAGGAAGAGGACCTTCCGCCGCAGCGCACCCATGTGCCGCGCCGCAGTGCGCCGGTCCACACGCCGGACGCCGCCATCGACATTCCGCTCGACGGCGAGGAGCGCGTCATCAGGAAAAATCCCACGGGAGGCTTCTTCCGCAAGAAGTCCGATAATATCAAGAGCCCCGACGAGCTGTTAGCGGGCGGAAGTGCCGCGGAGACAAAGATCGCTGCACCCGTTTCGCCTGCCGCCGCGCCGTCCGCACCCGTTAAGCCTGTGACGGTGGAGGCCGACGACTTCGACCTGCCGCCGTTTGATACAGCGCCGAGCGCGCCCGCGCCGGTCGTCCCGGCACCCGCACCTGTGATGCACACGCCGTTTGCCGCGCCCACGCCGAGCGTGCAGAGCGCACCCGTCGCCGCAGCCGCAGCAGCAACGACGGTTCCCGCCGTGCTGACCGACAAGCAGGAGGACAAGCTCCGCCGCGCCGAGGTCGATGCCGCGCGCGAGGAGGTCACGCGCGAGATCGAGGGCAGCGATGCGCAGCCCCAGCCGCCTGCATATCAGTATCCGCCCATCACGCTCTTAAAAGAGGGCAGCGTGACGAACGCCGCTGAGGCGGGCGCGGAGCTGCGCAACAACTCCCGCCGCTTGGCGCAGACGCTCACGAGCTTCGGCGTGGACGCCCAGCCGGGCGATGTGGTGCGCGGCCCGTCGGTCACGCGCTATGAGTTCACGCTCAGTCAGGGCGTGAAGCTCTCGAAGATCACAAATTTGCAGGACGATATCGCCCTTGCGCTGGGCGCGAGCGGCGTGCGCATCGCGCCCATCCCCGACAAGATCTCCGTCGTGGGTGTCGAGGTGCCGAACAAGCTTGTTTCGCCCGTCAGCATCCGCACGGTGCTCGAATCCACGGAGTTCACCACCCATCCTTCCACCACGGCCTTCGCCGTCGGCAAGGACATCAGCGGCAAGAACATCGTCGGGAATATCTCGAAGCTTCCGCACGTGCTCATCGCCGGTACGACGGGCTCCGGTAAGTCCGTGTGCACGAACTCGCTGATCGTCTCGATGCTCTATAAGTCGACGCCCGAAGAGGTGCGCTTTATCATGGTCGACCCGAAGATGGTCGAGCTTGCGCCCTACAACGGCATCCCGCACCTGCTCATCCCCGTCGTCACCGACCCGAAAAAGGCTGCGGGCGCGCTGCAATGGGCCGTGTACGAGATGATGAAGCGCTACAAGATGTTCTCCGAGCACAACGTCAAGGACCTTGCCTCCTACAATAAGGTGGCGGAGACGGACGAAACGCTCAAAAAGCTGCCGAGCGTCGTTGTCGTCATCGACGAGCTGGCCGACTTGATGCTCGTCGCGGCGAAGGAGGTCGAAGAGTCGATCTGCCGTGTGGCGCAGATGGGCCGCGCCGCGGGCATGCACCTGGTTATCGCGACGCAGCGTCCGTCCGCGGACGTCATCACGGGCCTGATGAAGGCCAACATCCCGAGCCGCATCGCGTTCGCGGTCGCTTCCGCGATGGAATCGCGCATCATCCTCGACACCGCGGGCGCGGAAAAGCTCGTGGGCCGCGGTGATATGCTCTATGCCCCGCTGGGCGAAGGCAAGCCCAAGCGCGTGCAGGGCTGCTTCATCTCGAGCGAGGAGATCGAGCGCGTGGTCAACTTCGTCAAGGAAAACGGAGAGACGGACTACGACGAATCCGTCATCGACAAGATCAACGCCGCCGTCGCCGAAAAGGAGAAAGGCAGCGCCAAGGGAGGCGGCAATGCCGCACCCGAGCAGAACGCCGCCGACGAGGCGGACGAGCTGCTCCCCGCCGCGATCGACGTGGTCATGGAGACCGGTCAGGCGTCCGTCTCGATGCTCCAGCGCCGCTTGAAGCTCGGCTATTCGCGCGCGGCGCGCATCGTCGACGAGATGGAGACGCGCGGCATCGTGGGCCCGTTCGAGGGCTCAAAGCCCCGCCAGCTGCTTATCACGAAAGAGCAGTGGCAGGAGCTCAAGATGAAGGGCGCCTACGGCGCGACGCCACCGGAAGCGGAAGAGCTTCCGCCGCCGGACGAGGAAAACTGAACAAAGCGAAAGCACCGCAGATGAAATTCATCTGCGGTGCTTTTTTGCGCGTGTTTGGTTCCCCGCGCACAGGAGTCGCATAGACTGTCGGGGAAGAAGAAATGGGGGAGGAGATCGACATGGCCTATTCCGACAGGGAGCTGCTCGCACGCCTCATCGAGTGCGAGGCGGGCGGCGAGGGCGAGAATGGGATGAAAGCCGTGGCGAGCGTCGTGATGAACCGCGTGCGCTCGACGGGCGGCGAATACGCGCGCGTGGGGCAGGGCAGCATCCGCAATATCATCTTTCAGCCGGGGCAGTTCGTCTGCGCGAGCGAGACCGAGCGCGGCAGCTACAACCCGCAGAACATCTACAACATGCGCCCGACCGATATCCATTACGAGATCGCGGACTGGGCCATCGCGGGCAACCGATTGAACGGCCTTGGAACGGCGCTGTGGTTCTTTAACCCGTTTTCGCCGTCCTGCCGCGCGAATTTTCCTTCAAATGTGGGGACGTTCGTCATGCGTATCGGCGACCACTGTTTTTATAACCCCACCGCCGCGTATTACGACACCTGAGAAAAGCAAATCAGCAGCAACGGGAAAGGGAGAGGACGTTTTTATGATCCAGATGGGAAAAAGCATGCCGTGCCTTTATGAGCAGATGGCTGCCGTGCCCGCCATGGCGAGCGCGCAGCAGAGCGGCAACAGCAATAATAGCAGCAATAATAGCAGTAATAATAGCAGTAATAACAACAGTAACAACAACGCGAGCCAGAGCTATGAGGAAATGCTTGGAGGATCGTCGGGGGCGGGGGGCATGTCGCTCGTGCTGCAGGGCGGCGCGAGCGGGCAGTTCCAGCCCACGCCCGACAAGATCGAAGAGTCGCAGACCGTCGACAAGATGGCCTACAATTCGTGGAAGGGGATGCTCGCGCGCAACATCGGCCGCGCAGTCATCGTGAGCTTTCTTGTCGGTTCGCAGAACACGGTCGTGGCGGTCGGCACGCTACAGGAGGTCGGAAACGACTATATCACGCTGTTCCACCCCGGCCGCAGCGCCTACATCACCGCCGACATCTACTCCATCCGCTTCGTGGAGTTCCCGCAGGGGAACAACGTGATCACACTCAACTAAAAAGGGACGCTTTCGCGTCCCTTCATTTTTGCTTTTGCGTTCGCAGACGCAAAGAATTTTGATCGTCGATCGCCGCGACCAGCGCGTGGCGATCGACACCTCTCGCTCCGCGCGTGTCGCAGCCGCCAGCGGCGGCAAGGCACAAAGCGGAGTGTGGCCTTCCTCAAAAAAGCGGCTTTACCGCTTTTTTGAAGTACTTAGAATCTTCTTCTCCGCCCGTGGTAGCCGCCGTGTGCCGCGCCGCGGCGGCGGTGGCCGTAGCGACGGCGGCGGGAGAACATCGTCACATAGACGACGAGCGCGACGATCAGCAGTACGACCACGATCAACAGAATGCGGACGAGCGGCTTTGCGAAAAAGTCAGACACCCTGCGCTGCGCCGTCAGGAACCACGAGGCCGATACATCGTTCAGCGCCAAGAGGTCCGTCTCGGCGTAGACCTTACCATTGTAGGAGAGCGTCAGCTTGCCGAGCACGTCGCCCGCGGAAACGGGCGCGTCGACCGTGTCGTTCGTGAGCGTCACGGTGCGCTCAAGCATGTCGGGCTCGACATTGTCGGGCAGCAGGCAGGCGATATCCTCCGCCGCGTGGGTCGAAACGTAGCTCGCCTCGCTCGAAAGCGCGACGGGCACCTCCTGCACAAGGTCAGAGGAGGAGAGAATGTCGCGGAGGACAAAGTTGTCAAAGCCCCAGTCGAACATGCGCGACGTTTCGGAGAAGCTGCGCGTCTGGATGGTCACACCGTCCTCGAGCGTCACGCGCTCTGCGCCCAGCACCACGCTGATCATGTGGCGGCTGCCGCGCAGGGCGGACGAAATGAGGCAGTAGCCCGCCTCGGGTGTCGAGCCGGTCTTGATGCCCTGCGCGTCGCGGTACACATAACCGCGGGCGCGCCAGTTGGAAATGAGAAAGTTCGTCGAATGCAGCTCACGCGGCTTGTCGGTCATGTTCGTGGCGGGCACGGTGTAGCTCTTGGAGTTGCAGATCTCCATGAATTTATCGTGCTTCAGCGCCTCGCGCGTGATGAGGTAGAGGTCCCACGCGGTCGTGTAGTGCTGGGAGTTGTGAAGACCCGTGGCGTTGGCGAAGTGCGTGTGCTCGCAGCCAAGCTCCGCCGCGCGCTCGTTCATGCGCGCGACAAAGGCGTCGACCGAGCCGTAGAGCGTTTCGCCCAAAATGTTGCACGCCTCGTTCGCCGAGACGATGAGCATGCAGTTGAGCAGCTGCTCGACCGTCATCGTTTCGCCGGGGACGATGTTCGCCGTGCTGCCGTCGCTCGACAGCCCCTCGAACGCCGATTCCGTCGCGGTGACGGAGTCAGTCAGCGCGATCTTGCCCTCATCGATGGCTTCAAACACCAGCAGCGCGACCATCACCTTTGTGAGCGACGCGGGGAAGTTCTCCTGATGGGCGTTTTTCTCATAGAGAATTTCGCCCGTGTCGGCCTCAATGAGAAGACCGGCCTTCGCGTCGAGTGTGAAGTCCTCATAGGCGTCAGCGCTCGTGAGCGAAAAGAGCGGGAGCAGGAGCGCAAAAGATAAAAAAAGTGAAAACAAGCGGCGTTTTTTCATGGAAATATACCTCGTTGTATGATACAATCAAATAGAATACAGTGAAGAGGAGCGCGCCGTTCGGCACGCTTCGACATCAGTATAGCAAAAAAGGCAGGCGAGCGCAACCGTGGAAAAGCAAGAAAAGAAAACCAAAGTCAGCGGCGTCTACCTTGTGCTCGCCGCGCTGACGGTGCTGTTCGCCGTTTCGCTCGTTTTTCTGCACAAAACGGCCTACGAGGGTGCCTCGCACGGGAATTACACCGTGACGACGCAGGACAAGACCGACGAGATCACCGCGCCCACGCGCGTTGTGACGCTTGTGAACGTCAATACCGCGACGGTGGAGGAGCTTGAAACGCTGACGGGCATCGGCCCGTCGCTCGCGCAGGCGATCATCGACTACCGCGCAGAGCACGGCGATTTTACGGCGGCGGAGGACCTTTTGAACGTCAAGGGCATCGGAGAGGCGAAGCTCGAGGGATTCCGCGCGGAGATCACATTCACGGAGGAGGATGGCAATGAAAATTCTGGTGGTTGACGACGAGCAGCTTCTCGTCAAGGGCATGAAATTCAATCTGGAAAACGAGGGCTACACGGTCGAGACCGCCTACGACGGCGCGACCGCCATCGACATGGCGAAAAGCGGCGGGTTTGACCTCATCATCCTCGATCTGATGATGCCGCAGGTGGACGGGCTGACGGCCTGCATGCGCATCCGCGAATTTTCCAATGTGCCCATCATCATGCTGACCGCCCGCAGCGAGGACGCCGACAAGATCATCGGCCTTGAGTCCGGCGCGGACGACTATATCACAAAGCCGTTCAACATCTTAGAGCTCAAAGCGCGCATCCGCGCGCTGCTGCGCCGCGCGAACGCCGCACCGCAGCAAAAGCAGCCTGAAACGCTCCTGTTGACCGCGGGCGGCATCACGCTCGACCCCGAGCAGCGCGTCGCCGTCAAAAACGGCGAGATCGTCGAGCTCACGGCCAAGGAATACGACCTCATCGAGCTTCTTGTCAAGAATCCGCGCCGCGTTTACTCGCGCGAAAATCTGATGGACCTCGTCTGGGGCTACACCTACGCGGGCGACTACCGCACGGTGGATGTGCACATCCGGCGGCTTCGCGAAAAGCTCGAGGAAAACCCCGCCGCGCCGCAGCACATCCTGACCAAATGGGGCGTGGGGTACTACTTGAAGGACTGATTTCCCACTAAAAGAAAGAGAAGGGGGGGCAGCGCCGTGCAGATGCATGCGAGCCTGCAGCGAAAATTCAGCTTCAGCTATATCGCCATCATTCTGGCGGTGCTGATCCTGCTGAACACGTATCCGCTCATCACGTCGGAAAACCTGACGTTCCGCTCTAAGCAGAGCTCGCTGCAGGGCAGCGTCTCGGTGATGGTGACGGCGCTCTCCGGCCTTGAGGAGCTGAGCGAGGAAAACGTCGCGGGTGCGATGACGCTCGTGGAGGAGACGGGGATCTCCCGCGTGCTTGTGACGGACGCCTCGGGCCGCGTGCTATATGACACGCGCGAAACCGACGGCGCGATCGGCCGCTACGCCTTTTATACAGAGCTTGTGCAGGCGCTTCGCGGAGAAGACGTCTTTTACACCGAATTTTCGGACAAGGCGTTCAAAAGCCGCGCGGCCTCGCCGGTCATCTACCACAGCCAGACCATCGGCGCGGTCTACGCCTATGAATACGACACCGAGCAAGCGGAGCTGCTGCTGTCCCTGCAGCGCAATCTCCTGACGATTTCGGCGGTCGTGCTGGTGTTCGCCGGCGGGATCAGCGTACTCTTATCCCGTGTGCTGACGCGGCGCTTCGGCGTACTGACCGACGCCATCCGCAAGATGCGCGAGGGCTCGTACAGCCACCGTGCCGAGGTCGGCGGGCACGACGAGATCAGCGAGCTCGCCGCCGAGTTCAACGACATGGCTGACCGGTTGCAAACGACGGAGGACGCTCGCCGCCGCTTCGTGTCGGACGCGAGCCACGAGCTCAAAACGCCGCTGGCGGGCATCAGGCTTCTGTCCGACTCCATTTTGCAGACGGAGAACATGGACGCGCAGACCGTGCGCGAATTTGTCGGTGATATCGAGCAGGAGTCCGAGCGCCTGGCGCGCATCACGGAAAATCTGCTGCGCCTGACGCGCCTGGACAGCGGCATGCTGCCCGAGGCGCAGCGCGTCGACCTCTCATCCGTGATGGCGCGCGTGGTGCGCATGCTGCGCCTTGTGGCCGAGGAAAAGCAGGTCGACCTCTCATATGAAATTCGCCGCGAGGGACAGACCCTTGCGAGCGAGGATGAAATTCACGAAATCATCTACAACCTGACGGAAAACGCCATCAAGTATAACCGCCCCGGCGGCTTTGTGAAGCTGCTGCTCGCGGGGGATGAAAAGGACTGCCTTCTCACTGTCAGCGACAATGGCATCGGCATTCCGGAGGGGGACATGCCCCGCATTTTCGACCGCTTCTACCGCGTGGACAAGATGCGCTCGCGCGCCGCGGGCGGTACAGGCCTTGGCCTTTCCATCGCCGCCGACACGGCGCGCCGCCGCGGCGGCAGCATCGAGGTCCGCGCCCGCGAGGGCGGCGGCACGGTGTTTACCGTGCGCCTGCCGCGCTGCGAAGAGGGAGGGGATGAGACATGAGAAGACGTCTTTCCCTGACTGCGGCATTAGTCCTCCTGCTTTCGCTTCTCTGCGCCTGCGCGGCCCAGCACGCGCAGGAAATGGACGAAAACGGCTACGAGCTCTATTTTCTCAGCGATCCCAACTCCGCGGGCGGCGGCGACGCCATCCGCACGCAGGAAAAGCGCCTGACGCTCGACGGCGCGATGGAGACCGAAGACTGTGTCCGCGCGCTGATGGAGGCGCTGCTCGCAGGGCCCGACGAGCCGTCGCTCTCGTCGCCCATCCCGGAGGGAACGGTGCTCAAGTCGCTCAAGGTGTCGGGCCGCCGCGCGCAGATCGACTTGAGCGCACAGTATGCGCGCCTGACGGGCATCGACCTGTCGCTCGCTGACTACTGCATCACGCTGACGCTGACGCAGCTGCCGAATGTGAACGCTGTGAGCATCACGGCGGACGGGCGCGAGCTGCCGTACCGCGAGACGCAAGTGCTGCTCTCGGCGGATACGCTGCTTTCCTCGCGTGAGAGTGGCCTGCGGCCGATCACCGTGTCGCTTTATTTCCTCGACAGCAAGACAGGCGAGCTGCGCGCCGAGCAGCAGACGCTCGCGCTCTACGAGGGCCAGACGCGCGTGAACGCGCTGCTCGAAGCGCTCGCGCAGGGGCCGGAGGACGATTCGCTCGTCTCGCTCCTGCCGGAGGACTTTGCGGTCATCTCCTCTCGCATCGAAAACGGCGTGTGCTATCTGAATCTCCCTGCGAGCGGCTCACTGCCGGAGAACGAGACGGAGCGCGATTTGATGCTGAGCGCGCTCGAGCAGTCCATTTTGTCGCTCGGCGGCGTGGACGAGGTGCAGTTTTTGATCGAAGGCTCGGCCGAGCCCGACGGCTACCGGTAAAAAAGGCCCTCCGCAGAAATGCGGAGGGCCTTATCATATCTTGCGCTATTTTACGCTCACTCGCGCGCGAGCATCGCCGCGCCGATCACGCCCGCGCGGTAGCCGAGCGTGCAGAGCTCGATGCGCGTGTGCGAGACGGCATAGCGCGAGCCGAACGAACGCTCGCGCACCCTTTCGCGCAGCGGCAGGAGCAGCGCGTCGCCCTGATTTGCTACGCCGCCCGAGAGAGCCAGCACTTCGGGGAAGAAAATGTTGACAAGATTTGTGAGCCCGCAGGCCAGATGCTCGATGTAGTCCTCCACGACCTGCGCGCCCGCCTCGTCGCCGCGCTCCTTGGCGAGAAACGCTGTGCGGCCGTCGACACCGCCCTGCTCCGCGGCAATCGCGTGCAGCAGGCTCTCGGGGTGCGCGGCCATGGTGCGCTTCGTGTCGCGGATCAGCGCCGTGGCGGAGGAGTAGGCCTCGAAGCATCCGCGGCTGCCGCAGGTGCACTCTTCGCCGTTTTCCGCGATGACCATGTGGCCGATCTCGCTCGCCGCGCCCGTGTAGCCTGTCAGGAGCTTGCCGCCGAGCACCACGCCGCCGCCGACGCCCGTGCCGAGCGTGACGACGATGGTGCTCTCCGCGCCGCGGCCGCAGCCGAACAGCGCCTCGCCCAGCGCCGCGGCGTTTGCGTCGTTGCCGAGGTGGATGGGAAGCGCAGTATGCGCGCGCAGCGCGCTTCGCAGGTCGAAGTTCACAAAATTCAGGTTCGCCGCAAAGCGCACGATGCCGCTCGCGTCGTCCACCGTGCCGGGGCAGCCGACGCCCACGCCGCCGACGGTGTCCTCGCCGATAGAGAGCTGCGCGATGACCTGACCGATGCGTCCCGCGACCGCCTCGGGGCCGAGATCGACGCGCGTCGGGATAGAATGCTCCTTTAAGATCTCGCCCTCTGCGCTCACGAGTGCGCCCTTGATGTTTGTGCCGCCGAGGTCGATGCCGATATAGTTCATAAAAACGCCCCTCCCGGGTGAAATGTGTCCTCATTGTATGCCGCATCGGCGGAAAATGCAAGAGCTCGCACGGGAAAGAAAAAAGTTTCTTAAAAAAATCATAAGGGTGAAACTTTTTGAGAAATTTCTCGTCTAAGAGAATGTACGGAACGAAAAAAGCTCCGCATAATCAAGATGGAAAGAAGACGATGAAAGGAGAAACAAAATGAACCGCTGGGGACTAATGAGTGCCCTCGCACTTGCCGCCGCGCTGCTGCTCGCAGGCTGTGGAGGCGACTGCGGGCTGAAAGATGACGACAGCGCCGATGAGCCGCAGATCACGCTCGAGCAGATCCGTGCCGCGAATGATCCGCGATCCCTGCTCGAAAAGCACGGCGCTGTGACCGTGACCGTGCAGGAGAGCGACCAGAATGACGCCGTGACGTATACGGCGAAGTTTCAGTACACCCGTGGTGTGGAGGATGTGCTGGCCTGGTATCATTGCCGGTACACCGAAAACAGCACCAGCGGCAAGAGCGAACTGTGGAGCGAGGCGAACGGAACGATGGATGCTGCGCGTATGGAAAGCGACAGCACCGAGGACCTGAGCCTGAGCATTTACCTTGAGGGAATGTATGAGCAGTACGTTCTCGACATGATCCCCCGATGCCCTGCTTTGGAAGAGGATGTGGAGCAGACGGTCGACAGCTGCAGCGAGCAGGGCGGCGAGCTGCTGCTCTCTGTTACCGCGCGTTATCTGGCTTCCGATGGAGATTATTACACGGTGCACTACCGCGTTGACCCTGCGACGAATGAGGTGCTGGAGGCGTCAGTGACCGACTACATTAAAAAGGAAAGCGGCGAGGTATCCAAGCTGCATACGACGCTCTACCGCTGGAGCTACGACGAGCCCTATCAGGCAGAGCGCAATGTGATGAACGAGGTTCTGTTTTCGACGGACAGCAAGGAGGACGTCTGCGACCTGACGACTTTCTATCCCGTTGAGGAGGAGGAGAACGGCTGGGCGATGACCCTGTATCGCGTGGCACACGGCACGCGCATCCTCTTCCTCGACAGTGCGGATCTCGCACTTTATGCGGACAGGGAGCTGACCAAGCCCATCGACTTCTACGACGGCATCGACACGAGCGGCGAGAGTGCGACGGTCTACATCGTGCCGCTGGAAGAGAACCA
>ERZ772886.2892-NODE-2892-length-13136-cov-3.148689_pt1 | contig 13136 bp, 13 predicted proteins | sample MGYA00512128_ERZ772886 | MGnify/ENA primary metagenome ERZ772886 (study PRJEB29015, sample SAMEA2737698) | human gut metagenome | biome: human gut; feature: human-associated habitat; material: faeces | place: China | collected 2012 ... | reverse complement strand
GGGGGCTCCGGCAGCGACATCACCATCTCCGGCGGCGAGGTCAAGGCCACCGGCGGCAGCTACGGTGCGGGCATCGGCGGCGGCTACAGCGGTGACGGCAGTGACATCACCGTCTCCGGCGGCGAGGTCAAGGCCACCGGCGGCGTAAACGGCGCAGGCATCGGTGGCGGTCTGCAGGGCAAAGGAAAAGACATCACCGTTTCCGGTGACGCAAAGCTGAAGGTGCAGGGCGGTGTTGAAAGCTGGACTGGCGGAGCGGGCGCAGGCATCGGCAACGGCGGCAGCAAAGCGGACGGAAACCAGATACCCGGTGCAGAGGTCGAGCCGGACACCTCCGACCTGACGACCGGTTGGATCGAGTATTACGCCCCCGGCGCGGATATGGATAAGGACGCTCCCTCCCAGACCATCGTAGGCACATATATTCCGCCCCAGCCCGCCCGGGAAGCGGCAGCCCCCGCGCAGCCCACTGCCCCCCTCTACCGCGTCACGGACGGGGACGGGAAGGACGTAAGCTATGAAACGACCTGGCGCGACGGCGTTCTCACCGTCACCGTGGAGGCCGACCGGGCCGTGCTCACCGGCAGGCTCAGCGGCATTGCCTCCCTCCAGGCCCGGGGCATTGAAAGAATCGTATTTATCACAAAGGGGGCAACCTCCGAATTTCTAACCGCCGACCTTCTGGCCGCGGCCACGGCCACGGAGCGCTACGCCCTCTCCCACGACGGCGAAGCCGTCACCTTCACCGCAGGCGAAGCGGACGTAAGCGGGATTCTTGTGAAAGCTTAATTGGACAAAGCCAAAACGGGCAGGCACCGAAGTGCCTGCCCGCAGTTTTTGTGAAAATGTGCGATCCCGGTTACTTCTTGACCAGCATCCGTGCGACGCACAGTTCTCCGGGGTTGTCGTTCAGCAGGGTGTCCGGGATGGCACCCAAGTAGTCCTCACCCAGGATCGTGAAGAAGTCGCCGCTGATATTCAGCTCCGGCAGGCGGCCAACGACCGTTCCGTTCTCCACCAGATAGGCCATCTGGACCGGGGTGGCATAATGGCCGCTGGGGGTATAGTCGCCGCCGCTGGCGGACATGACATAGACGGCCTTCCCGGGCACGACCTGCGCAATGCTCTCGGCGGTCTTTGCGACGTAAAGGCCGTTCATGCCCAAAGTGGGCACGCCGTCATAGGCGGCATGGGCATGGCCGGAAACCGGCAGGCCGAAAAGGGCGGCGGAGTTCTTCGTTGTGGCCAGGGCCGCCAGGGTACCGTTCTGAACCAGCAGCCCCCGGTCCTCCGGGCGGACGGTGCCCTCAGCATCAAAGAAGCAGCTGCCCGGATGGGTGGCGGCGTTCCGGTCGTCGCCAAAGGTGAATTTTTCGGAGAAGCACATCTCCCCCAGCTTTCCGCTGAGCAGAGAGGCACCTGCGGTATACATTTCCCCCACGAAGTGGCTGATGGCAGGCCCCAGCAGCTCCATTGGAGAGATGATGACGGGCCACTCCCCTTCCTCCAGCTCTGCCGGAGTGTGATAGGCATCGTACACCGCCTTGCAGCTCGCAGCGATCTTTTCCGGATCAAAGCTTCTGCTATTGTACTCATAGAATGCATCCATCAGATTGCCGGAGCCTCTGCTCTGGAACAGCAGGCTGACGGTCAGGCTGCTGTCGGTGCTCCTGAGCTTCCGGCCCTTGGAATTCCGGTATTCCTCGGAATCCCAGTTCAGGCTGATCTTATTGCTGATGGCAAAGCCGGGACAGGCCGCACCGACCTTGTCCAGCATGGTCTGCATGGCGGGGATCAGCTCTTTTTCCGGCAGGATCTCTTCGCTGCGGTCTTCCGCGCGCTCCAAAGCACCGTCCAGGGCGCTGACATAGGGAATGCCCAGCTCCAGGGCCTTTTCCGCCTGGGCAGTGAGCTGCTCTTCCTCCGGCTCTCCCAGGCACCCGGCCACGCCGATTTTCCCATCGGCATAGACGCGAACGGTGCCGGTAGTCTCTTCCTGCTCCCGGTAGCTGTCGATTTTGCCGCCGGTGATATTCAGGGTCACGGAGCGGCTGCTGCTCTTCAAAAACTCTTTTTCCATCGCTTCCACCTCACTGCACATTCATTTCGGATACCCGGACGCAGGGGCCGCCAAAGCCCACGGGCAGGCCCATCTGCTCCATCTTGCCGCAGCCGCCGGTGACAAAGGACAGCAGCGTCAGCTTGTCAGACAGGCCGTCGATCAGCCCCAGGGTCTCGAAGACGCTGCCGGTAATGACGCTGATCTGGGTGGGCTTGCCCAGGCGGCCGTTTTCGATCTCATAGGCCAGCATGGGGGCAATGGTGAAGGTGCTCATGCCGCTGCCGTGGGAAATTGTCTTGATATAGTAACCCTTCTGAATAGGGGCAAGCAGCTGCTCGAATGTCTCCTTGCCCGGCTCAATATAGGTGGTAGTCATGCGGACAATGGGCTCAAAGGTGCAGTCGATGGCCCGGGCGTTGCCGGTGACCTTCTCCTCCAGGGCTGCGGCGGTCTGGGCGCTGTGGAGCCGCCCGGCCAGAATGCCATCCTTGATGAGATAGTTCTTTCTGGCCCTGGTGCCCTCGTCATCATAGGGAACATAGCCGCTGCCGGGGTACTCGCCGCACTCGGCGATGGACAGGAGCGAAGAGCCCACCTGCTTGCCCAGCTGCCACTCCTGCCGCATGGATTCATCGGAGAGCATGAAGTCCGACTCGGACTTGTGACCGAAGGACTCGTGGGCAAAGACGCCCGCTGCCTCCGGAGACAGCACCACAGGGTACTTTCCGGGCACCACCGGGACGGACTGACGCATAAAGGCCGCCTGCTCCTGCATGGAGGCACGAATCTCCTCCGTCAGGCCATTCAGGTCTTCAAACCGGGTGCAGCCCCGCTGCCAGAGGGCGGAGAACTTCTTCTCCCCCTCGGCCATGCTGCACCGCAGGGACAGGCCGCAGGTCTGATAGTCATATGTAATGTCCGCGCCCAGAGAGGACCGGAAGGTATACAGGCTGTTCCGGTCCAGGTAAATGCCCACGGGCATGGCGCAGGCGCTGTCCTCGCTGAGCAGAGGCAGATAGCTCTGCAGAAGGGCCTGCTTTTGCTCCACAGGGATATTCCGCACCGAGCAATCTGCAAAAACCAGCTTTTTGTCCCGGTTCCGCTCCAGCTTGGAAACGACTGGGTCTTTCTCGATCGCCGGATTGGGGGTTGCCGCAGCATAGAGCCGTTCCAGAGTCTTCTGAATGTGGGCCACATCCGTGACGGAGGCATAGTACCACATTTTCCCGTCATACACCCGCAGGAACGCCCGCACCTCTACGGGGGTCTTGAACTCCTGCAGCTTGCCGTCCTGGTACTGGATCACCGTCCGGCTCCTGTCCTCGATGCGGACATCCGCATAGTAGTTTTCTCGAAACGTAATCATTTTGCGTTTCCCTTTCTCAACTGCGCCGCTGGGTCAGGCTCAGAGCCAGTGCGCGCATATAGCTGCTGTCTTCAAAAGCATCCAGCTTGGAAATTGCCATATCCGTATAGGTTTCTACCCGCTTTTCGCACGCGTCAATGCCGTAGAGCCGGACAAATGTGTTTTTAGCCCCGTCCACGCCCACGGCTTTGCCCAGCTCCTTGGCGTCCCCCACCACATCCAGAATGTCGTCCCGGATCTGGAAAGCCAGGCCCAGAAGGCCTGCAAATTCCGCTGCGGCACACCGCTGCGCTTCACTGCCGCCGCCGGCGATAACGCCCAGGACACAGGCTGCCCGGATGAGGGCACCGGTCTTTCGGGTCTGGATGTCCAGGACCTCCTGCTCGGTGCACTGCCGCTGCTCGCTGAGGATATCCAGCACTTGGCCGCCGATCATGCCCAGGGAGCCGGCGCACTCGCTGAGCACCCCGATGGCCAGGGCCATATCCTCCGGTTTTTTCAGCTCTGCCCGGGCGGCCATGGCAAAGGCATCGGTCAGCAGGGCATCCCCTGCCAGGACGGCCAAGCCCTCCCCATAGACCTTGTGGTTGGTGAGACGGCCCCGGCGGTAGTCGTCATTGTCCATGCAGGGCAGATCGTCATGGATCAGGCTGTAGGTATGGACCATTTCCATGGCCGCTGCAAAGGGCATGGCTTTGGCGGAATCCGTGCCGCACATCCGGCAGAAATCCAGGGCAAAAATGGGCCGCAGCCGCTTGCCCCCTGCCAGGAGGCTGTAGTTCGCTGCCTCAAAAATCAGCTTTTGGGGCTCTTCCAGAAAGGGCGCATAGACCTCTTTCAGATATGCTTCGATTTTCTCCCGGTACAGCCGGGTCTGGGCTTCAAAGCTGCTCATCGAAGGGCTCCTCCACGGGCTCGCCGTCGGTCCCGGCGGTGATTTTACTTACCTGGAGCTTGGCATCCTCCAGGAGCTTGCCGCAGGCGCGCACCAGCTCCGTGCCCTCCTGGAAGAGCTTCAGGGACTCCTCCAGCGCCACGTCGCCCCGCTCCATGGCCCGGACGATCTGCTCCAACCGAAGCATATTCTGCTCAAACGTCTGATTCTGCTGATTCATGTTCAGTCTCCTTTGCATTCAAAACCGAGGCGGTGATTTCACCGTCACTAACGGATACGGTGATCGTATCATTGGGCGCTGCCTGCTTCACGGACCGCAGGAGCGTGCCGTCTTCCCTTTGGGCCATGGCGTAGCCCCGGCTCAGGACTTTCAGGGGGCTCATGGCATCCAGCTTGGCGACCAGGCTGACAAACCGGGCGTTGCTCCCGGCAACGGTCCGCTCCTGAGCCGATACCAGCCGATTTTGCAGCAGCTGCAAATCCTTGCTCTTCCGGTCCAGGTAGGCTGTGGGAGAGCGCAGGGCAGGGCTTGCGGACAATGCATCCAGCCGCTGCCCCGCCAGCTTCAGCTGCCGGTTCAGCGCTGCGGCCATGGAGGCGTTCAGGGCATCCAGGTTTTGCAACAGGGCTTCCTGGTCCGGCACGGCCAGCTCTGCACCGTTGGAGGGCGTGGCTGCCCGCAGGTCTGCCACATAGTCCGCAATGGTCACATCCGGCTCATGGCCCACAGCGGAAATAATGGGGATCTCCGATTCGTAGATGGCATAGGCCACCCGCTCATCATTGAAGGCCCACAGGTCTTCCAGAGAGCCGCCGCCCCGGCCTACGATCAGCAGGTCTGCCAGACGGTGGGCATTGGCATAGCGGATGGCTCCGGCGATTTCCTCCGGGGCTTCCGCGCCCTGGACACGCACCGGCAGGAGCTTCACCTGGGAGAGCGGATAGCGCTTGCGCAGAATGCGCAGAATATCGTGGACTGCCGCACCGGCAGAGCTGGTGACAATGCCGATGGTGCCGGGGTATTTGGGCAGCTTCTTTTTTTTCTCCGGATCGAACAGGCCCTTGGCTGCCAGCTTGGCTTTCAGCTGCTCGAAGGCGGCATACAGGTCCCCCACGCCGTCCACGCTCATGGCGCTGCAATACAGCTGATAAGCGCCGTCCCTTGGGTAGACGGAGATCCGGCCCAGGGCGATGACCTTCATGCCGTTGGCAGGCCGGAAGCGCAGACCCATGGCATTGCCCTTGAACATGACGCACTTCAATGCCGAGGCTTCATCCTTCAGCGTAAAATAGTGGTGCCCCGAGGGGTAACACTTGTAGTTGCTGATCTCGCCCCGGACCGCCACCTGGGCCAGGAGCGGGTCAGCGTTCATTTTTCCCTGAATATATTCGTTAATTTGGGTAATTGAGAGTATCTGGGGCATATTACACCTCCGTCAGTCTCTGGGCCAGCACCGCAACACCCATGGCATTGTCCGTGGAATACTGAGGCTGGGCGAAAATGGGACTCAGAGGGGCCAGGCGCTCCCGCAGCATGGAATTGGAGGCCACGCCGCCGGAGAACAGGACCTCCAGCCCCGGGAACCGCTCCAGCGCCTGCTCGGTAGCCTTGTATACGGCATCGGAAACGCAGCGCAGCGCATAAGCTGCCGTATCTGCCGGGGGATTCCCCTGCTCAAAATACTGGGTGACCTTGTTCTGAATGCCGGACAGGGAGAAATAGCAGTCCGCGCACTTGACCCGGAAGCTGTCCTTCTTTTCCGCCTCCCGGCTCAGTGCATCCAGATGCTTTCCCGAAGGGAATGGCAGTCCCAGCAGCTGCCCCGTCCGGTCGATGAGCTGACCGGCGGAGATATCCGTTGTGCCGCCGATTTTGGTGCAGCGCACATTTTTTCCCTCCGGCTCCACCAGCAGAAGCTCGGTGGTCCCCCCAGACAGGTGCCAGGACAGAAAGGGCGCATCCATCATTTCCAGCCTATCTGCGCTCCACAGCGCTGCAGCAATGTGCCCCTGCTGGTGGGAAACCTCCACCAGCGGCACATGAAAGGCATCGCTCAGAAGCTTCGCGTGGGAATAGCCCACCAGGAAGCAGGGCATATAGCTGCCCTCTACCGCTCTTGGGCGGGTACTGACACCTACGGCCGTTACCGTCTTCCCCTCTATATGGGAAAACAGCCTGCCGGAGAGCTCCGGCAGGCCTTTGATATGTGCGAAAACGGCATCGGATTGGCGCAGACCCAGTTCCCCCTGCTTTACGGGCAGCAGCTTTCCGCAATTCTCCCCCTGCTCTCCAGCCAGGAAGGCGATGGAGGTGGTGTAATTGCTGGTGTCGATTCCAATCACAGCCATGTCAGTTTTCCTCTTTGTTTTCCGTCAGGCTTCTGGCAAAAGCGCCCAGAATGCCATTGGTGAATGCGCCGGTATCGTCGCCGTCATAGAGCTTGGCCAGACGGACCGCTTCGTTAATGGCAACGCCGGTGGGCACATCGTCTACGTACAGAATCTCATAAATCGCCAGCTCCATGACGCAGCGGGTCAGCCGGGAAATCCGGCTGATGTCCCAGCCGATGGAGAATCGCTTGATGACATCGTTCAGCTCTTCGCTACGGTTGGCCACGCCGGAGACCACAGAGTCGATATACCGCAGCTGAGAATTGCTGGGCCGGTCCGTGTAAATGGCGTTCTCCTGGGAAAGAGAGGGATAGTATTCCTTATTCAGCCGGGTGGCGACAACCTCTTCCGGCTCCTCGCCGGTGAACTCCCGGGCGTAAATCAAATGGACGGCCAGCTCTCTGGCATCGGATCTTGTCATAATCTACCTCTTGTTTCTCTTACTTTCGGGAAATACCGCTGACGTTGATATTCACGGCGGTCACCTTCACGCCGGTCATGGACTCCACGGCGGAAGCAACAGCGGTCTGGACGGCATCCGCAACGTCTACCACGCTGTAGCCATAGTGAATGAGAATATCCATGTCGATGGCGACGGAATTGTTCTCTGCGATCTGGATCTTCAGGCCCCGGCCCCAGTTCTTGCCGATGAGGTCTGCTACCTCGTTGCCGGGCTTGGCATAGATCCCGGCGGCACCTTCCACCTCGGAAACCGCATGCTCTGCAATGGCGGCAACCACATCTTCTGAAATCAAAACATTCCCGTTTTCTTCTGCCTGGGAAATGTACTGCTTATATTCAGCCATAATTGAAACCCTCCTAAATCACTGCACTGCAATGCGCACTGCATAGTTTTGTTTATTGTATCACAAATCCAGAAAAATACAATGTTTTTTTCTTGTTTTCCCGGGAAAGAGAAACGGGCCGTCAGGAAAATCAACTGACAGCCCGTTTGGCTTACGCCTTTTTCTCGGCTTTCCGCTTTTCAATCATCCGATGCAGGCAGGAAAGGGCATCGTTTAGACCGCCCAGCCGGTCGATGAGCCCCGAGGCCACTGCCTCCTTGCCATAGAGGATGGTTCCGACGTCCGTTGCCATCTCCCCCGTCGCCATCATGAATTTCTCAAAGTCCTTTTTCGAGATGCGGGAGTTGGCGGTGACGAACTCGGCAATCTGCTCCTGAATCCGCTGGAAATAGCGGAAGGTCTGGGGTGCGCCCACCACCAGGCCTGTCATGCGGACCGGGTGCACCGTCATGCTGGCAGTGGGCGTGATAAAGGAACGCTTGGTGCACACGGCCAGCGGAATGCCGATGGAATGGCCGCCCCCCAGGACCAGAGAGACCGTGGGTTTCTTCATCCCGGCAATCATCTCCGCGATGGCAAGCCCTGCTTCAATGTCGCCGCCCACCGTATTGAGCAAAAGCAGCAGCCCATCCACATCGTCGCTCTCCTCGATTCCGGCAAGCAGGGGCAAGACATGCTCATATTTGGTGGTTTTCACCGTTTCCGGCGCTACCTGGTGGCCCTCGATCTGGCCGATGATGGTAAGCGTGTAAATATTTCCTTTTTCCGAGCGGGTCATGTCGGAGCCCAGGTCAACGATTTGACTGCGCTCCTCTTTTTTCAGGTCCGCGTTTTTCTCCGTTTCCATTTCATTGCCTCCTTTTTTCATAGGATAACCAAAAGAAAACAATCAATTCCCTATTGCAAAAGTTTTAAAATGCGGATATAATGGGTTGCGGTGATTCTATGTCAGCAAAAACAAATGCCATCCGCCTGGTAGAAAAGGCGGGAATTCCTTATTTGGAAAAATTCTACGAATATTCCGAGGAGGATCTAAGCGGCAATCATGCAGCCCAGGTCCTGGGGCTGCCAGAGGAGCAGGTCTTCAAGACCCTGGTCGCCCGGGGGGAACGGACCGGCATCAATGTTTTCTGTATTCCCGTGTGCTGCGAGCTGGACCTGAAAAAGGCCGCCAAGGCTGCGGGGGACAAAAATATGGAACTGATCCATGTAAAAGAGCTTCTGGGCCTTACTGGCTACATCCGGGGCGGCTGCAGCCCGGTGGGGATGAAGAAAAAATACCCGACTTTTCTGGACGAGCTGTGCCTGCTGTGTGATGAGATCGCGCTCTCCGCAGGAGAACGGGGCCACCAGATGATCGTTCCTCCGGAACCCATTGCCGCCATGATCGATGCTAAGATCGTGGATTTAACCAAATAAAGCGCAACAAAGAAAGGAAAATACGCAATGCATTACGAGTATACCACCAAAGGCACCTGCTCCCGGACGATTCTCTTCGACCTGGAGGACGGCAAGGTCCACAACGTGCAGTTCGTCGGCGGCTGCAACGGCAACCTGAAGGGCATCGGCGCTCTGGTTGAAGGCATGAAGGCCGAGGACGTCATCGACCGGGTGGCCGGAATCCAGTGCGGCATGAAGAGCACCTCCTGCCCCGATCAGCTGTCCGTTGCTCTGAAGCAGGCTCTGGCTGAGGCAAAGTGAAAAGCGCCCCATGGAAGCAAAGGCTGCATTCCATGGGGCGTTTCTTTACTTTTTACGTTTTTTGGCGTGCTGCGGCTTATAGGACAGCATATGCCGGATACCAATTGCAAGGGCCACCGCCGCAACACCGAGCACCCAGGGAATCCACGCCTTCGAGTGCTTCCCTTCCGATTCCGGCTCGGTCTCGGGAAGGGTTTCCGGGGCGGTTTCCGGAATGGTTTCCGGCTCCGTTTCCGGCTGGGTGGTCAGGGGCTGGGTTTCGGGTTCGGTCTGCGGCTGGGTCTCCGGCTCTGTCTCGGGTTCCGGCTCCGGCTCCGGAAGAACAGGGTCTTCCCGGGTCTGTTCTGCACCGCAGATGTCGCAGATGCCGATGCTTTTACCGGTCTGCTCTGTGGTGGCAGGCGTTACCACCGTCCAGGTGCTGACGCTGTGTACACACAGCTGATAGTCGTCCCGGTAGGTATATCCGCAGCCCTGGCAGACGTATTCCGTGTAGCCGAAATGGGTGCAGTCCGAGGGTACAACGGTCTGCTGGTAATCGGGCTCGCCGCAGGTCTCCGGCCGAAGCTCTCTGGTATAGTCCGAGGTTTCGTTTCTTTGCAGGCTGCCCTCGTTGCCGGTAATGCGATAGTTATAGTTGACGCTCGTCATGAGCTCGCCATAGACCTTCCCGCAGTAGGCCCGGCGGCTTTTGTTGTGTTCAAAAAAGCTGATCTTGGCATCGATAGAGTTGTCCGTAAGCATGGCGGAATGGCCCATACCGATGGGATACTGCATCAACATTCCCACAACGCCGCCGCTGTGGACATAGCCGTGCTCCGAAATATAGGCGTCCAGTCGAATGGTGCAGCCCGTCGTTGTCATGAATCCGGTGGCATAGGCGCCGCCCAGGAACTGTTCGTCCATGGTGCTCTCGTCCGTATCCACGCAGATCAACGTCATGTCTGTGGTACAGTTCACAATATCGCCAACGCCGTAGCCCACAAAGCCGCCCAGTCCGAACATTCCGTTGTAGGCTCGCAGCTCCAGCCGACCGGAGACAGTGCAGTTTTCAATGGTGCTGTCCATGCAGTAGCCCGCTATGGGACCGGCCAGGCAGGGCTGGGCCGTTTCAATGCACCCACGGACGTTTACCAGATTCAGATTCTGAATTCTGGCATTTTGCAGCGTAGAGAACAGACCGCAATACACCGCGTCATATTCCTTTTGATTGCCGTCCAGCGCCGTTATGATCTCTGCCCCGGGCTCAGACAGTGTCAGGTTCAGAATGCTGTGGCCGTTTCCGTCCAGAGTGCCGGAAAACGCAAAGGGCATCCATTCTTCCCCTGCCATATCCAGGTCCTCTGCCAGAATATAGTCCCCATTCGGCTCCTGGGCCATGGCAGACAGGTCCTGGGGCGTATGGATCTGTATGGCCTCTGCCGCTGCTGCCGTCGGCTCCGGTTCGGTCTCCTCAGCCCAGACCGGCACCAGGAGCATCCAAAGCAGCAACGTGAAAGAAATAATTTTCCGCATGGTGCATCCTCTCTTTTTGCCAATGGCATAGCCATCAGCCTTTTCTTCCTATCATAGCAAATTCTGAGGTTGGACGCAACAGGAAAAATCGAAATTCCATCAGGGCTGCACTTCCTGCTCCTGCTGGACATCTGCAAAAGCGGAGTACATGGGTTCCACGTCTTTTCCGCAGATCCGGCGGTCCACGAAATTCCTGGTGATTTTCCGCACCAGACCGCTGAGGGCCACAACGCCGATCAGGTTGGGAATGGCCATAAGGCCGTTGAAGGTATCGCTGAGGTCCCAGGCCAGATCCAGCTGCATGGTTGCACCGACAATGGTGAAAAGGACAAAGACGATTTTATAGAAAATCGTGGCCTTGGTGCCGTAGTGGCTCCAGCCCAGCACCGTGGAGAAGGCAAAAAGCAAAATGGCAATGGCAATAAAGGCGCTGCCGAAGCCGCCGAAATGGAGACTGAAGGCCTCAGCCACCATGGCGGTTTTCTCCATAGAGGTCAAAACCGCACCGGTATTCAGGTCCACGAGGCCGCTGGTGAGGATCACCAGAGCGGTCAGGGTGCACACCACCAGGGTGTCGGCAAACACCTCAAAAATGCCCCACATTCCCTGGGCCACAGGCTCTTTCACATTGGAGCTGGAATGGACCATGACGCTGGAGCCGAGACCTGCTTCATTGGAAAACACGCCCCGCTTCATGCCCCAGGTCACAGCCGCCTTTACCCCGCTGCCCACAATGCCGCCGCCGACGGCCTTCATGGCAAAGGCACCCTTGAAGATGGAAGCGAAAGCAGGCAGGATGCTCCGGTAATTCATAGCAACGATGGCCAATGCTCCAACGACATACAGCAGCGCCATAACCGGTACCAGCTTTTCCGTGACTGCCGCAATGCGCTTCAGGCCTCCCACGACGACCAAAGCCGCAACGGCCATCAGAAACACACCCGTGACCCAGTTGGGAATGGAGAAAACCGCCCGCATGTTGGTGGCAATGGAATTGATCTGTCCCATATTGCCAATGCCGAAGCTGGCGAAAATGCAGAATATACTGAACGGCAGCCCCAGGACTTTGCCCAGCTGCTTACAGCCCCGGAAGCTGCCCAGGCCGTCCCGCAAATAGTACATGGCCTCGCCGGACCACTCCCCGGCGGCATTCTTCCGGCGGTAGTAGATGCCCAGAACGTTCTCGGAGAAGTTCGTCATCATGCCGAAAATGGCCACGACCCACATCCAGAAAATGGCCCCGGGACCGCCTGCAGCAATGGCCGCAGCAACGCCTGCGATGTTGCCTGTACCGATGGTGGCGGCCAAAGCGGTGCAAAGGCTCTGGAACTGGCTGATAGACCGGTCCTCCTTGCCAGTATGGGCCGTTACGTGCTTGTTTTTGAAAATGGCGCCAACGGTATGCGCCATCCAGAACCGGAAATGGCTCAGCTGGAAGCCCTTGGTCAAAACCGTCATCAGAATGCCGGTGCCCACCAGCAGCACCAGCATGGGCAGGCCCCAGACAAAGCCGTTGACCTTTCCGTTGACCATGGCTACAATATCCCGCAGTCCGTTCATAAAATGTATCCTCCCTTTTCTCAAAAAACAGGAATACCCGCAAAGGGGTATTCCTGCCAAAAGTTCAGATACACCGCGCAAGAAGCGCAGTTGAAATGAAAAAGCTCTGTCCTTTTGCCTGAGAGATTCGGTGATAAACACCCCTTGCCCCTTCGGCCTCTGATCCATTCAGATGTCTCCAGAGTGCGATCCACCGGCGGTCCCGCTGCCCTGCGGCAGCACCTGAGAGTGTTACTCCTTCGGTCGGACAAAAGCCCTGTTTTCCGTCAGCTTCCTATCGCACGATATTCAGTTTTTCGTTGGGGTCGTCATAGCATACACTTTCTTAAAATGCAAGTTTCATTTTCCCAAACTGCATTTCTGGGAAAGATTTTGTAGGATTTTCCAGCCGAAACAGCCATTGTGTTTCTCACCTTGTGAAATCCGACTGAAAATTATTTCAGCTTTTTTCCGTCCCGGAAGGCATGACCGACGATGTCGCCCAGCTTTCGGTAGGTCTGCTGCACGGGGTCGAAGACGATGGGCTCCAGCTTGTCCGGATCGATCTTTCCGCTTTCGTCCAGAATGGCTTCCTCAGCGCTGACGTTGACGATTCGGCCCACCATCCGTCCGGTACTGGGGTCATAGCTCACAAGCTCGCATTCCAACGCCATGGGCAGCTCCTGAATGAGGGGCGCGTCCACCTGGCTGGCCTTTTCAGCATGGAAACCGGCCTGCTGGAATTTATCCGGTACCTGGTTGCCGCTGACAAGGCCCACATAGTCGCAGGCAACCACCTGGGAAGCTGTGGCCATGCTGATGGTGAAGGCCTTTCTTGCAAGGATATTCTTTACCGTCTTG
>ERZ772886.2888-NODE-2888-length-13144-cov-4.089694_pt1 | contig 13144 bp, 7 predicted proteins | sample MGYA00512128_ERZ772886 | MGnify/ENA primary metagenome ERZ772886 (study PRJEB29015, sample SAMEA2737698) | human gut metagenome | biome: human gut; feature: human-associated habitat; material: faeces | place: China | collected 2012 ... | reverse complement strand
CGTGTATCAGAATATCTCTTTCGGCCTGTCCAATATCAAGGAGCCCCTGGCCAAGGTGGATTTTGAGACCAAAAACGCCGCCCGCCTGGCCCAGATCCTGAAAAACCCCGCCGATGTCACCGCCGTTCTGGAGGAGTGCCGGGATAAGGACGGCAAGCTGGAGGAGAAAAAGGCGATTCTGAAGCTCATCGATGCCTTCACCGTCTCCCAGTACACCGCCAAGACCCTCTTCGGCTATCATCTGGAAAAGAATACCGATTGCGCCGGTGAGATCGCCAAGCTGGAGGCCAAGGTTGCAGCGGGCCGGAAGGCTGCGTCCGACGCAGGCCTTACCCTGGATGGAGAGTTCCGCTTCTGCAAGGACGGAGAAGTCGTCATGCAGACCCGGAAGCTGACCAAAGAGGAGATCGACCTGTCCGTCCGCCGGGTCAGCCGCATCGTCAAGATCGGCATGTTCATGGACCGGTATCCTGCGGAGCTGTCCGGCGGCCAGCAGCAGCGCGTGGCCATTGCCCGTACCCTGGCCCCGGAGCCCTCGGTACTGTTCATGGACGAGCCCCTGTCCAACCTGGATGCCAAGCTGCGCCTGGAAATGCGCTATGAGCTCCAGCGGCTCCATGTGGAGACCGGCTCCACCTTTGTCTATGTCACCCACGACCAGATGGAGGCTATGACCCTGGCAACCCAGATCTGCCTGATCAACAACGGTGTCTTGCAGCAGTATCAGGCCCCGCTGGAAGTGTATCACCACCCGGCCAACCTGTTCGTGGCGGACTTTGTGGGCACGCCGTCTATCAACTTTGTAGATGCCAAGGGTAAGCAGAGCAGTGACGGCAGCCTGGAACTGACGGTTCTTGGCGGTATCAAGGCCACCTTCAAGCCTGCCAAGGCGCTGGATATGGAGGCTTGGTTTGCTTCCCGTGATAAAGAGGCCGCCGACAAGGCAGCAGCTCTGAAGCAGAAGGCTTCCGAAAAGAGCTACGTGGAGAAGGGCAACAAGGACGAGGTCTTCCGCTACCACATTGCCAAGGTCAACGAGGAGGACGACTCCCTGCAGGATGTGCCAGAAATCACCAATGAGGACTTCGTCCTGGGCATTCGTCCGGAATTTTTGGACATTGCCGACACCGGGGCCCTCCAGGGCGAAATCTATGGCGCGATGCCCACGGGTATGGAGTCCACCGTCAAGGTTCGGGTAGGGGAGTTCCTGCTGACCGGCGTGATCTTCGGCAGCAGCCTGTTCACCATCGGCACCAAGGTGCCCCTGTCCGTCACCGGCAATCAGATCATGCTCTTCGACCGCCGCTCCGGCAAGTGCATCACCTCCGGCAGCCTGGAATTCTAAGCGTATAGAAAGCAAAGCCCCGTATTTTAGACGTACGCGCCTGAAATACGGGGCTTTTCAGCATTTAATTCTGGGAATCGAATTTCCGGAACTGATCCGGGCAGTCCTGCACGCCGGAGATGCGGTGAGGGACAGAGGGGGCGGGGGTGGTGCAGGTGCGCCGAACCTTGGCAAGGGTGCGCGGGGTCAGCGGATGGGCCTTTTCAAAGGTGAACAGTGCATCCTCCGGGGCGGCAAGTACGGCTTCCGGCTCCATCTGACGGATATCCTCGGCAATTTCCTTTCGGGCGCAGATGCGAACATCAGCGCCGGTTTCCAGATCATACACCGTGAAGATCAGTTTCCCTGTCTTGTAGTAAAGCAGATGCTTGGCGCCGGCCGTGCAGTGCAGGCCGATCTGAATGGCGTCCACGCAGCAGCCGTCAAATTCCGAGACGCACACCAGCCTGCCCGGGGCGGGATCCTCCAGCTTCAGCCGCTCCAGCGCCGTCTTGCACACCCGTACCCCCAGGGCCAGCAGCGGGCAGTCGTGCCCGTGAAACCGGACGCAGTCACCGTAGAGCCGGGCAATTCTATCTTCATTCATCGTTGTGATCGTCCTTTCTGTCTTTCTATTAAATATTATATCTATCTGCGGAAGATATGTCAATTACTGGAAAATAGATCATTCATTGGCGACTATGTCAGAAGGTAGAAGCAAATCGGCCAAAATGTGAGACTGTCATATCAAATACCTTAACTTCCCGCAGCAAAAGGAAAAGTTTGGCCTTGACGAAGCCAGGAACGGTTGATACAATGGCCGCGGGTACATCGAAAGAAAAATGGAGAGGAGAATATTGACAGTGGATAAGGAGACGGCGATCACTCCATATGAAACAAGAGAAGTGCTGTTTTACAGAACAGATAACGGTGATGTCAAAGTTGAGATCTTGCTATATCGGGAGAATCTATGGCTGACGCAGGCTAAGATGGCTGAATTGTTCGAGGTTCAGAAAGCAGCCATCTCGAAGCACCTGAAAAATATCTTTGCCTCCGGCGAGCTGATGGAAAGCGCAGTTGTATCCATTTTGGAAACAACTGCCGCAGATGGGAAGAAATATCCGACAAGATACTACAATTTGGATGCAATTATTGCAGTTGGATATAGGGTAAATTCCAAGAAAGCGACTATGTTCCGCATCTGGGCCAACAGAATATTGAAGGAATATATCATCAAGGGCTACGTTATGGATGACGAGCGCCTGAAAGACCCGGAGAACTTCTTTGGAAAAGATTATTTTGAAGAGCAGCTGGAGCGTATTCGTGATATACGTTCCAGCGAACGTCGCTTTTACCAGAAGATTACGGATATCTATTCACAATGCAGTGCTGACTATGATGCAGACAGCCCTGTCACAGAAGAATTCTTTGCAACAGTGCAGAATAAACTGCATTATGCAATTACGAGGCATACTGCAGCTGAGATCATCTACGATCGTGCAGATAGTGCAAAACCGAATATGGGACTGACAACGTGGAAAAACGCACCAAATGGAAGAATTCGTAAATCAGATGTTACGATAGCTAAAAATTATTTAAACGAAGATGAGATGGGAAACCTCAACGAAATTGTTACAATGTACTTGGATTACGCCGAACGGCAGGCCCGCCGCGGAAATATTATGTATATGCGGGATTGGGCTGCGCGGTTGGATGCCTTTTTGCAGTTCAACGAGGAGGAGGTGCTCCGGCATAAAGGCAAGGTAACGGCAGCGATTGCGAAAACTTTTGCGGAAAGTGAGTATGAGAAATTCCGCGTTATTCAGGATAGATTGTATCAGAGCGATTTTGACCGGCTGGTAGCCAGTGTGGAGCAAAGGGATGAAACATAGAAAGAGTCGTTATTATGCACAGGTTGATAGCGGAGCACATCCACTATTACAACATGTTCACAACAAACGGAATGTGCTGAATTGTGAGAATGATAAATAAAAAAATGATTTGTGCACAATATACAAAATAAAAATGTTAAATATATACAAAATGGCATCTTGAATTCAAGGCGACATTGTGCTATTCTATAGTCACAAGGGAGAGATACCAAGAAAGGACCAAAGAAAAACCGAACAACCGGACTTTGGAAAGAAACAAAGAAAAGAAAGGGTATCCACCGATGGGCTCGAGGAAACTTAGGCCAAGGGCAGGGCATCCTGTGTATCTCCGCTTCAAATAGAGTTCATTGCCGAAGAAAGGAAAGCACTGTATCGCGGAGACAGCCATTGCAGGAAGCGGCCCCACAATCCGCAGAAAGAGAGGTTAACCAAGGATGTTAGATAATAAGAGCGAACAGAGATGACCCCTGGCGAGGATGCGAAGGCAAATCGTCAGGGGTTATTTCTTTTGCTATTCTCTGCCAAGCGGACAGGCGTTTTGAGCATATGGACGGACAAACTCCCCAAAAATTGGGCAGATTTGCGAAAATGTGAAAGAAAAAAAGAATGGCTTGCAAAATGTACGCATTTTAAGCACAAGTGTTTTGGAATGGCGGCTATTTGAAATAGAAAGGTCAAAAAAACGAGAATAATTTTAATAAAATGTCGGTGCGAGCAGAACGTATGTACGCGCGGCGTGGAGACTTTAACGTGGTAAACTTTTACAAAACTATGTTTTCATGGTCCTTCCCTTTGTGCATTCGGTAGAAATGCTGCCGAAAAAAGGAATTTACGCAAATTTCCTATTGATTTTCACGGGCAAACGTGGTATCATGCACACAAGTCACTTGAGACCAAGCGATTTATGCAGGAATGTGAAATAAAAAATTCAAATTCCTGCAAAATGAAAAAGGAGGAAGAACAATGAAAAAATTTCTGGCCTTGCTGCTTGCTCTGACCATGGTGCTTTCCATGGCGGCCTGCAGCAGCAGCACCCCCGCCGCGACAACAGCTGCGACTACGGCTCCCGCCGAGACCACTGCTGCCACTGAAGCGGCCGGTGACGTCTATACCGGTCCTGACTGGGCTGCTATCGACGCTATGGATTACGACGACGCTTCCGATGCTCTGTATGACTGGAACCTGGGCGAATTCAATGAATACTATCAGGACGCCAAGTCTGAGATCACCGACCTGAATCTGCGTATGGCCAAGATGGCTATGGCGGATGCCAAGCTGATGGAGTCCGGCGTCTTCTCCCCTGTGTACGGCAACGGCGGCGCTTTCGCTATGAACCGTGTGGTTCCCCGTACTGACACCACCACTTCCTGGGGCGTTGACGAGTACAGATGGCACTCCAAGCTGGTTGCCAACGAGCTGATCACCTCTGAGGATCGCGCCGCTCTGACCGCTCTGTGGGGCGAGAGTGAAGACGCTGCTTCCTGGCTCGAGGCTGCCAAGGCTTACCTGGACGAGCATGGCTACACCCTGAACGACACCTGGAACTATGCAATCAACTATGAGCTGGCTACCTGGGATGGCATTGCCTCCAGCTATACCTCTGACCACTACTTCGTCGCACCTACCTGGGCTCCTCTGCTGGAGTACGATGCCAAGAACGTGCAGCAGCCCGGTATTGCCGAGAGCTATGAGGTTTCCGAGGACGGCACTGTTTACACCTTCCACCTGCGTCAGGGTGTGAAGTGGGTTGACCAGCAGGGTCGTGAACTGGGCGAAGTTACCGCTGATGACTGGGTCGCTTCCATGGAGCACGTTCTCGATAACAACGATGCTCTGGGCTATCTGATGACCAGCAGCAGTGGCTGCGGCATCAAGAACTATGATGCTTACCTGAGCGGTGAGGTTACCGATTTCGCCGAGGTCGGCGTCAAGGCTGTTGACGAGTACACCCTGGAGTACACTCTGGAAGCTCCCTTCCCCGCATTCCTGTCTATGATGGGCTATGGCTGCTTCGCTCCTCTGAACCGGGCTTTCTACAAGGCTCAGGGCGGCACTTTCGGTGCTGAGGGCGAGGAGTACACCTCCGGCAACTACGGCACCACTCCTGCCAACATCGCTTACTGCGGCGCTTATCTGGTTAAGAACTTCACCGAGAAGAATGTGACCAGCTATGTTGCCAACCCCTCTTACTGGGATGCTGACTCTGTGCAGACCCACAACATCAACATCTACTTCAACGACGGTTCCGATCCTCTGCGTATGTACAACGAGGCGAAGGACGGCACCGTAGCCGGCTGCGCCTTTAACTCCTCTTCTCTGGTTCTGGCCAAGGAGGATAAGCCCGAAGGCTCCGACAAGACCTACTTCGATCTGTATCACTACACCACCGCTAACGACGGCTCCACCTACTGCGGCTGGGTCAACGTCCACCGTGGTTCCTGGGCAAACTTCAACGACAACACCGTTGGTGTTTCCGCGCAGACCGACGACCAGAAGACCGCTACCCGGGCTGCTCTGAACAACAAGAACTTCCGGAACGCTCTGGGTCTGGCTTTCGACCGCGGCGCTTTCAACTCCACCATCGTTGGCGAGGAGCTGAAGTACGCTTCCCTGAGAAATGCCTATGTCCCCGGCGACTTCCAGGTTACCACTGCTGAGGTCACCGTTGAGATCAACGGCGAGGCTACCACCTTCCCCGCCGGTACTTACTTCGGCCAGATCGAGCAGGCTCAGCTGGATGCCGATGGCTATCCCATCAAGGTTTGGGATCCCGCGGGCAACGACGGCGCCGGCTCCGGCGACGGCTTCGATGGCTGGTTCAATCCCGATGCTGCCGTGGAGTACCTGGACAAGGCAGTTGCTGAGCTGGCTCAGGTTGGCGTTGAGGTTTCCGCTGAGAACCCCATCCACATCGATGTGCCCTACGGCTCCTACAGTGAGACCATCACCAACCGTATGAACGCTTACAAGCAGTCCATTGAGAAGGTCCTGGGCGGCAAGGTTGTTGTTGATCTGGTTGCCTATGCCGACAACACCGCTTACAGCTACTCCTACTACCGTACCAGCACCGGCAACGAAGCCAACTACGACGTTGCTCCCGGTACTTCCGGTTGGGGTCCTGACTACGGCGATGCTCAGTCCTATCTGGATACCATTCAGCCCTACGGCTACATGGCCAAGCAGATCGGCCTGTACTAATTCCGTACAACACCATTTAGGTTGACCTGATGTGGGGGAGTTTTTCTCCCCCACATTTTCCGCTACCTGCGCAAAGGAAACTCTGAATCAATGGGCAGAGGCTCTGCCGATTGATTCAGGGCTTCCGATCTTTCAAAATAAAACGAAAAAGGGTGATACCGTGGCGAAATACACATTCGTTAGAATCCTGAAGGGTATATTATCTGCGGTTTGCGTTGTCGTTTTGATTATGGTGTTGGTTTACTCCCTGATGGATCGTACCACCATTTTTGCCGGCGACCCGAACTATTCCAAAATGCAGAGCAACAGCCGAATTACCTACGAGCAGAGCCGCTATAAGGCTTTCGGCTATATTGATTATTCCACCTATTCCGACTATATCAAGAGCCTTTTCTCCAGCGGAGAAATTGACGACGCAACCCGCTCCGACGCGATGAAAATCGGTGTCACTGCCGAGAAGGCTTCCGACACGGCCAACGAGTACATTGCGAAATTTACCCAGGAATATGAATCCCAGGGCTATACCATTACCCGCCTGGACGCGGATCGGAAGAAAAACGGCCAGGTCAAGGACGGCGGTCAGGCAGTGATTTATGCCACCCGTGATCGTCCGCTCATTAAGCGGGTTGTCGGCTACTTCGCGGACCTGATTTTCTTTGACAATGTTCACTATGTGGACGAAGCCACGGACATTGGTCCCCGGACGCTTACCTTTACTCTGTATGATCCCGTTTACGGCGGAACGAAGTTCTCTCCCGCCATTATTGGCAACGGTACCATGCACAAATATCTGCTTTACTTCGACAATTCTTTCCCCTTTATCCATCAGAACTTTGCCACATTGCATCTGGGCGAAAGCTACACGGTGAACCGGGGAATTGACGTGTTCGAGACCATGACCACCTCTCAGGGCTCGTACATTCTGAAGGATGTGATCTTCCCCACGGGCCACTCCGAGAAGAGCGCGGATGACCTGCATACAGCAACCTATGTGGCCGGTTCTCTGGAACAGAGCGCTATGTACGCCACAAGGTTTGTGGACGACTACACCAATACCATTACCCATAAGAACAATATGTCCAAGATGGGCTTCTCCTTTGTCATTGGTGTCATTGCCACCATCCTCAGTTATGTCCTGGGTCTGCCCCTGGGCCTGCTGATGGCCCGCTATAAGGACGGCCTGCTGGATAAAATCGGCACGTTCTATATCATGTTCATTATCGCCGTGCCCAGCCTTGCGTATATCTTCCTGTTCAAGGCCATTGGCGGCAGCGTCTTCAAGTTGCCCACCTCCTTCGATATGGATACCAACAGCAAGGCCATGTATGTGCTGCCCATCATCTCCCTGGCTCTGCCCAGCATTGCCAACCTGATGAAGTGGATGCGCCGCTACATGATTGACCAGATGAACAGCGACTATGTCAAGTTCGCCCGTTCCGGCGGCCTCAGTGAAAACGAGATCTTCACCAAGCACATCTGGAAGAACGCCGCCATTCCCATTGTCCACGGCATTCCCAGCAGCCTGCTGTTTGCCATGACCGGCGCCATCATCACCGAGCGTATTTATTCCGTCCCCGGCGCAGGCAACCTGCTGACCCAGGCCATCAACAAGTACGACAATGGCGTGATCGTCGGCGTGACGCTGTTCTACGCCGTGCTGACGGTGATCTCCAACATCCTGGGCGATATCCTCATTTCTCTGGTGGATCCCAGAATTTCCTTTACTTCCAAGGGTAGGTGAGCAATATGCATGAAGATTTGAATCAGTATACCGACGAAGAGCTGTTTGCTCCCGTATCCCATTCCGACGCGGAGTCTGAGAAGATCGCTGCGCCCAGATATTCCTATTGGAAGTCCGTGTTTCGGGTGTTCTTCCGGAAAAAGGTGAACATCATCGCCCTGTGTCTTCTGCTGTTCGTGGTTCTGTTTGCCTACATTTATCCCTCTGTTACAAGCTACGACCCCTACGCAAACCTGCTGGATCCCAACGCCAAGCATCTGGGACCTGCCCAGGCTTTGAATTACTTCGGCCATGAGCTGAAATGGATCCTGGGTTCCGGCGCTTCCGGCGAGTCCACCTTCGATGCCGTGTGGAACGGCTCCCGTATCTCCATCTCCCTGGCGTTCATCTGCGCCGCCATCAATATGACCATCGGCGTCATGCTGGGCGCCGTGTGGGGCTTCTCCAAGAAGGTGGATATGGTCATGATGGAGGTCTATACCATCATCGGCAACGTGCCCATGATTTTGATCATCTCCGTTCTGTCCATGCTGTTCTCGCCCACCTTCTGGACCATGGTATTCGCACTGACGGTGGTTGGCTGGCTGAGCATTGCCTATTTTATCCGTACCCAGGTGCTGATCATCCGGGATCGGGAGTACAATCTGGCTTCCCGCTGCCTGGGCACCTCTATTTTCAAGATCGCTACCAAGAACATCCTGCCCTTCATGACTTCCGTCATCGTGACCCTGCTTGCCACTGAGCTGCCCAGCTACATCTCCTATGAGGTGTTCCTGTCCTACATCGGCATGGGCATGAGCGAGATGTCTCTGGGCCGTCTGATCTACGCCGCGGAAGCCGCCATGGTCACCCCCGGCTGGCAGATGGAGTTCTGGAGCCCCGTGGCCATCGCTTCCATCATCACCGTAGTTCTGTACGTGGTGGGCCAGAATCTGGGCGACGCATCCGACCCCAGAACCCATATGTAAGGAGGACGGAACATGGAAGAGAAAAAAGTATTGCTGTCCGTTCAGGACCTGGTTGTCAAATTCAAGGTCCGCGGACGTTCCCTGACTGCCATCCGCGGCATTAGCCTGGATATCTATGATGGCGAGTCCATCGCCATCGTGGGTGAGTCCGGCTCCGGCAAGTCCGTATTCACCAAGACCTTTGCCAATATGCTGGATTCCAATGGCTATGTGGACAGCGGCAAGATCATCTTCAACGACCCGGATCTGGCGGAAGTCACCCTGGATGTGGGTCACAAGGAAGATGTGCGCATGACCTCCATCCGCCTGAAGCTGGACGCCTATTCCAAGCTGGAGCACGGCGCAGACACCTATAAGGCCATGAAGGCTTTGGAGGCCGAGAAGAAGGCCAAGGCTTCCATTTCCGACCAGGAGGACGAGACCTTCCAGGAAAAGCTCGCCGACCTGCGCTTTGAGCGGGCCGAGACCTTCAACCACAAGCAGACCCTGGATACCCACGAGAAGGACAAGATGAAGGAGGCTGCTGCAAAGATCAGCGCCCTGGATAAGCAGATCGAGGCTGTGGAAGAGGAGCGCAAGAAGGCCCAGCAGGAAAAGGCCAAGGCCGCTGCCGCCGATACGGCCTACAATGAGGCCTATGCCAAGAAGATGGCCGATTTGAAGGAGCAGTACCGCAAGGAGATCTCCGAGGCTATCACCCTGGAGCAGCACACCCGCAATGTGAATCTTGCCAAGGAGATCTATCTGTCCGTGGGCCGCTATGACATGGTCTCCCGGAATAAGATGATCCGCAAGCTGCTGAAATGCTGCCGGGAAGCCATGCGCCAGGGCCTGGATATGGATTCCGACGAGGTGCGCAACGATGTGTTCAGCGCCGTGACCTTCCGGGTCAAGCTGGAGGACGAGGCGGAGAACCGCCTGTTCGGCCGCTGCGTGCTGGACCTGGCCAATATCAAGTACAGCAAGGACCTGACCCAGATTCGCGGCAAGAAGATCGCCACGGTTTTCCAGGACCCCATGACCTCGCTGAACCCCATTATCACCATCGGCCAGCAGATCACCTCCATCATCCTCAAGCACCAGCACTGCTCTGAGGCAGAGGCCAGGATCCGCGCCATGGAGCTGATGAAGAAGGTTGGCATCCCCAATGCCGAGAACCGGTTTGACGACTACCCCTTCCAGTATTCCGGCGGTATGCGGCAGAGAATCGTTATTGCCATTGCCCTGTCCTGCCAGCCCAAGATCCTGATCTGCGATGAGCCCACCACCGCTCTGGACGTGACCATTCAGGCCCAGATCCTGAAGCTCATCAAGGACCTGCAGAAGGAATTCGGCTATACCATCGTCTTCATCACCCACGATTTGGGCGTGGTTGCTAACATTGCGGACCGTGTGGCCGTGCTGTATGCCGGTCAGATCGTGGAGCTGGGCACCGTGGAGGACGTTTTCTACGATCCCCGGCACCCCTACACCTGGGCCATGCTCTCCAGCCTGCCCCAGCTGGCCCAGCGGAATACGGAGCTCTATTCCATTACCGGCACGCCTCCGTCTCTGTACAATAAGATCGTGGGCGACCCCTTCGCGCCCCGGAATCCCTACTGCCTGAAAATCGATACCTTGCAGGATGCGCCCATGTTCAAGGTCAGCGATACCCATTACGCCAAGACCTGGCTCCTGGATCCCAGAGCGCCCAAGATCGAAAAGCCCGAGATCATTTGCAACCTTCACGAGAAGCTCGTGGAAGCATTTAATATTTGAAAGGAGGTCATGCTGCTGTGAGTAATGAAACAACAAAGATGGATGCAACTTCCAGGCATTTCCCTGAGCATGGCCCCATTGACGAGAAGACCGGCAAGGAGGTCCTGCTGTCCGTCCGCAATATGGATATTGAGTTCGGCAAGGGCGACAAGGCCTTCAAGGCCGTCAAGAATGCGTCTTTTGATATTTACAAGGGCGAGACCTTTTCCCTGGTGGGCGAGTCCGGTTCCGGCAAGACCACCATTGGCCGCGCCGTCATCCGGGTCAACCCCTGCGCCGCCGGTGAGATCCTCTACAAGGGTGTCCGCATTTCCGGCAAGATTCCTCACTCCCTGGACCGGGAGGTCATCCGGAACATCCAGATGGTCTTCCAGGATCCCGCAGCGTCTCTGAACGAGCGCGCCACCGTGGACTACATCGTCTCCGAAGGCCTGTACAACTTCCACCTGTACAAGAATGAGGCGGACCGCGTGCAAAAGGTGGAGAAGATGATCAATGAGGTGGGCCTGCTGCCTGAGCACCTGACCCGGTACCCCCACGAGTTCTCCGGCGGCCAGCGCCAGAGAATCGGCCTGGCCCGTGCCATGATCATGGAGCCGGAGCTGGTGGTTGCCGATGAGCCCATCTCCGCACTGGACGTGTCCATTCGTGCCCAGGTGCTGAACCTGCTGAAAAAGTTCCAGCGGGAGCAGGGCACCACCTATCTGTTCATCGCCCACGACCTGTCCATTGTCCGGTTCATCTCTGACCGCATCGGCGTTATCTACAAGGGCGATATCGTGGAGGTGGCTGAGGCTGAGGAGCTGTTCAACTACCCCATGCACCCTTATACCAAGAGCCTGATCTCCGCCATCCCCATTCCCGACCCCAAGCTGGAGAAGAACAAAGAGCTGTTCACCTACGACCCCTCCATTCATGACTACAGCGAGGATAAGCCCGAGATGGTGGACATCGGCAACAACCACTTTGTCTACGGCAACAAGAAGGAGATCGAGGAGTACAAGGCTCTGCGGGCCAAGAATGTGCCCATCAAGAGCATCACCATCCGGGATGAAAATGAGCCTCCCAAGCAGACGCCTAAGAAAGAGGCCTCTCCCGAGGAGATCCATATGGCTCCCGCCCGGGACACCGGCAGCTACTGGTACAATTTCCTGGGATTCCTGCTGCCCCTGCTGAGCCTGCTGGGTGCCCACATCTTCCGTACCCACAATTATATCCGCAACTACAAGGCCCTGAAGAAGGGCGCCATTGTAGGCCTGGTCTTCCGGGCAGTGCTGATCGGTATCTTCGTCCTGCTGCTGGTTCTGGCAGTCATATAGCGCAAACACAAAACAGGGGCGGCTTTTGCCGCCCCTGTTTTGTGGCAAAGATAACCAACCTTCCCCTACGGGGAAGGGGGACCGCCGCCGTAGGCGGTGGTGGAAGAGGGGCCCTACGGGATGGTAATTTGTATTGCATTCTCGGTTTTTCTATGGTAAAATAACCGAAAAATCCACGCGGAAAGGAAATTTTCCTATGTCAAGATATGCCCGGGGCAAGGAGCCCTATGCGCCGAAAATGGAACATGTAGAGGTGCCGGAGAGCCATGTAAGGCTGCGCGCCATTCTGTTCGTATTGGCCATTTTGTTGGCCGTGGTGGCCTTTGGCTTCGGACTCAACAGCCTTTTAACCCCCGAGACAGGCTGGAAAGCGGTGGAAGCCTCCGGGGCAAACTCCGGGGAGATCACCCTGCAATATAACTACGGGGCAGGGGACCGGGGCACCGCGGCGGAGCGGCGGCAGGTGAGCGATGTGTATTCCACGGCCCTGACCCAGGCGGAGCAGCAGCTCAGCCAGGCGGGGAACGATACCGTCAGTCTGTATACCGTCAGCACCAATCCCAACCAGACCGTAACCGTGGAGCCCATCCTGTACCGCGCCCTGGAACGCTTCTGCGCCACCGGCAGCCGGGCGATTTACTATGGGCCGCTGTACAGCCGGTATTATGCCCTCTTTGCGAGCCAATACGATGAGGCGGCAGCGGAGTACGATCCCGCCCGGTCCTCTGATGCCGGGGCTTTCGCAGCGCAGATCGCCGCCTTTGCCCAAAATCCCGACCAGATCGACCTGGAGCTGCTGGGGGAGAATCAGGTGCGCCTGAATGTGGGCAAGGAATACCTTGCCTATGCCCAGGAAAACGAGCTGGATACGCTGCTGGACTTCGGCTTTGTGAAAAATGCCTTTGTCATCGATGCGGTGGCTGGCAAATATTTACGGAATCGTG
>ERZ772886.2881-NODE-2881-length-13162-cov-4.168460_pt1 | contig 13162 bp, 9 predicted proteins | sample MGYA00512128_ERZ772886 | MGnify/ENA primary metagenome ERZ772886 (study PRJEB29015, sample SAMEA2737698) | human gut metagenome | biome: human gut; feature: human-associated habitat; material: faeces | place: China | collected 2012 ... | reverse complement strand
CATATTAACCTCGATTCCGCCGTATAATTTACAGCTTTTTATTAATCACAAAACTTTTCATCTGCCATTGTTAATACTTCATCCAGAATTGGAAGGTATTCTTCTAATTCTTCCTTTGTAATAATCAGCGGCGGGCATACTTCGATGAAATTCTCACGTCCGAAGGTTGCAAATCCTCTTTTCTTTAACTCTGCGAAAATCCAAGGCATTGCTGTTCCCGGAACACCATACTCCTGTAACGGTTCTCTTGTTTCCTTATTCTTAACCATTTCGAGCGCGCCGAATAATCCGATACATCTTGCTTCACCGACACACTTATGCTTTTCTACCATCTTCTGCATAAACGGTGCAACGATTTCATGCATTTCGGCTACATGCTGTTCAATGTTGTGTTCCTTGTAATAAGTCAGTGCTGCAACACCGGCGGCACAGGCAAGTGTATGTCCTGAATAAGTAAGACCACACTGTAATACATTTTCTTCAAAATAATTTGCAACCTTTTTATTTACAATAACGCCGCCGAGCTGTACATAGCCGCAGGTAACACCTTTTGCAAATGTAATCATATCCGGTACGAAATCGAAATTCTGCCATGCAAACCACTTACCGGTTCTAAAGAAGCCTGCCATAACCTCATCGCAAATCATCAAAATGCCATACTTGTCACAAAGCTTTCTGACACCTTCCATATAACCCTTTGGTGGTAAAATCACACCGTTTGCACCGACAATAGATTCCATCAGGATTGCGGCTACATTCTGCGGGCCTTCATATCTTAACTGTAAATCCAGATCTGCAAGTGCTTTCTTTGTAACGGCTTCATCATCAACACCGTATGTATAACCGTCTCTGTACATCTGCGGATTCATGAATTTTACAAATCCGTTTGCACCGCCGATTTCTGCGGCAAATCTTCTCCAGTCACCGGAAGCATTGGAAGCACCGAGTGTTGCGCCATGATAGCTTCTATAGCATGAGAATACTTTTGTTCTTCCTGTTACCATACGTGCCATTTTAATTGCATTTTCATTTGATTCGGCACCGCCGTTTGTAAAGAATACTCTCTTAAAATGATCTGCTCCGGCAGCTTCAACTAACATCTTTGCAAGCTTGCTCTTTGGCTCTGAAGCATACGCCGGTGCCATAAAGCACATCTTATCTGCCTGTTCCTTAATTGCTTCAACAATTTCCGGAAGTTCATGTCCAAGATTTGAGCAGACTAAAAGCGAAGCCATATCTGCATATTTCTTTCCATCATAATCCCAAAAATAAATTCCCTTTGCCTTTTCAACCGGTAATGCATCTACACCTGATTTTGACCATGACTGCATTACATAATCCTTGTGCATCTGTGCTACTTCTTTTCCTGTTAAATTTCCCATTTGTTTGTCCTCCTGAAAAAATAATTTCTGTTATGCAGAAAAAAACAACAAGGCGCCAGATTCTCCATTTGGAGTTTCTGACGCCTTTGTCATTTCTGTTATCTAACTGATGATTTTATTTTACATTTTTTACCGCCAAATACAATAGTTTAAAGCCTAAACCTTTTTGTGCCTTAGCACAAAGTCCGGATTTACTTTATTTATTTTGAAAACTTCCTTAATTTAGCGACCAACAGCCCCAGTGCCAGTTCATTGCGGACTGAAAACTTTGTAATATCCACATTTAAAAGGGCTTCGATTTTCTTGATTTTGTAATTGACTGTGTTCCGATGCACAAACAGCTCCTCTGCCGTATCCTGTACACTACCGTTGTGCTTCATATAACAGTCCAGTACTTCCACCAGATTACTGTTATTTAACGCATCATATTCATCCAGCGGTTGGATAGTATTCTGATAATATTCTTCAAAGCAGTCTGTATTTTCTATATTAAACAGCAGGCGGTTCACACCCATGGATGCATACGTTCTTGTCGTATCTTCCTCGTTTTCCATTTTTGACAAATCGACAATTTTTCTTGCAATCTGATAGCTTTTTGACAGACGGCGGAAACCCGCTGCGGTACTTCCAACACCAACAAATATAGATTCCGTGTTTTTCAATAACGGTACAATCTGTTCTTTGACAGTCTCTGCAAATTCAGCTGCTTTTTCTTCCTTCATGTCACTAAATACCATTAAAATTCTGTCATTTTCCGTAAATACAACAACATCATGTTTTTCCTGCTCCATCACGCGCGCCGCTTTCTGTGCAAAACGCTCCAGACGGTCTTTTAAAATCGGTGCATAAAATATTTCTTCCTTTTCATTTTCAAGCCGGTCGCAGATGTCCATCATCACAACCACGTAATTCCACTCAGCGAAGTAGCCTTTCTGCATGAGTGCCGATACGTATAGTTCTTCCTGCTTCGGCGTAAATATAGCATAACGGAATGCTGCCGACAACTGCATTGCGCGCTGCTGGGACTGCGTAATTGTAAAACAGATCATCCGCATCATATCTGCCATATGCACACTCCACGGCACTTCAAAAACCGGAAAATCGTGTGCATTGCCAAAATCAATAACCTCCTGCGGAATTTCAGCCACATAAGGTCCAATGTTTACTACCATTGCACTGGCATGATTTTTATAGACCCGATCCACCAGCGCAAGCAAAGACATTTTTTCACTGACACCGATTCCTGTTGTAAATGCAATTTCCCCACCGGACAAAAAATCGGCAATTTCTGTTGTATCTACCATATGCACCCATTCGACCGCATTGGTCAGACCGTTTTTTCCGGCCACCAGCTTAATATCTGCACAGCCCGCCTGCCGGATGGCTTCTTTTAAAACTACACTCATATCCTGCCCTCCTTTATTTATACAATCGCCATGACTCCTGACAGCAGTAATAAAATGTATGTCATTTTCATAAAAATTTCCTGTGGCAGCTTCTTTACCAGCTTTGTGCCAATCCATGTACCTGCAAAAACAGGAATAATTCCTGCTATTAACAAAAACCACACATGGCTGTTAAAATGTCCCGCCTGAAACTGGATTCCTGTAATGTAACAGCCAATCGTCAACCAGATTAACGCAATAGTTGCCCTGAATTCCTCCTTATCTTTTAACACCCCTGCCGCATAAATGACAAGCAATGCCCCGCCGGATACAAACATTCCGTGAATAATACCCGCGGCAAAGATGACAAACACGCCAATGCTGGTGTATGCTCTCGCCGTGAGGCTGATGAGCTTATCCAGCGCAATCACAATAATCATAATGCCGTAAAATGTCAGAAGCTGCTGCATCGGAAATACTTCAAATATTTTCATTCCCACAACCATACCGGCTGCCATCAGCACAAACATCTTAAAAAATTCCTTCCAGTTAATATGCCGGAATCCGGTAATTACAATCATCAGACTGGAAATCTGTGCAATTGCATTCAGCAGTGCCTTTGCCTCGTCCACACCGATTAATTTCATAGTCGGCGGCATGGAAATCAATGTCCCCGCAAAGCCTGTAATTGCCTGTAAAAGATTGGCACCAAATAAAATCAAAAGCACTAAAATTTCTTTTACGCCCATCGCTTTTCCTCCTTACAATGCAAAAAGGAGACAGCTGCTGCAATCTGCAACACGGCTGCCTCCTTTGGCAATTTTTTTATATTTTTATCATCTTCTGCAGGCTTGTGTTTCTGCCCAGCAGGACGACACATCAATTAATGTGTCATAAAGAACATAATCGCAAATAACGCGCCGACAACCCATGTGAACGGCTTAATTTCCTTTACTCTGCCTGTAAAAATACAGATAAATACATACGTAATCAGACCGAATGCAATACCGTAGCTGATATTATAGGCAAATGGCATCATCGCGATTGTCATAAATGACGGTACGGCTACTTCCGGCTTATGCCATTCAATATCTGCAACGCCACCCATCATCAATACGCCGACATAAATCAGTGCTGCTGATGTCGCACAAGTCGGAATCAGTACTGCAACCGGGCTTAAAAACATTGCAACGAAGAATAACACCCCTGTTGTAAATGCCGCAAGACCTGTTCTTGCACCTTCTGCAACACCGGCAGAGGATTCTACGAAGGTTGTAACCGTAGAAGTACCGCAGATAGCACCTGTTACTGTTGCAATCGCATCGGATAACATCGCCTTTTCAAAGTTCGGTACTTCGCCTTCTTCTGTGAGCATATTTCCTCTTGAACATGCACCATAGAGTGTACCAAGTGTATCAAACATATCTACCATACAGAATGCAAGTGCTGTTGTAATCATCAGAATCACTAAATCCGCTGTAGAATGGGTTGCAAGATAAGCGGAAAAATCAAAACCTTCTGTAAATACCTTTAAAAATGCCTGTGAACCCCAGTCACCGAATGCAGTAAACGGATTGAAGTTCATATTTGCCGCAAATCCTTTGTAAAATCCCGGAATGGTGCAGCCAAGGATATAATAAAGACCTGTTCCGCCGAGGATTCCCCATAAAACAGAACCCTTTACTTTTTTGTAAGATAATACGGCAATAATAATCAGCGCCGCAATTGTAACAAGCTTTGGCATAATTTCTGCCCAGGTTGCATTCCCGTTAAACAGGTTAAAGCTTGTCAGGTTGACACAGGTAGAGCTTGAAGGAACAATAATTCCCGCATCCTGTAATCCCAAAAATGCAATAAACAGACCGATACCGGCTGAAATTGCCATTCTGACACACTGTGGGATAGCATCAAATAACATCTTACGGACACCGGTCAGTGTCAGGATGATAAATACTACACCATCTAACAATACAAGAATCAGTGCATTTGCATAAGATAATCCGAATGTAAAGCAGACTGTGTACACAAAAAATGCATTCAGTCCCATACCGGATGCCAATCCTAAAGGAAGATTTGCGAGGAATGCAATTAAAAATGTACCGACAACAGCTGAAATTGCTGTTGCGATATAAATGGCATTATATGATACAACGCCAAGTTCTGAAAACATATTTGCATTAACCATGAGAATATACGCCATCGCCATGAAAGTTGTAATTCCGGCAAGCACTTCTGTTTTCACTGTCGAGCCATGCTCTTTGACCTTAAAAAATTTTTCCATGAGTCTTTCTCCTATTTTTTCATTTATCCAAACACAGTCTGATTCTGTGCTGAATTCTTTGTATTCCCCAACTCCCTCAGACAGGCATTATAACACACTTTTTTCTTTATATCCACCCCATACCGCGCGAAACTGCATAAATCATATACAAAATATACGCACCAATCATGGCAATGCCCTCTTTCCGCTCTATTTTGTCACCTGTTGCGGCAAAAATATAAATAATAATACTCAGGCCGATTAAAATAACCGTGTCATACAACGACTCCGTTATCACCGGAATCGGATGAATAAAAGCTGACACGCCTAAAATCAGCAGAATATTAAAGATATTGGAACCGATAATATTACCTGCCGCCATACCGTTTTGTCCTTTTTTTGCCGCAACCACAGATGTGACCAGTTCAGGAAGTGATGTTCCCATGGCTACAATCGTAAGCCCCACCAGCGTTTCTGTCATATGACAGGCAAGTGCAATGGTTTTTGCACTGTTTACAACAAGCTGTCCGCCGATAATAATCGCAGCTGCACCACCAAGAATGTACACTGCGCACTTCCACGCCGGAAGTTCCGCAATTTCTTCATCCTCCACTTTATTTTTAAGCGCCATCAGAACCGTAAAGGCAAGATACGCAATAAACAGCAGAATCAAAATCACCGCATCCAATCTGCCAATTGTTCCTGAAAGCAGTATACCATCCGCAGTAAAGACCTTCTGCCCTGTAAATACATAATCTGCAATCATGACTGCCAGTATCACGGAAACAATAATTGAAAACGGAAAATCCCGCTTCATAATGCCCCTATCCACTGTCACCGGTGTAATCACGGCGCAGATTGCAAATATCAGCACCAGGTTAAAAATATCTGACCCGATAATGTTACTGATTGCGATTTCATTAGAACCCGCTATTGCCGCAGATACACTGACTGCCAGCTCCGGCGCACTCGTCCCCATTGCTACAATTGTAAGACCGATGACCACACCCGGAATTTTCAACTTCCCCGCAACGGCCGAACTGCCTTCCACAAAAAAGTCTGCCCCTTTTACAAGTGCGGCAAACCCGATTACCAGTAATACCAACTGTATAATAATTGTCATATTTCCCTCTTTTCTTTCAGCCTTTCGTTGACAAATAACCGGAACAGTGCATAACACACCGAACAGATCGGAATAAAGGTCAGCATTCCCACGATACCAAACAAACTTCCGCCGACTGTTACTGCCATTAATACCCACATTCCCGGCAGTCCCACTGAGCTGCCGACTACATGCGGATATATGAGATTTCCTTCAATCTGCTGTAAAACGAAAAACATAATCACAAATATCACTGCCTTGACCGGATTTACCAGCCCTATCAGTATAATTCCCACAACACAACCGATAAAAGCACCTACAATCGGTATCAGCGCTGTAATGGCAATAACAATACCGATTAACAGCGCATACGGGAGACGGATAACCAGCATGGTTACACAGAACATCGTTCCAAGAATACACGCTTCCAGACACTGTCCTGACAAAAAGCTTGCAAATGTCGTATTGGCAAGCCGTACCACACGAAGTACTTTTTGGGCTGTTTTTTCTTTTGTAAATGCATACAGAATTTTCTTCGTCTGCCTTGCAAGTGTTTCTTTCTGAAACAAAACATAAATAGAAAAAATAAATCCAATAAAGAAATTCGTCACACCCGATACAATACTTGTCACTGCACCGATTCCGCCGCTGATAATTCCCTTTGTACCGGCAGTTACAAAATCCATTGCTGATTTTAACAGCGATTCCCAGTCAATCTGCACCGAAGCCAGCTGCTGTTCAATCTGCGGATAGGCTTTGGCCTGCTCCATCAAAAACTGCTGCACATTTTGAAACTGTCCCGGAATCAGCTTTACAATATCTGCAATTGTAGATACCAGCTGCGGAATCACAATAACCATAGCTGCTGCCAGAATTACAATAATTGCCAGTAATGTCAGGACATATGCACATGTTCTTCTAAGTGCCGCAAATTTTTCAGTCTGATACTGTTCTTTCTGAAAAAGATGCCGTTCAATCTGCTTCATTGGCACATTCATAATAAATGCAATGACCCCGCCGATTAAAAAAGGCATAAACAGTGTCAGAATCTTTGACATCACTGAAAAAATCAGCTGTAAATTCTGTAATGCCCAATATAGAATAATCAGCACTGCCCCAATTGTAATATACTTTTTAACTTCCTCGTTTTTTAAATTCCGATTCATTCTTTCCTCCTTTTTCTGCCTGCAATAAAGAAAAACGAGACTTTATTGCAACACAATCGTTACAATAAAAGTCTCACTTCCTACAACGTGCTCCGGAGAAATCTATTTTCCCGTACTGACGAAATCACGTTACATATACTGCCCGTATATGCAAGCTACTCCCTTTTATCTGTAAACATCATAACATAAAGAAAATCCGGCAGTCAACCTTAAATTTTTTAAGCCAGTGTGCTATACTGTGTATACATGCATTATTACAGAAGGAGTGATTTTGTGAATCCAACAGCTGAAAACGATTTTTCAACTGGAAGCATTCCCGCACACATGCTGCGTCTTGCGCTTCCTATGACACTGGCACAGTTAATCAATGTCTTATACAATATTATTGACCGTATTTTTATCGGAAGAATCCCCTTTGATTCTACCAATGCGCTCACCGGTCTCGGGGTTGCCTTTCCAATCTGTACGATTACCATTGCTTTTGCCAACCTTGTCGGCATGGGCGGCGCACCGCTTTTTTCCATTGAACGCGGGAAACGAAATGATGCCGAAGCCGAAAAAATCCTCGGTAACAGCTTTGTCCTTTTACTGTTGTTCGGCCTGTTTATTACAATAACGGGGCTGCTTTTGAAACGTCCGCTTTTATATCTGCTCGGCGCAAGCGAAGCCACCTTCCGTTATGCCGATTCATACATTACCATCTACCTGTGCGGTTCTGTTTTTGTAATGTTAAGCCTTGGCTTAAATTCATTTATCAATGCGCAGGGCTTTGCAAAAACCGGCATGCTGACCGTTTCCATTGGTGCAGTCTGCAACCTGCTGCTAGACCCTGTTTTTATCTTTTTACTGAGCATGGGAGTGCGGGGTGCGGCTCTTGCAACGGTCATTTCACAGTTTATTGCCGCCTTATGGACATTCACTTTTCTGACCGGCAAAAAAACAATAATACGGCTATCTCCGAAACAGTTTGTATTGGGCAGAAAACGTGTCGGCAAAATCCTCGCACTGGGACTTTCCGGTTTTACCATGTCCATAACCAACAGTGCCGTCCAGATGGCGGGCAACGCCAGCCTGTCCATACACGGCGGGGACTTATACATCGCCGCCATGACTGTTATTAATTCCGTGCGTGAAGTCATTCATATGCCGGTCAGCGGTATTTCCAACAGTGCCCAGCCGATTCTCAGCTTTAACTACGGTGCTGATAAAAACAGCCGGGTAAAGCAGACCATCCGCTATATGTCTGTGGCTTTGCTTATCTATACCGTAGCGGCATGGATTTTAACCATGATTTTTGCCAGACAATTTATCCTGCTTTTTGATTCGACACCGGAACTGCTCTCACTGGGTGCCGCCTGTATGCACATTTACTTTTTCGGATTTTTTATGATGTCCTTTCAATTTGCGGGGCAATCCGTTTTTACGGCACTTGGCAGATCCAAAAATGCCATTTTCTTTTCACTTTTAAGAAAGGTAATTATTGTGATTCCGTTAATCTATCTGCTTCCGCTCACGCCGCTTGGTGTAAACGGCGTATTCTGGGCAGAACCGGTTTCCAATTTTATCGGCGGAGCCGCCTGCTTTATCACTATGTATTTTACGGTTTATAAGAAGCTGTAAAATACACAGCTGTTCTTAGTTATCCGCAACAATCCTGGCATGGCTTCCGCCGTCCGGTGTCTTGGTAACAACAATCTGCCGCCCGATACGCTCCTTTAATTCGCCAACGTGGGAGATAATTCCCACAAGGCGGTTGCTCTCCGATAACCGCAGTAAAACATCAATTGCCTGTTCCAGTGAATTTTCATCCAATGAGCCAAACCCTTCATCAATAAACATTGTATCAATCTGGATACCACCCGTCTGCGACTGGATTTCATCGGATAATCCCAATGCCATTGCAAGAGATGCCTTAAAGGACTCTCCACCCGATAAGGACTTGACACTACGGATACTGCCGTTATAGTGGTCAATCACGTTTAATTCCAGTCCGCTCTGCGCTCTTAGATTATCTGCCGTCTTTGCGCGCACCAGTTCAAACTGTCCCGATGTCATCTGCATAAAGCGGGTATTGGCCCGGATAATAATACGGTCAAAAAATGCTGTCTGAACATATGTTTCAAGCATAATTCTGTCCTGACCGCTCAATGCACCGTTTGCCGTATTGCTGAGTGCCCGTACCCACTGATACTGCTTTTCTTTTTCGCTGCTCTTTGCCGCAATCTTTTTTACTGCACCTGCCGCCCGCTCATTGACCGCAATCCGCAAATCCAGTTCCTTCTTTTCATTCTGATACTGCTTCTGACAGACTTCCTTTTCCTGCCGCAGGGTCAGTAATTCCCCGTACTTTTTCCCACTCTCATTACTTTCATTGTTTTCTTTATCTTCTTCACCGCTTTTTAGCTGTGTGGTTAAATCAAGCACCCTTCTCTGCTCTGCTTCGAGCTTGATTTTACAATCCTGATACTGCTGCCCTGCCTGCTTTGCCCGCTGTTGTATTTCCTCTTTCTGCCGGACTTTCTGCGCAATGCTTTGTCTTGCCGCTTCTGCATTTTCAAACTTTAAAGTCTGTTTTAATTCATCCGCCTGCTTTTTTAAAGCTTCACCTTCTGTCTTTAATACAGAAATACGGCTGGTACACTCTGCCACCTCTTCTTCCAGTTCTTTCTGGCGCTTTTCGCACTCCGGTAACTGCCCGGAAATCTTCTGCTCTAATGCGACATCGGCTTCCAGTCTGGCTTTCTGCACCATCAGCTGCTGCTTCTCATCTGCCAGTGCTTCTGCTGCCTGCTGTGTCCGGTAACTCACCTGCTTTATCACGTCAATCATCTGTTCCTGTGATGCTTCTTCCGAATCTGATAAATGCGATAAATCTGATACATTTGACATATCTTGTACCCCGGCAACGATCGTTGGATGTGTATCACTTATCAATGCCGCATACTGCGCAAGCATTTCTTTATATGCGCTCTGTACCCGTCCTTTTGCAAGTCCTGCCTCTGAACTGAGTTCAGAACGTATTTTCGTCTTTTTGTCATAATCGTCTTTTTGACTTTTTAACTGCTGTTGTGTCGGCGCATTTTCATGAAGCACTGCTTTCTTTGGGTGGTGCAGTGAACCGCATACCGGGCAGGCTTCGTCTTCACGCAGATTCTGTGCCAGTATGCCCGCCTGCTCGTCAAAATAACGTTTTTCCATTTCCTCGTAAATGCTTCCTGCCTGTGCCAATTGCTCTGCCGCCATAATATACCGCTTTTGTATGCGGTACATTTCATTGACAAGATTTTTATTCTGTACAACCTTTTCCTGTAAGACTTCTGTTTTCCGACACTGCTGTTCATTTACGGCAATCTGTGCCGCTGTCCGCTCAAATGCCGCACCGCTGTCCTTTAATCCGCCAAGCTGCTGTTGATACTGCTCTCTTTGCAGTTTCATTTTCTGTGCTTCCTGCCTGCTTTTTTCCAGTAAATGTTCTTCCTTTTCAAGCTGCTGTTTTTTCTGTCCGGTTTCGTTCAAAATAAGCTCCAGCTTTTCATAGCCCGGAAGTGCGAGCTGCTCCGCTTCAATTTGTGCAGTCAGGGTGTTGTTGTTTTCCTGCAGTTTTTCTGCCTGTTCGTATTCTATCTTTAACCGGCTTGCAAGCGTACCCAGTTCTGCCGTCTTCTGCTTTGCCTCTTCAAGTGCTTTTTCTACTACTTCCCGCTGCTGCTGTTTTCCAAGTGTTCTGTCAAGCTGTGTCATTTCCGCCGACAGGTCATCTGATTTTTGGACAACGGATTCCTGTATCTTTATATCTTCTGCCATAATATTTGCAATCAGTTCCAGACAGTAATCCGTATCCAGTATAACTTCTTCTTTTTGCAGATTTTCCAAAGAATCGGCATAAGCACTTTCTTTTTTACAGCGCACTTCTGCCAGATACTGCCGGATACTTTTTTCATCGTCTTTAATCGCGTTATAAAGTGTTCCGGCTTCCTTTTTTAACTGTTCCTGCAGCTGCAGATACGGTCTGGTATTAAATATTTCACGGAAAATCGCAGCGCGCTCCTTCGTTCCCGACAATAACAGCTTTAAAAAATCCCCCTGTGGAATCATCGCAATCTGCGTAAACTGCTCTTTGCGGATACCGAGCAGTTCTGTCATTTTCTCATTTACCGCACTGATCCCGCTGATAACACCGCCGTCCGCCATTGTAAGCTCTGCCTTGGCGGTTTCCTTCGTTTCTTTTCCCGCACCGCGTTTTGACGGACGCATATATTCAGGATTTCTGCAAATCACATACGTCTTTCCTTTTAATAAAAATGTCAGTTCGACGAATGTCGGTGTCGAGGCATCGGCATATTTACTGCGAAGCATTTCCGTCGTTCTGCTGCCGCCGCTTGCTTCTCCGTAGAGAGCATACGTAATGGCATCAAACAGTGTCGTCTTTCCTGCGCCGGTATCCCCGGTAATCAGATAAATGCCGCCGGTTCCAAGCTGTGTCATATCCAGTTGTGTTTTTTCGCTGTACGGTCCAAATGCGGACAGAATTAATTTTAACGGTCTCATACTACTCCTTATTCCTAAGCAACTTGTTGCGAAGATGCGATGAGAAATTCGCGCAGGCGATTTCTCATCTGCCATTATAGATGTTTGCTTTCGTCCGGAAGCAAACATCCGTGTGAAAAATCAGCACATCCGTGTGATTTTTCACACTGCTCCTTATTCCCAAATAGATTCTATCAGCCCGCCGACAAACTGTTTTTGTTCTTCACTCATCGGTTTGTGGTTCTGCTGTTCATAAAAATCTTCAAACAATTCCAGCGGTGTGCGTTCCACCACCGCTTCACCAATCTCTAAGCTGCCACTGTTACGTGTTCTTATATTGTCATAATCAAGACGCATAATATTCGGATAGATACTGCGCAGTCTGCTGATGGCATCCGGAATATCTTCCTCATCCGTCAGTGTAATATGCAGATAATCATTGACTGCCGTATTCATATAATTTTTTCTAAACGTCAGTTCTTCATAACTTCCCTTAATTTCCCTCATATCATGAAGCGGTGTCACCGGCACGGTGTGAATCTGTGGATTTTTTCCTTTTTCTTTTAATTTAACAACTGTAATGCTCTTAATATGATTCACCTCAGAAAATGAATATTTAAGCAGTGTCCCGCAGTAGCGCACACTTTCCCTGCTACAGTGCTGTGCATTGTGAATATGTCCCAGTGCCACATAATCAAACGATTCAAACACCGATGCATCCACATTATCCAGCCCTCCGACAGATACTTCTTCCGAATCACATCTGCCAGCCCCTGTTACAAACTGGTGTGCCACCAGTACATTTCTTTTAGACGTATCAACCGGCATATGCTCAATTACCGTCTGTACAGTCTTTGTATAGTCCGTTAAATCTTCTTCATAAAACCGTCGCACCGTAGACGGCTTGATAAATGGAAGCAGATAGACACACACTTCTCCCGCATCGTCCCAAAGTGATACTTTCTCCATGTTTCCCTCAAATACCGGCGCAATATGAATCCCCTCCGCCGTAAACAGACTGCTTCCAAATGAGAGCCGCTCGGCGCTGTCGTGATTGCCGCTGATGATAAAAACTTCCTTTTTCATCTGCGAAAGACGCGTAAGAAATGTATCAAACAGCACAACTGCTTCTGCGGGCGGCACCGGCTTATCGTAAATATCTCCCGCAATCAGCACCGCATCTACCGCCTCATTCTGTACGGTGTCCAACACCTGCTGTAAAATATATTTTTGTTCTTCCAGCATTGAAAATTCGTTGACACGCTTTCCCAGATGCAGATCCGAAATATGTATAAACTTCATGTCACTCCCCATTTTTATAAAACTTCATTGCAAATATA
>ERZ772886.2876-NODE-2876-length-13192-cov-6.812438_pt1 | contig 13192 bp, 7 predicted proteins | sample MGYA00512128_ERZ772886 | MGnify/ENA primary metagenome ERZ772886 (study PRJEB29015, sample SAMEA2737698) | human gut metagenome | biome: human gut; feature: human-associated habitat; material: faeces | place: China | collected 2012 ... | reverse complement strand
GAGCGTGCTGGCCGAGCCCGACCCCGAAAAGCGTCTGCTGCGGGTGGCCATCTATAACCAGAGCGGCTGCGTGATGCTCCGCTTCGAGAACTACTGCGCCCAGCCTGTGGAGCTGGGCGCGGACGGTCTGCCCGTCCACAACGCCCACGGCGGCTACGACCTGCAGGGCGTGCAGGCGGCCGCCCAGCGCCACGACGGCACCATGACCCTTCATTGGGCCGACGGCTGGTTCACCCTGCGGATCTTGCTGCCGGTCCCGGAAAAATAAAATATAATAGGAATAACCTCTCAGTCTCGCTGCCGCTCGACAGCTCCCCTAGCGAGGGGAGCCTCTGGCGAAGAGAAAAAGCTTTGCGTTATGCCAAGGCCTCTCCTCGATAGGAGAGGTGGCATCGCGTAGCGATGACGGAGAGGTTTTGTTATTCTGCACAATAAAACCGCTCTCGAAATTGTGGATTAGCACAATAAAATTTGAAACCAAATTGAAACTTCTGCAAACTATGCCTCCAAAATGACAGATTGTGAAGATGTTTGTGAATTTTCTTTGAATCCATTTATAATAGTGGCAATGCTCCGGGAGCTGTACCCGGAAAATATGGATTCAGAATAAGGAGGAAGAAAATTATGTTGTCCATCAATATGGATGATGTAATGCAGGTAGTTTCGAACATTCAGAACTATCTGATTGCATTCGGCGTCGTCCTCGTACTCGCGCTCCTCGTGATGTTCGCGGTGCGGAAGATGCCCAAAGCGAAAAAGAAGATGATCCGTGCGCAGTCCGGCCTCGCCATTCTGCTGGCGCTGGCGATTGTCGTCAACCTCATCTGCACCGGCCCCATGTCCACCATGCTGGATCTGGTCTCCGGCGAAGGTTCCATCAGTGAGGAGACTTCCGCAGAGGCCACCGAGCTGGTCAATGAGATCACCCAGGAAGGCATCGTTCTGGCTCAGAACGATGACAACATCCTGCCTGTGGCTTCTGGCTCCAAGCTGAATGTCTTCGGCTGGGCTTCCACCAGCCCCTGCTATGGCGGCACCGGTTCTGGCGCTCTGAACGACGCTTACCCTGTCACCGACCTGCTCACCGGTCTGCATGATGCAGGCATCGAGACCAACGACGAGCTGAGCAAGTTCTACACCGATTACTGCTCCACCCGCCCCAGCGTCGGCATGGCACAGCAGGACTGGACTCTGCCCGAGCCGAATGTCAGCCTGTACACCGACGAGATGATGGCAAACGCCAAGGCATATTCTGACACCGCTATGGTCGTCATCACCCGCGTCGGCGGTGAGGGCGCAGACCTTCCCACCGATATGTCTGCTGTCGTGGACGGCAGCTGGGTCCGCCGTGTGGCAGATTACCGTGGTTCTCAGCGCGGTGCCGGCTACTACAACGGCACTTACGATGACACCCTGAACGAGGGCAATGACTGGGATAAGGGCGACCACTTCCTGCAGCTGTCCAACCGCGAGGAAGAGCTCATCGACCTCGTCACTTCCAACTTCGACAACGTCATCGTCGTTTACAACGGCGCAAACGCTTTCGAGATGGACTGGGTCAAGGATTACCCCCAGATCAAGGGCGTCCTGCTCTGCCCCGGCACCGGCCAGTCCGGCTTTGAGGGCTTTGGCCGCGTGGTCGCCGGTGAGGTCAATCCCTCCGGCCGTACCGCTGACACCTATGTCGCTGACCTGACCACTTCTCCGTGGTGGAACAACTTCGGCGACTTCAAGTACACCAATACTTCCGAGTTCAATTCCAACGCAAGTATGTTCGACCCGGAGGGCACCAGCCCCTCCTTCGTCAACTACGTTGAGGGCATCTACGTCGGCTACAAGTTCTATGAGACTGCCGCCGATGAGGGCCTCATCGACTACGACAAGGAAGTTGTCTATCCCTTTGGCTACGGCCTGAGCTACACCACCTTCACCCAGAAGATGAGCGACATCACCAACGACGGCAGCAGCCTGAAGTTCTCTGTCACCGTCACCAATACCGGCTCTGATGCCGGCAAGGATGTCGTGGAGATCTATAATGATCCTCCGTACACCAACGGCGGCATTGAGAAGGCTTCCGCAAACCTGCTGGACTTCGCCAAGACCAGCGAGCTTGCCCCCGGCGAGAGCGAGACCATCGACTTCACCATCCCGGTCGAGGATCTGGCTTCCTACGATTACAAGAACAACGGCTGCTATGTGCTGGAGGCTGGCGATTACATCATCAGCACCAACTCTGACTCCCACAATGTTCTGGATTCCAAGACCTACACTGTCGCCTCCGACATCGTTTACAACGAGTCCAACAAGCGCGAGAGCGACGAGGTCGTGGCGACCAATCAGTTCGATTTCGCCGAGGGCGAGATCACCTATCTGTCCCGTGCAGACGGCTTTGCAAACTACGACGAGGCCATTGCCGCTCCCGCTACCTATGAGATGAGCGACGAGGTCAAGGCTGGCTTCGAGAACTGCTTCACCTACACGGAGTCCGGCTACGAGAAGGACGATGATGCCAACGCAGAGGACATTACCACCGGCGCAAAGAACGGCCTCAAGCTGGCTGACCTGCGCGGCGTGGACTACAATGATTCCAAGTGGGATGACCTGCTGGATGAGATGAGCATCGACGACCTGCAGCAGACCATCGGCTTCGGCGGCTATCAGACCGCAGCCGTGGACAGCATCGGCAAGGTGCGCACCAACGACTGTGACGGCCCTGCATCCATCAACAACAACTTCACCGGCGTCGGTTCTGTCGGTTTCCCGGCTGCTACCCTCATCGGTATGACCTGGAGCAAGGATCTGGCCCACGACTTCGGCGACAGCATCGGCAAGATGGCCAATGAGATGAACACTTCCGGCTGGTATGGCCCGGCTATGAACATCCACCGCACCGCATTCTCCGGCCGTAACTTCGAGTACTACTCTGAGGACGGTGTCCTGTCCGGTGCTATGGCCGCAAATGCCATCGCAGGCGCACAGGAGCACGGCGTCTACGCTTACATGAAGCACTTTGCCCTGAACGATCAGGAAGGCAATCGTAACTGCATGGTGGCTACCTGGTCCAACGAGCAGGCTATCCGCGAGATCTACCTCAAGCCCTTCGAGATGTCTGTCAAGGATGCTGACTGCCACGCTGTCATGTCTTCCTTCAACTACATCGGCAATCGCTGGGCTGGCGGCTGCTCTGAGCTGCTGCAGAATGTCCTGCGCGGCGAGTGGGGCTTCCTCGGCTTTGTCGAGACCGACTACTTCGGTGTCTACGGCTACATGACCGCCGATCAGGCTGTCCGCAACGGCGGCGACCTGATGCTCTGCACCACCGGCAACGATTACAATAATGTGACCGTTCTGACCAACAGCAGCAAGCAGGCAATGCGCACCTCTGCCAAGAACATCCTCTACACCGTGGTCAACAGCCGCGCTTATGAGGCTGAGAACCTGAACCCCGGCATGGCAAAGTGGAAGGTCATCCTGATCGGCGCTGACGTCGTGGCCGCGCTGCTCATCGTTGGCTTGGAGTACACCGCCATCAAGAACTACAAGAAGCGCAAGGAAGAAGAGGAAGAAGTCTAAACCGGACCCTCTCTCCATGCAGCACCTGAACTGAACCAACGGCAAAGGCCCGCTGCACCAGACAGCGGGCCTTTGCCCTGCTCAGGATAAAATGAGGAAAATGCGATGAAGCATACCGACATCATCCAGAAACTGAACTTAGAGCAAAAATGCGCTCTGCTCTCGGGCGAGACTGTCTTTACCACCCGCGCTCTGCCGGGCAAGGGCATCCCGGCCATCACCCTTTCGGACGGCCCCAACGGTGTCCGCAAGCAGGCCGGCGCCGCCGACCATCTGGGCCTCAACCCCAGCGTTCCGGCAACCTGCTTCCCGACCTCTTCCGCCACTGCGTGCAGCTGGGATGAGAAGCTGGGCGAAGCCGTGGGCGAGGCACTGGGCGAGGAAGCCGCCGCACAGGAAGTGGCTGTCCTGCTCGGCCCTGGCCTGAACATCCAGCGCAGCCCCCTTTGCGGCCGCGACTTCGAGTATTTCTCGGAAGACCCCATCCTCGCGGGCAGGATGGCCGCTGCCTATGTGCGGGGCATCCAGAAAAACGGCATCTCTGCCTGCCCCAAGCACTTTGCGGTCAACAGTCAGGAGCTGCGCCGCATGGCCAGCGACTCGGTGCTCGATGAGCGCACCCTGCGGGAGCTGTATCTGACCGGTTTCGAGATCGTGGTGAAAGAGGCAAAGCCCAAGACCATCATGACCTCCTACAACCTCATCAACGGCACCTATGCCAACGAGAATGCCCACCTGCTGCAGGACATTCTACGGAAGGACTGGGGCTTCGACGGGGCCGTCGTCACCGACTGGGGCGGCTCCAATGACCACGCCCTCGGCGTGAAGAACGGCTCCACCCTCGAAATGCCCTGTCCCGGCGGCGACTCCATCCGGGAGCTGATGAAGGCCGTACAGGACGGCAAAATTTCCGAGGCCGACGTGGACGCCCGCCTCGACGAGATGCTGGAACTGGTGTTCTCCACCCACGCTGCGGTGGAAAAAGCGCCCCGCACCTTCGACGCGGCCGCGCACCATAAGCTTGCCCGCCGCGCGGCCGCAGAGAGCATCGTCCTGCTCAGGAACGAGGGCGGTATCCTGCCGCTTAAGCCCAATGAGAAGCTGGCCGTCATCGGCGACTTTGCCGAGACGCCCCGCTATCAGGGCGCAGGCTCCAGCGCCGTCAACGCCCTGCAGGTGGACACCCTGCTGGACAGCATCAAGGCCGACGACAGCGGCATCACCCTCGTGGGCTATGCCTCCGGTTTCGAGCGTCAGGGTGCAGCTGACGCCGAGAAGCTGGAAGAGGCTGTGGCCCTCGCAAAGAAGGCTGACACCGTTCTGCTCTGCCTCGGCCTCGATGAGCTGCGGGAGAGTGAAGGCCTCGACCGCTCTGACATGAAGCTGGCCGAGAACCAGCAGCAGCTTCTGGCCGCTGTGGCTGCCGTCAACCCGAACGTCGTCGTTCTGCTGAGCGCCGGTGCGCCGGTAGAGACGCCGTGGGTCGGCCAGTGCAGGGCACTGGTCTACGGCGCACTGGGCGGACAGGCAGGTGCAGGCGCGGCCGCAGACATCCTCACCGGCAAGCTCTGCCCCTGCGGCAAGCTGTCCCAGACCTGGGCGCAGGCTTACGACGATACCCCCGCCAAGGCGAACTTCGGCGGCGAGGGCCGGAACGTGGAGTACCGCGAGGGCCTGTATGTGGGCTACCGGTACTATCAGACCGCCGGTGTGCCGGTGGCGTTCCCCTTCGGCTACGGCCTGAGCTACACCACCTTCGAGTACAGTGATTTGAAGGCAGACGAGAAGGGTGTGACCCTCACCGTCACCAACACCGGCAGCTGTGCCGGTGCCGAGATCGTCCAGCTCTACGTCGCAAAGCAGGACGCAAAAGTCTTCCGCCCGGCGCAGGAGCTGAAGGGCTTTGCAAAGGTCTTCCTCGCCCCCGGCGAGAGCAGGACGGTGAGCATCGCTCTGGACGACAAGGCGTTCCGCTACTGGAACGTCAAGACTGACCGCTGGGAAGTCGAAGGCGGAAGCTATCAGCTCCGCGTGGGTGCATCCAGCGCAGACATCCGCCTGACGGCGGAAGTCTCCGTCAAGGGGACCAACGCTCCCGACCCCTACGAGGGTCTCGACCTGCTCCACTACGTCTCCGGTCAGATCACCTATGTGACCGACGCCGAGTTCGAGGCTCTGCTGGGCCATCCGATCCCGGAGGATGTCGTCCGCATCGACCGGAACATGACGCTGGGCGAGATGGACCATGGCCGCAGTCCGCTGGGCTGGGTGGCACAGAAGGTACTGCGCTGCCGTCTGGACAGCAGCTTTGCAAAAGGCACCCCCGACCTGAACACCGTGTTCCAGTATAATATGCCGCTGCGCGCGCTGGCCAAGATGACCAACGGCATGGTGAGCATGGGCATGGTGGACGGCCTCGTCTGGGAGCTGAAAGGCTTCTGGCTCGTGGGCATCCTTCGGGTCATCTATGAGTTCGTCAAGAATCTCATCCTGAACAGCCAGATGGAAAACCGGCTCAAAAACAGCTGAAAGGAATAAGGCCATGAATTTCTGGAATAACTTTGCCGCAAAGCATCCGGCCGCGGCCAAATGGGTGCGGGAGGGCGGACTGTTCGTCATCGTGTCCAACCTCATCACCGTGTTCAAATATCTGCTTCTGCAGTTCCTGCCCAAGGCATTTGCAAGCCTGCCGGTGGTGGACTTCGGCTGGCCGGGCATCGACATCACCCTGTTCGGCGAGACCTTCAAGTGGAACATCCTCGGCTATGACGCGGCCCACGGCGGCCTGCCCTACTTCTGCGCCTACATGGTGGCCATGGTCATCGGCGAGTGCATCAATTTCCCCATCCAGCGCAGCCTCGTCTTCCGCAGCAAGGGCAACCTCGCCAAGCAGATCGGCTGGTATCTGCTGGCTTTCTGCCTCATCACCTGCATCGTCAACTCCATCAACTGCATCTGGGTGGCTGTGGCCGGTCTGCTGGTGCCTGATTTCATCTACAACATCGGCACCACGGTGCTCAACGGCGGCATCTCGATGGTCATCTTCTTCTTCGTGAACAAGATCATCTTCCCCGAAGGCGAAGCCGCAAAATAATCTGTCATCTTCTTTGTTTTCATCATTTTCTTCATTCGAACCAACAGGCCGTCTTCCTCTGGAGGAGGACGGCCTGTTGGCATATTGAGTGGTTTTGGACGCTGCAAAGAACGAAATTTCGGTCATAGGGTAAGAATCTGCCCAGGGGTCTTGCACTTTGATGCTTTACTGTGGTAAAATCATGCCATGCTTTTATCATAGAGGAAAAAGCACCAAAGGGGGAACGTGTATGAGTGAGATCTGTATCATCGTCACCATCGTCGTCTATCTTGCGGCCATGCTGCTGGTGGGTTTCGCCTATAGCAAGACCAACAACGACAGCACCGACTTCTACCTTGGCGGCCGGAAGATGGGGCCGCTGGTCACGGCCATGAGTGCCGAGGCCAGCGATATGTCCAGCTGGCTGCTGATGGGTATGCCGGGTCTGGCCTACCTGACAGGCATCGCCTCACCGGGCTGGACAGCCATCGGCCTTGCGCTGGGTACCTGGCTCAACTGGCTCATCGTGGCCCGGCGGCTCCGCCGCTATTCGGCCAACCTCGACGCCATCACGGTACCGCAGTTCCTGTCGCTTCGCTTCCATGACCAGCGCAACCTGCTGAACGCTCTGGGCGCAGTCATCATCATCGTCTTCTTCGTGCCGTATACGGCCTCGGGCTTTGCGGCCTGCGGCAAACTGTTCCACAGCCTCTTCGGCGTAGATTACATGGCGGCAATGCTGGTGTCGGCCCTCGTCATCGTGGGCTATACCATCCTGGGCGGCTTCCGCGCCGTCACCACCACCGACCTCATCCAGTCGGTGGTCATGTCGCTGGCCCTCATCGCGGTGCTGGGCTACGGCATCGTTGTGGCAGGCGGCTGGGGTGCTGTGGTGGAGAATGCCCAGAGCCTTTCCGGCTACCTGACCATGACGGCCAGCCACGACGCCGTGACCGGCGGGGCCACGTCCTACAGCCTGCTGGACATCGTCTCCACCATGGCGTGGGGTCTCGGCTACTTCGGTATGCCCCACATCCTGCTCCGCTTCATGGCCATCGAGGACGAGAAGAAGCTGGTGCTCAGCCGCCGCATTGCCACCGTCTGGGTGGTCATCGCCATGGCGGCGTCCATCGTCATCGGCATGGTGGGCCTCGGCATGACCAGGGCCGGTGCGCTGGAATTCCTCAGCGGCTCGTCCAGTGAGACCCTCATCGTCCGCATCGCCAGCCTCATCAGTCAGCACGGTGTGCTGGCCGCAGTGCTGGCCGGACTCATCCTTGCAGGCATCCTGGCGGCCACCATGTCCACGGCGGACAGCCAGATGCTGGCCGCTGCGTCCAGCGTGTCCCAGAACATTTTGCAGGAGTTCGGCCACCTCAAGCTGAGCGAGAAGCACTGCTGCACCGAAACCGTCGAAATATTTGCTGAGAAGGTTTTCGTTCATGATGTAGCCGTGCTCTTTGTAGCCGCCGGGGGAATCGGGATCGGCAGTGGGCTCGGGAGTTGCATCGGGGTTGGGAGTTGCCGAGGGGTCGGGCGTTGCGGACACGAATACGGTGTCGCTCTGGTAATCGCCGTTGGTGACATACTTGTCAACAAACTCGTCGAGGGAGATGCCGCTCTCAAGCGCTTTGCGGATTTCATCAAGCTTTTTGTTCTGTTCATCGGTGAAAACGCCTTCAACGGTATCGCTGACCTTGTCAGAGTTGTCATACTGAACGAGAAGGTGCTTGACGGTGAACATATCGTTGGGAGTGTAGAGGGGGATCATGCCGGAACCGCTGATGTAGGAGTTGTAAGCGGTCATGAACGCGGAAACGTCCTTGCCGTAGTTGTCCCTCTGGGAGAGAGTGTTCTCGCTGATGTATTTTTCAAAAGCGGATGCGTCGAATTGAACTTCGGAATAGATTTTTTCCTGAAGCATTTCCATCATCATGGATTCAAGCTCGGACTGCTTGAGGGACTTCATGTATGCTTTGTAGGAAGTGCCCTGCTTTTTAAGCGCCGCTTTGAACTGTTCAAGCTTGTTTTCGCGGATGGCAGCCTCGTCGGTGATGCTTGCATCGACTTTGTAGCTTGCAATTGCCTGATCAAGCTTAGCATCAACGTTCTTCTGAAGCTCGTCCTGACTGATTTCTTTGTCAAGGCCGAGTTCATAGCACTTGTTAAGAGTCACGCCGTAGGTGATGAGCTGGTTTTTAATAAAACCGTTGAAATCATCCATGCTCTTTGCGTAATAGCTGTACTGCTGATAAATCTGCTGGTACTGTGAAAGTTTAATTTTCACCTTGCCGATTTTGCCGATGGTGGGGTTGTTGTCGGTTGCGGAGCAGGCGCAGACACCGAGCAGCATTGCAGCCGCCATAAGCAGTGCAATAAGTTTTACAAATACTTTCTTGTTCATCATTAGTCTCCTTCCGGTTAGTTCGTTGGTCGAATCGAAACTTCAATACATTTTAATAGCAATTCAGGTTTTTGTCAATAGCGGTTGGCAATTATTTTCAGCGGTTCGGCACGGGAAGAGTCGAGCTGCCGGTGCCGTAATGCAGCTCGCCCTGCACAGCAACGTATTTGTCGGTGTAGAGTTTTTCAACATCGCCTGCCGGCTGACCGTCCGCACCGATAAGCTGCCTGTAAACTTCAACGATGTAGCCGTAACGGGGCGAAATGACCATTTTCGAATATCCTGTCGGCCAAAGCGGTTCGGCAATGCGTTTGGGTTCGGGAGGGTCGAGCTTTTCTATGGTATCCGACCAGATTTTGTAATGCGTGCCGTCATCGGGCTGCGTGCCGTAAACAAAGGTGTAAACTGTTTTTGTCCGCATGTCCGCATAGGCAAAAAGGAACATTGGAGATTCCGCTGCATTGCTCCACACAAGGTCGGGTCCGTAATACGAAACGGTTGCGTCAAGTCCCATTGCAACATAGCTTCCGGGGATTGAGTGATGGGAGCGGCTGACGATGCGAATATCGGGGCCGATAAGCAGCAATGAATTGTACAGTGTTGAGCTTACCTGACAGATTCCGCCGCCGGGAGTGTCGATATATTCTTTACCGCCGGAAATCCCGTGCGCGGGAAGCCAGCCGAGTTCTTCGGTGCGCGGCCCAAGAAGCTCGTTGTAGCTGAGCTCTTCGCCCGGTTCGAGAATAACACAGTTAAGCAGCCCGGCCGCTTTTTGAACGTTGCGGGAACGGGACTCGTTGCTTGTTGCAAATTCGGTTGAGAAACGGGAGAGTTCACGCATTGAGTCAATGAGCGTGTTCACATCGCCTTCGGGTTCAACTTCTTCGAGAAGGAGTGAAAGAGACGCGTTGTAATTTCCGGAATTGAACGCTTCGGAAATCTGCTTCAGCATATCTTCGCGGTTAAGACAGAAGCCGTTGCTGCCGGTATGAAAAAGGATCTCTCCGACAACTGTTCCGTCGGGAGCTTTGACCGTTTGAGTTTTGCAAACGGTTGAAATATCGCCGCCCGTGCCGTAACCCGGTTTGCCGCCGCCGACACGGTTCAAAAGCGTCACATAGGGCTCAATAGGGGGGTGATCCAGCTGAGCAGCTGCTTCGGATACGATTGCGGCAACGCTCTCCTCGTCCATCCGAAGGGTGTAGCTGCCGACTTCAAAACCATTTTCAGCAATTTCAACGCGCTTCAGATAATTCTGATAAGGGTCGGCATCGCTTCTGCCGAGTTTGAACGCAGAGCTGAGCAGCTCGTTGATGTTTGTCGTAATGCGAAAATCCGATGCGGTGAGAACAATGGTAACATTGTCCACCGTTACGGAAATGTTGATTTTCGAAAACTCCGCACTCAGCGCGTCAAGCATTGCATTGCGTGCGTTTTCGTAATCCATTCCGCCGACGGGAACACCGGAAATTGTGACGCCGGGAATAATACAGTTGTCCTCAATATATTGGTATGACGTGCCGCTGCTTTTCCCGGAAACGAGCATGGTTCCGTCCGCCTGAGCGGTGGTTTTGAGCCAGTTGTTTTCTCTGTAGGTGCGTACGGCGCGTTCATGATCCGCTTTAAGTGAAAAATGAACGATAACAAGGGAAACGAGCGCAAAAACGAACACCGCCAGCGCACAGACGAGAACGCCGAAAGGTGAACGGAAATCTATGCCCAAAACACCCTTCCGATTGCGGAAAAGGGTTTGGGACACTGTGGAACGATTATTGTTGTCCAAGGAGCAGCCTCCGTGAAAATTTAATCCTCAATGTGTTTTTTTGCCGATTGCGCTTGATTGAAGAGCAGCGTATCGGAAAAAAGCACATTATTCAACATCTATCATTATAGCCAAATTTGTGCCGAACTTCAACATTCGGAATGATATAATTTTGCTGACGCATCGATTGGCAATTGAAACGGAGGCGGAAGACGTTCGGGACGAATACGATGAACAGGGAGCCGGAATATCAAATCGACAGGAAAATTAAAATATATAATAATTTTTTAAAAAAGGGGTTGCAATTGTCCGCGGAGTGAGTTATAATACAACACGTTCCGCAGGGAAGCAACGCTGGTGTAGCTCAGTAGGTAGAGCACGTCATTGGTAATGACGAGGTAGTCAGTTCGAATCTGATCACCAGCTCCATAAACCGCTCAAATTGTTTGAGCGGTTTTTTTGTGCCATATGTTCGGTGCGGAACCGCAGCGGCGGGTCTTTTGAAGACTCTCAAAAAGTTCACGATTTCAAAGGTTTATTAATCCGTAAAAATGAGGACTGCCGCGAAATTTGCGGCAGTCCTTCTCATCGTTTTTTGTCAGGCACTTATTGACCGTGCTGCTTATTCGGCGCAGGTCGGATCTGCTTCCGATACTTTATTGCCGTAACGGTTGTATGAATCGGCAAGCCGCACAAAATCGGCCGCTGCAAGCTCTTCGGCTCGGACGGTCGGCAAAAGCCCGGCATCGGAAATCACCTCGTCAACATTGTTTTTCGGAATCAATTGCAGCATATTGTTTCGGAGCGTTTTTCGACGCATCGCAAATGCGGCACGAAGCACCTTTATAAAATTCGGCGGAAGCTCGCTGCCGTTTCGTTCGAATTTCAGCACACAGGAATGAACCGACGGCTCGGGGTAATATGCCGCGGGTGAGAGTTTCAGTTCGGTTGAAATGTCGAAAAGATACCGGGAAACAATCGAGAGCGGCCCGTAGTTCACATCGCGCGGTGCCGCAAAGAACCTCTCCGCTGCTTCAGCCTGCATCATCAGCACCATGCGCTTTACAGGGAGTCCGGATTCAATCAGCCGCATACAAATAGGTGATGTTATATAGTACGGAAGATTTGCAGCAACAGTAAAAGGCTCTCCGCCGAATGCATCGGAGATTTTTGCAGGCGGAACCTTCAGAAAATCGCCGCAAATGAGCTGCACGCTGCGTTTATCCGCGAGTTTATCCGCAAGAATTCCGCAAAGTGTGCGGTCTATTTCAACAGCAAGCAGATTTTTCGCTTTTTCCGAAAGAGCGGATGTCAATGCACCGAGCCCGGGACCGATTTCAAGCACGTTTTCGCCTTGGCAGTCTGCAAGCGCTGCAATGCGGCTTATCGCTTCGGTATCGATAAGAAAATTCTGACCCAGAGCCTTGTTCGGGGTCAAACCCAGTTTTTTTATCATTTCTTTTGAATCTGTCATGATTGAAATTTTAATGCAGATTTGCATATATGTCAACAGAATCCGAAAAATAATGCGCATATTGAGAGTTTTTTATCCCAAAAAGCTGATTGTCAACGGAATACTGTCTCGCCGGTTAAAAAAGACTGCCGCCGTGCGAATAACCATGTGCAGCGGCAGCTGATGTTAAACGCGCTTTCTTTAAAAAAAACAGAAAACAGCGAATCGAAACACGATATTGCTGCCGACGACATAAACCACGGGCAATGCGGCTTTACATATTCTCACTTCGGTAGTATAATTATAATGCATGATTATAGCTCGAAAGATTTGAAAACAAAAGAATTAAATCGGGGTATGAGTATCGAGGTATAAATATCGAGGTATAAACAGGAATGAAACTGACTTTCGGAATAAAAACAAAAAGATTTTTTTGCTTTATCCTTTCCTCTCTGATGCTGCTTTCTTTATGCTGCACGGTTTTTTTCGCTGCGGGATGCAGCCGGGAGACGGCGTCCGGGGACGAACAGGCGTTCACATTGTTCATGAATTCAATACGCAACGGGCAGTTTACGGAAGCTTTTTCCTTCATCAGTGCTCATGTTGCGCCGGAGAATGCCGTTGACGACAGCATTGAAGCATATAAAAACACAATAACTCTCGCGCAGTTCGAAAAGCGTTACGAGAGCCTGTTTTCGCTGCTCGGCGTGAACGATATTGAATACAATATTGCTGAAGAGAACGTTTCCGGAAATTCAAAAAAAGTCATTAAATACACAATGACATACAAAACGCAATCCGCGGGCGACCTGACAAACGAATACGAGATGACTCTTCTGAAAGAGAATAATCTTTGGCGGGTTGTATGGCAGCCGAGCCACATTTTTCCGGATACTTGGTCATCTGAGCCCACTTACGTGCGCCCTC
>ERZ772886.2874-NODE-2874-length-13203-cov-4.720110_pt1 | contig 13203 bp, 13 predicted proteins | sample MGYA00512128_ERZ772886 | MGnify/ENA primary metagenome ERZ772886 (study PRJEB29015, sample SAMEA2737698) | human gut metagenome | biome: human gut; feature: human-associated habitat; material: faeces | place: China | collected 2012 ... | reverse complement strand
AATAAGAGCATAAAGAAACTGCTTTTGTGCAGATTTCGCTACTACAACCCACGTATATCGTGGGTACTAAAACGAACATTGTTCCAAAGAATAATCCTAAAAAGAAAATGACTACAACCCACGTATATCGTGGGTACTAAAACTTTTTAAGCACAAGGTCGTTAAACCGTTTATACTCACTACAACCCACGTGCATCGTGGGTACTAAAACTTTTCGGCTCACGTTTGCTATAAGCATTTTCCAATATTGACTACAATCCACGTGCATCGTGGGTACTAAAACACTAAATTCAAATGTTCCAGCATTAACAATTTTTCTTTACTACAACCCACGTATATCGTGGGTACTAAAACCTTTTTACCAAACATTTTGTCAAAACGGATTCTAACTACAACCCACATATGTTGTGGATGCTCAGAACCAAAAACAAACTGTATTTTTAAAATAGCAATAGAAAAGCGTCACTACTGAAGTGACGCTTTTTTTATTGTGTGAAACTGCATTACATGAAAAATCTCAGTCATTTTTATGGCTGAGATTTTTTTGTAACCTGGAAAAGAAAACGTTGTCGTTTTTAAGAGCAATAAATTTCTATTTTTCTTATCCATCATAGCGAAAAAATAAAAAAATTACGCTATTTTTCGCCAATTTTATTTTTGACAACGTTTTCTTTTATGGACTGAATTGATAAAATACGAGAGAATTTCTCCCACAAAAAAGGCGGATTTCTCACGATATTGGATGGAAAACAACAGCATTTAGACAACGTTCTCTTTCTTTTTCGTTGACGATTTGCGTTTTTGTGGGTATAATCATAAGCACAAGGACAAAACATATTATTCCTATCAAATTAGTAGGATATATGTGAAAGGTTCTTGGAGAAAAAAGAGAGGGTGTGCAGGAAATGAAACGAATCAGCACAACAGGGGCACAAATCAATATTTGTTGCAGCAGGAACATCACAAACCACCATCACATGCAAACAGGAGGGAACACCATGATGAAATGAAAGCAGAATTTACAGAAAATAACAGCTGGAACGGTTGCAGGGGCTTTGTTGGTCGTGGGATTATCTGGATGCGATTCTACAACAGAATCGACATCGCAAGCAAACACAGATGCACAAGGGGAAGCAGTTACAATAAACGTCGCTTATTTTGATAGTTTCGTATGGAGCTATTACATTCAGATTGCACAGAAATACGGAATCTGGGATTCAGTATTTGGAGACGATCCGGTAAATGTTCAGCTTACCAGTTTTTCCAGCGGCCCAGAAGTCAATGAAGCCATTACCGCTGGTGATATTGATATTGTCATCAATGAAGGCGACCAACCATTTTTGTCCGGCGTTGCAAACGGTGTGGATTTAACGATTCTTTCCACGGAATTGCGGCAAGAGAAAACATTAATTCTTGTCGCTGATTCCAATTCTGAGATTCAATCCGCCGCAGACTTGAAGGGAAAAAACATTTCCGTTCCGCTTGGCACTTACGTTCACAAATCGTTGATTGGCGTATTGCAGGATAATGGCATTTCCGTAGATGATGTACAGTTGACCAATATCAGTGCGGCGGGAGATGCGGTGGCAGCGATTGAAAATGGGGATGTAGATGCCTATATCGGTACGATTTTCTCCCTCTATTCTGAAATTCAAGATGGAAAAATCAAGCAAATTGCAGACTTGACCGGAAACGGTGCATACGCTTATCTCATCGTAGCGGTTTACTATGTCCAACCGCTGGAATACTATGAACAGACCTATTCCGTACAGCAAGCACAGCACAAGCAGAAATTTCCGCTTTATGTGCATTTGGATAAATATGCAGAATGAGGAGTGAAGGACTGTGAAAAGACGGAAAAAACAGATTCTGCCAGATAATCGAATCAGTTCTGTTTTAATTGCTCTGATTTTACCGATTTTGTTTTTTGTTTTCTGGGTGCTTGGCAGTCATCAAGCATGGTTTCATTCGTCAATCATTCCAACGCCACATAAAATGTGGGTGCAATTGACCAAAATGCTTTCAGACCGAAGTTTATGGAATGCAATTGTGTTTAGTTTCCGCAGAGTTCTTTTTGGGTATCTGCTCGGTGCAGCATCTGGCGTTTTTCTTGGGATTTTGATTGGACTTTATCGCAGATTAAATCAGTTATTCCTTGTATTGATTGGAATATTACGCCCCATTCCGCCCATTGTGAAATGCTCCCCAAAAGTTAGAACATTGGTATATCAAGACCATCTAACCAAAGGGAGCATTTTCTGATTTTGGCTATAATGAAAAAGTTACTTTAATAATATTTTATATTAAAAAATAATAGATAAAAATAGTTCCGCGAAAGTCCCGATTTTCACATCTATTTGAGGGATGAAAAAGGGGGATTCGCACCAGAAAATCGGAAGAAAAACAAATAGAACAGAAAAAAATGATGAAAAATCTGAAATTTATTGGAAAAAGCACTTGACAAATGCAGCACATTGTGATAAAATAAGAGCATAAAGAAACTGCTTTTGTGCAGATTTCGCTACTACAACCCACGTGCATCGTGGGTACTAAAACAGTATGAACATCGTTATATGCTCGCTATAAATATTGAAATGAAAAAGTTGTATTTTAAAATGGCAATAAAAAAGCGTCACTGATGAAGTGACGCTTTTCTTTATTAGAGGAACATATGAAAAGAAACATTTGCGAATGGTGAATTCATCCAGTATCACCCTACGACTGTTCCCATGCATGGAAAACATCTGCTGATTACGGAGGCAGTTCGTGGAGAAAGTGGACGATTGTTCGCCCTGCAAGATGGAAAACCTTTCTATTTCATGGAGGAAAAGTATCCTGAATTGGGAAATCTGATGCCACGAGATGTGATTGCACGGGAAGAATGGATGCTGCTTCAGCAGGGGAAACAAGTTTGGCTAGATATGCGACATTTAGACAAAAACATCCAGCAGACCAAACTAAGAGGCGTTTTGAACGATTGCAGTCAATTTTTATCTCTCGATCCGACCAAAAAACCGATTCCGGTTGTACCGGGGATTCACTATTTTATGGGTGGGATTTGGGTTGACCGACAGCATCGTACAACGATGCGTGGATTATATGCATCTGGGGAGTGTGCCTGCCAGTATCACGGAGCAAACCGGCTGGGTGGAAATTCTCTGTTAGGTGCGATATATGGCGGAACAATCGCTGCACAATCTGCTATGGCAGATTCCTTTAAAATCCCGCAAGTAGAAGATACACACATAAGTAAATCGGTTCATGCTGGGAAAGACGGTTGTTATGTCGATGGTATTTTGAACCTGCGTCATGTTCTGCAACATAGCCTCGGCATTGTTCGGGAGGAGCGGACACTTCAAGCCGCATTGGCAGAGCTACAGAATTTGCAGGAACAAATGACTTATGATGCATCTGCATCTGTCTATGAAAACCAGATGTTGCAAAATTGCAATTTGCTGGGACAAGCATTGTTGATGAGTGCTGATGCTTGAAAAGAAAGCCGTGGTGCACATAATCGCAGCGACTTTCCAGAAGAAAATAGCGATTATCAAAAACAAACGGTTGCACGATTTGATGGCAAGGTTATTAATATCACTTTTGAAAGTGCAGGTGAAACAAATGCACATTGAATTGACAGTAAAACGGCAAACTGTACCGGATGAAACATCTTATCTGCAAACGTTTTCCTATGATGGAGATGCAGCCCTTACGATTGCAGATTGGCTGACAGAAGTCAATCGCACAGAAGCGAAAACAAATCGGATTGCATGGGAATGCGGTTGTTTGGAGAAAAAATGCGGAGCTTGTGCCATGCGAATCAATGGGATTCCACGGCTTGCGTGCAGTGTATTTTTAAAAGATGTGGTAAGGCATGGGAAGATTTTACTAGAACCGCTCTCAAAATTTCCATTGGTAAAAGATTTGATTGTAGATAGAAGTTCCATGTTTGAAACGCTAAAGCGGATGCGGATTTGGATGCAGGAAAAAGAGGATTCTTCTTATGCACAGGACTGCAATTTACAGTATCAAGCAGGGCAGTGTTTGCAATGTGGTTGCTGTCTGGAGATTTGCCCGAATTTCCTTGCAGGAGGCGATTTTGCCGGAGCAGCTGCTATGATAGAAGCATACAAAGCCGTAGAACAAAACGAAGCGGATGACCATCGTGCAGAAATGATAGTGGCTTATCGAAAATATTTTTTCTTTGGCTGCGGACAGTCTCTTTCTTGCTGTAATGTTTGTCCAATGGAATTGCCATTGGATGAGATGCAGGTAAGGTTGAATAATTTCTGATATTCATACATATTTTTTTAAAATATGTGAATTTATAATAGTAAAACTAATTTAAGCGAGCGGCAAGCGTTGTTTTTTGTTGGCAGTTAGAGTGACTGCGGAAACACATATATTTTTCAGAGCATTAATTGTCGGTCTTATCATAAGCAAAATTAAAGAAATGAAAAAAGATAGAGATTATTTGAGAATATGTGCGTTTACTGTTGGTGAATTTGCTACGGCATCCCTTCATCTGCGTGGCATTGAGAAATTTGCTTGAGATTGAATCGTATGAAGGTGAAAATCCATCCATAAAACGGCTGATAGAAAGCAAGTTTGATTTTTAACTTTTAGGAAAAGGAACCATTATTGAACTCAGGGAGGTAAAATAAAATGGATGATAATGAAAAATATCGTTGCCAAGAAAGTGATGGTGAAGACAGAGAATTCCTAAAAAAACGATATGCCGGAAAAACTGTTGCGGAATTGAATGTAGAATTTGAGAAACTGAAAAAAGAATTTCTTGACGCACATAAAGAACTACAACAGAAATCGAATTCTTAGCTAAAATTCGAATTTTACAAAAAATAGGTTGACTTCTGGCGACAAAAATGGTATTATAAGCTTTGTTTTAATATATAATACATAAAAATAGTTATGCGAAAGTCCCAATTTCTGCATCCATTTGAGGGGTGAAAAAAGGGGATTCGCACCAGAAAATTGGAAGAAAAACAAATAGAGCAGAAAAAAAGGATGAAAAATCTGAAATTTATTGGAAAAAGCACTTGACAAATGCAGCACATTGTGATAAAATAAGAGCATAAAGAAACTGCTTTTGTGCAGATTTCGCTACTACAACCCACGTATATCGTGGGTACTAAAACGAACATTGTTCCAAAGAATAATCCTAAAAAGAAAATGACTACAACCCACGTATATCGTGGGTACTAAAACTTTTTAAGCACAAGGTCGTTAAACCGTTTATACTCACTACAACCCACGTGCATCGTGGGTACTAAAACTTTTCGGCTCACGTTTGCTATAAGCATTTTCCAATATTGACTACAATCCACGTGCATCGTGGGTACTAAAACACTAAATTCAAATGTTCCAGCATTAACAATTTTTCTTTACTACAACCCACGTATATCGTGGGTACTAAAACCTTTTTACCAAACATTTTGTCAAAACGGATTCTAACTACAACCCACATATGTTGTGGATGCTCAGAACCAAAAACAAACTGTATTTTTAAAATAGCAATAGAAAAGCGTCACTACTGAAGTGACGCTTTTTTTATTGTGTGAAACTGCATTACATGAAAAATCTCAGTCATTTTTATGGCTGAGATTTTTTTGTAACCTGGAAAAGAAAACGTTGTCGTTTTTAAGAGCAATAAATTTCTATTTTTCTTATCCATCATAGCGAAAAAATAAAAAAATTACGCTATTTTTCGCCAATTTTATTTTTGACAACGTTTTCTTTTATGGACTGAATTGATAAAATACGAGAGAATTTCTCCCACAAAAAAGGCGGATTTCTCACGATATTGGATGGAAAACAACAGCATTTAGACAACGTTCTCTTTCTTTTTCGTTGACGATTTGCGTTTTTGTGGGTATAATCATAAGCACAAGGACAAAACATATTATTCCTATCAAATTAGTAGGATATATGTGAAAGGTTCTTGGAGAAAAAAGAGAGGGTGTGCAGGAAATGAAACGAATCAGCACAACAGGGGCACAAATCAATATTTGTTGCAGCAGGAACATCACAAACCACCATCACATGCAAACAGGAGGGAACACCATGATGAAATGAAAGCAGAATTTACAGAAAATAACAGCTGGAACGGTTGCAGGGGCTTTGTTGGTCGTGGGATTATCTGGATGCGATTCTACAACAGAATCGACATCGCAAGCAAACACAGATGCACAAGGGGAAGCAGTTACAATAAACGTCGCTTATTTTGATAGTTTCGTATGGAGCTATTACATTCAGATTGCACAGAAATACGGAATCTGGGATTCAGTATTTGGAGACGATCCGGTAAATGTTCAGCTTACCAGTTTTTCCAGCGGCCCAGAAGTCAATGAAGCCATTACCGCTGGTGATATTGATATTGTCATCAATGAAGGCGACCAACCATTTTTGTCCGGCGTTGCAAACGGTGTGGATTTAACGATTCTTTCCACGGAATTGCGGCAAGAGAAAACATTAATTCTTGTCGCTGATTCCAATTCTGAGATTCAATCCGCCGCAGACTTGAAGGGAAAAAACATTTCCGTTCCGCTTGGCACTTACGTTCACAAATCGTTGATTGGCGTATTGCAGGATAATGGCATTTCCGTAGATGATGTACAGTTGACCAATATCAGTGCGGCGGGAGATGCGGTGGCAGCGATTGAAAATGGGGATGTAGATGCCTATATCGGTACGATTTTCTCCCTCTATTCTGAAATTCAAGATGGAAAAATCAAGCAAATTGCAGACTTGACCGGAAACGGTGCATACGCTTATCTCATCGTAGCGGTTTACTATGTCCAACCGCTGGAATACTATGAACAGACCTATTCCGTACAGCAAGCACAGCACAAGCAGAAATTTCCGCTTTATGTGCATTTGGATAAATATGCAGAATGAGGAGTGAAGGACTGTGAAAAGACGGAAAAAACAGATTCTGCCAGATAATCGAATCAGTTCTGTTTTAATTGCTCTGATTTTACCGATTTTGTTTTTTGTTTTCTGGGTGCTTGGCAGTCATCAAGCATGGTTTCATTCGTCAATCATTCCAACGCCACATAAAATGTGGGTGCAATTGACCAAAATGCTTTCAGACCGAAGTTTATGGAATGCAATTGTGTTTAGTTTCCGCAGAGTTCTTTTTGGGTATCTGCTCGGTGCAGCATCTGGCGTTTTTCTTGGGATTTTGATTGGACTTTATCGCAGATTAAATCAGTTATTCCTTGTATTGATTGGAATATTACGCCCCATTCCGCCCATTGTGAAATGCTCCCCAAAAGTTAGAACATTGGTATATCAAGACCATCTAACCAAAGGGAGCATTTTCTGATTTTGGCTATAATGAAAAAGTTACTTTAATAATATTTTATATTAAAAAATAATAGATAAAAATAGTTCCGCGAAAGTCCCGATTTTCACATCTATTTGAGGGATGAAAAAGGGGGATTCGCACCAGAAAATCGGAAGAAAAACAAATAGAACAGAAAAAAATGATGAAAAATCTGAAATTTATTGGAAAAAGCACTTGACAAATGCAGCACATTGTGATAAAATAAGAGCATAAAGAAACTGCTTTTGTGCAGATTTCGCTACTACAACCCACGTACATCGCGGGTACTAAAACTAAGAACATTGTTCCAAAAAATATTCCTAAAAAGAACTACAACCCACGTACATCGCGGGTACTAAAACGGCGGTATCTCAAGTAGCCTATACTATCAATATTACTACAACCCACGTACATCGTGGGTACTAAAACTCTGTTCCCAAAATTCTTCAAAATCGATATTACACTACAACCCACGTACATCGCGGGTACTAAAACAGCTAATAAAGAACCATCGCTCATTCTGTAAACACTACAGCTCATGTGTATCATGGAGGCTCAAAACCAAAAATATTGAAATGGAAAAAATTGTATTTTAAAATAGCAATAAAAAAGCGTCACTGATGAAGTGACGCTTTTTCTTTATAGGAGGAATATATGAAAAGAAACCGTTTGCGAATCATGGGCATTTGTCTGTTGGTCTGTGGAAGTTTCATTTTATCTCTTTTTGCATATAAAAAAATCAGCAGGGAAGTCTACCTGCAAAATCTATTGAAAGAAAATATTGTGTTGGAAATTCCCAGTTTAAACATAAAAGTTCCAGTGTTGGAGGGAACGGATTCTGAAACGCTTGCCGTTGCTGCCGGACATTTCCCAGAGACGGGGAAACTTGGGCAGGGAAATTACTGCATCGCTGGACATAACAGCACGATTTATGCGGAGATTTTTAACGACCTCGACCAGATTCAAATTGGTGCAGAAATGGATTTGGTAGATACCGATGCAGACAAAACTTGTTACACCTATGTTGTAACAGAATATAAGATTGTAGCTCCTGAAGATGTTGCTGTGCTGGATGATTATGGAGATGACCGCCTGACTGTGATTTCCTGCACGGATGATGGCACACAGCGGCAAGTGGTTGTTGGCATGCTCAAATAATGCCATATCCTTTTTACAGTATTTCATGGAAGATTTAGCTTTCGTTGCGTAATATTGTGTACCATAAAAACTGTATATAGACCGTAACGAATTCTAATCAATTAAAAATAAAGCGGCAAAAAATCACGCAATTTCGGACTTTTCCCATTTTGAAAGGTTGCAAATAAGTGGTTATACCACTGTACGCCTCGCCTCCACCATATTGTTTCAAATGCGAACAACTTTACTTTATGAATCAGTCATTGGTAATCGTGTTCCATTTCAAGAAATGAAGAACCGCCCTTGCCGGATGTGTTATCCGGTGAGGGCGGTTTTATTATCAATACAAAAAATCAGCCGTTTCCTGAGATGATCAACTTCAGGGAACGGCTTTTTCCACAATTAGTAGGTTGGGAAAATAAAAAAATTTTCATCCGGTACATCCGGATTGAATGAATTGATTATATCATATTTTTTCATGATTTGTCAATAAAGTTGCTTGTCGAATTTTGTCGATACCAAAAATATTTTTTTCAAAGTGCAACCTTATTGAAAGCCTTCATCAAAAATCGACAGAAAGTATTTCAAAAACAATTGAATTTTGAGATAGAATCTGGTATAATACTCGTATCACTTTCAAAATAACGGTTTTCTGAAAGGGGAACAACTATGATAAAGAAATCATTATACAAGATTTTTTATGCTGCTACACCGCAAGAATTTCAGGCGGAATATCAAAGCCGCTTTGAAAATGAAGATACGATTCATCTCAATCTGACGATTGGAGGATATCCAGCCTTTATTTGTCAGATACCGGAATTGTATCAACGCATGCTATCCATCGAACGAACCAATCATAAAGTCGATGCTCTTTGTCATGCCCTTCCAGAAATTGCTTTGGAGCAGTTTCAGGAACGTTGCTTAATTGATGAAATTGTACTGACCAATCACATTGAAGGCGTACACAGCACCCGAAAGGAAATCAGCGAAATTTTACAGGATTTATCAAAGGAACATAAGCGAGAGCGATTTGTTGGACTGGTTCAGAAATATGTAGTGCTCATAAAAGAAGAACGCATTCCAATGGAAACGGCACAAGATATCCGAAAAATTTATGATGATATTTTTTATGAAGAAATCAAGGCAAGTGACCCAGAGGATTTACCGGATGGGGAAATCTTCCGCAAAAGTGCAGTCAGCGTTTATTCCGCAGCAGGGAAAGAGATTCATAATGGTGTTTCTCCGGAAGAAAAAATCATCTCCATGATGAATCAATCTTTACAGTTCCTGAATGATGAAAGCTATGAGTACTTGATAAGAATTGCAGTTTTTCATTATTTGTTCGGTTATATTCACCCGTTTTATGATGGAAACGGGCGTACAAGCCGACTGATCAGCAGCTATCTGTTATCGCAACGGCTGAACAATTTGATTGGATACCGCATTTCCTATACGATTAAAGAGCATATCACAAAGTATTATGAAGCTTTTAAGGTCTGCAATCATGTTAATAATCGAGGGGATTTAACACCATTTGTGATGATGTTCTTAGACATTGTGGACATTTCTATGAAACAGCTCGGTGCATCGCTTCAGGAAAAATTGCAGAAACTGCATCATTATGTATCACAAATCCCGCAGTTCCCAAATGCAGAACAGGGAGGAATGAGCGAGTTATACAGCCTTCTGATTCAAGCGGCTTTGTTCTCCAACATTGGAATTTCTCAAAAAGAATTGGAGCAGCATTTCAATGCCTCATATAATACCGTTCATGTGAGATTGCAGAAAATACCAAAATCTTACCTGTTGGTCAATCGACAGGGGAAACGGCAGTTTTATTTACTCAATCTCTCTGAGGTAGACAAAAATAGATAAAAAGAGAAGCAGATAGGGAAGTGTGAAATGCTCCCATCTGCTTTTTCTATTTGTTTATTTCATCAATTTTTCGTCTATGTTTGCCACGTGCTTCAGAATCTGCTGCAGCGTGGATTCTTCGGTGTCTGGTTCGGGTGTTGGCTCTGGTTCTGGCTCGGTCGGCTGCGTTGTTTTCGTGAATCCGTTTAATCCAGCAGCCTTAATAATGGATGGGTAATCGGTATAACAATAATCCATATCACACTCACCAACAATGCCAGGAATACTTTTTTGTCCAATAATATCATGCTCTGTGCTGCCGGCTACATTATACTGCCAGATGCCGTATGGATTTTGATACGTGCATTTACTTGCATACTGGGCACACCAGATAGTGTATCGACTTTTAACACTGTCCGACAGGTACTTGTCTAAGTAGTACGTGCTGCAATACAATCCGGCATAATATCCGGCTTGCTCCATCGTACTTAAAAACGCATCCGCCATTTCAGAGCAGGCAGCTTTGCCCAGTGCAAATTGCTTTGCAAGTTCTAAGTCCATGTAAACAGGATACTCAAACAATTTGCCTTTGATGGTCTGCAAAAACACTTGTGCTTCCCGTTTTGCTTCGTCCGCCGACATCGCGTAGCTAAACCAGTACGCCCCGCAGGGGATACCCAGACGCTTACAAGCGGCATAGTTACGGCTAAACTGTGTATCAACTTGGCTTGGCTCTCTGCCATACCCAGCCCGTAAAATCGCAAAGTCAACCAGTCCGGATGCTTTTGCAGCGTCCCAGTCAACCTCGTTTTGACAGTATGACACATCAATCCCCTTTAAAATGCTCGTTGTTTCGGTAGTCTTTTTGATACCAAAATACTTGTAAAAATCCTCTGTAACTGTGCCATTGCCTTTGACTTCGTCACCGAGCCAACGGTATCCTGTCCGCACATCCAGATGCGTATATTGATAACTGCTTGTGATGTTGGCAATACCGCCGAAACCTAAGTCCTGAGCCTTATAGCACACCGTTTTGCTGCTGATTGGTTGCCCGTCCTGCCCGTAACAGCAGACATCCGCAGCAGTACCTTTTGTGTGCTGACCGCTGCTCGTACCGCCTACAGCTTTATCATGGTCTGGGCAGCGGTATCCACTTGTTACAATGATTTTGCTACAGTTAAGAGTGGCATAGAGGGCTTCCAGTTTTTCAATGAGTTCGGATGAAATCAAAGTTTCGTGATTACCTCCGCACTGACACCGAAATTCCATAACATTAAAATGCGGAGAAAGTTGGGTACTATCATTATAATCATAATGATTGACTGGCATAATATCATCCTTTCACAAAAAATATTTTTAGAAAAATTTGAAAAAATACTTGACAAACACGTTAAAACGTGGTATAATAAAATCATGGAAAGGAGGTGAGAAGATGTTGAGATGGTCAACAGAAAAAATAAAAGAGCTTATCAAGCTGGTGCAACAACTTAATAAGCTCGCAATCGAGATAATTTCCCTTGTTGGTTGGATTCTTATCTTGATTAAGATTATAGGCTAAACGCCTACGGTAAGAGTTGGGAGCGGACAAGCTCTCAACCCCCTGCCGTCATTATATCATAACCATTTCAACCTGTCAAGTATGAAAAACATTTTTAAGCTGTCGTGGGCAATTTTTAAGTTTGTTGGTTTGATTGCATTCTTGATTGCAATTGTCCATTTACTGCTAAACGGAGGAATCTAAATGAATTTGAAAAAAATCAGGACAGAAAAGGGAATCACAATTCCGAAATTAGTCGAGCAAACCGGCATTCCAAAACGTACCGTTGAGGACATTCAAAGGCGTGGGGATTGCCTCGTGTCTAATGCCATCAAACTCGCCGATGCCCTCGGTGTCACGCTGGATGAACTTTGCAGAGACAACTCAGAACAGACCGAAATCGAATAACCCGATGCCGTCCGGCAGCTTTTCCGCTGTCGGGCGGTTTTTTCTTTAATCTGCTTCTGGCAATCCAGTTTGCATCCTATATGAATTATTATAATCATAATGATTAACTGATATAGTATTATCCTTTCGCAAAAATATTTTTATAAAAATTTGAAAAAACACTTGACAACCACTAATTTTTGTGGTATAATAAAATCATGGAAAGGGGGTGAAACCAATGAGCAAAAAGAAAAAAACATTGTTGTTAAAGAAACAATTTCAGCCCCTACCCTATCACCAAAAGATATAGTTACGGTTTTGCGTGAAAGCCGTGAGCTTCAATCTCTTGTAAACGAGGCGCAAAAAGTGCTTGGCAGAACAATAAGCACGGCAGAACAGGCAATAATAATCAATATGGTCAACTACTACGGATTAAAACCCGAAGTTGTTTTGATGATACTTGAATATTACAGAAATGAAAAGCAAAAAGGTATGTCGATAAGCTTTGCATACATCAACGCTATGGCAAAAAATTGGAGCGATGAGGGAATAAGCAGTATCGGCGAGGCTGAGGAAAAACTCCAGGAAATTGAGCGTGGCAACAGAGTTTGGAATGAAATTGTTGCAATTACAGGCATCAGGCACAGAAAGCCGACCGTTAAACAGAGAGAAATGGTGCTTAGCTGGTTTAACGATTTTGACATAACTATGATTGCCATTGCCGCTGATATTATGAAAGAGAACATACCCGAACCTAAGCTCAGCTACATAAATTCAATACTCAAAAAGTGGAAAAAGTCAAATATCAAGACACCTGCCGACGTTGAACGTGAGCAGGCTGAATTTGAAAAAGCAAAGGCTGAAAAAGAAAGCAGGAGCAAAAATTCAGACAAGCTTTCAAGCAAGCCGACATTTGACATTGAACAAATTGAGCGTGACGCATTAA
>ERZ772886.2873-NODE-2873-length-13204-cov-4.012548_pt1 | contig 13204 bp, 9 predicted proteins | sample MGYA00512128_ERZ772886 | MGnify/ENA primary metagenome ERZ772886 (study PRJEB29015, sample SAMEA2737698) | human gut metagenome | biome: human gut; feature: human-associated habitat; material: faeces | place: China | collected 2012 ... | reverse complement strand
AAACGAAATCACTCAAATAGCAAAAAGCGGTAACAGTATCTGGCAACTCACATCACCTATAATATGCCATGGATTCGCAGGAACTGCATTAATATTTAAGCTATTGTACGATAAAACGCAAGATGGAGCATTAAAAGATGCAAGCCTTGAATTAATAAGAAACATTGTCGAAGCATATAATGACACTAATCAATATGGATTTAAAGATGTGCGATATCAATTTCTTGGAAATAGTATAGAGAAAATTGAGGAAGATAAGAATACATTTTTGGAAGGTGGGTGCGGGATAATCTCAGCATTACTTTGCTTTTTGGGAGAAAAAGAGATTACCGCGTCTCTTTTGCTTTTAAAATAAATTCTAACCTTAGAAACAACATACGGATAGCTCTGCCCCGCAGAGTACGGTTCCGCTAAGTTAAAGTGTACAGATTCGAATTTACGTTAAACACACTGATGTTGGGGGGGGCTTTGATATCCCAGATGACCCTCCAAACTCCGAATGGACACTCTGGTCGGGAACGGCACAATGTGGGCCACAGCCACATTTTTTCCCACAGTGAGATGCAACAAGTCTCAGGGCATGAAGCAGCTCATGGCTGGCGCTGGCGTGGCCGGCACTAACAATGAATACAAACGATCTGAATACGGCCCTCTATGAGAAAATGTCCAGTTAACGAAAGAAATACCGGGACTGGCTGAAAGGATAATCGCCAGCAGAGGTCTTGAACCATGCCTATGGGTATAGCGTCCCAGAGGACATCGTGATGACGATGGAACAGCTAAATCCGACCACCTGGCCAACGAAGATCGCGCCAAGGAGCTGCGCATCCCCCGTGCCTCGGTTAGGGCGCACTTGAGACTGGAGCCGAAACAGGCAACCCCCAAAACTCTGTCCCATAAGAAAAAGGAGCCGGAACGGTGAGCGCCCCGAAGCGCAAACGGGAAGTCCAGGTGCAATTCCGGGTCTCCCTGGAGTAACTGGGGCTGATCGAGCTGAAAATGTCACAAATTGGGACGAAGAACCGGGAGGCCTATCTGCGGAAGATGGCACTGGGCGGTTATGTAGTGAAGTTGGATCTGCCGGGGCTGATGGAGCTTGTGTCCCTGCTTCGCCGGAGTATCAACAATCTGGACCAGCTCACGCCCCCCGGGGGTATGAGACCGGGCGGGTCTACAATACTGATTTGGAGGATATAGCCTAGAGCCCGGAGCAGCTATGGGAGGTCGTGAAGAAAATCCTGACTCAGCTCTCCAATCTTTCGTGACAGGGATAAATCCCCCCAACTGCGGAGGGAGGAACGGCGTTTTTTCGTCGCACCTCCCTCCGCTTTTTCTTTTTTGTTCGCATACTTGATGTTGGCAGATAATAATTCATAATGGATTAAGAATACAACTGGGGGATAAGGTAGAATAAGTTTCGCAAATTGAAAAGTAAATAAAAAGAGACATGGTTTGCATATCTCTGGCAGAATGAAGTTGCGACACACCATTCGAAAGGAGATATCTAGATTACTACAACAACCGCAGGATCAAGGCAAAGCTAAAGGGCTTGCCGCCTGCAATTCACAGACAGCAAGCCCTTTCGGCTGCTTGAACAATTTTTACTTCAGAATATTGTCTAACTTTTTGGGGTCACTTCAGGTGAACTTCGGAGCGCTTTTTTTGAGCTTTAAGCGGACTTGTAAAGCTGAGGAGGAGGCTTTGTCAACGTGGTAGGTATTTTGCACAGTGCCCTTGTAATTTTGTAGAAATCCGATTATAATATAACCAGAAATTTACTCTTTTAGGGGGAGTTTACCATGATTTTTGAAAATATGGATCGCATTATTTTTGCAGGGGATTCCGTAACGGATATGGGCAGCGCACAGCCGGTGGGCGAGGGCTTGTTTGACAACATGGGTCACGGCTATCCGCGCGTCATCGAGAGCCTTGTGACGGCGACTTACCCGGAGCTGAGCATTCGTTTTACGAACTCCGGCATCAGCGGCAATACATCGAAAGACCTGCTTGCGCGCTATGAGCGCGACGTGCTTTCCTTGAACCCGCAGTGGGTGTCTATCTGCATCGGCATCAATGATGTGTGGCGGCAGTTTGATTCTCCGGCGCTTACCGATCAGGCGGTTGACCCAGTGGAATATGAAGAAAACCTGCGCACGATGATTGAGCAGGCGAAAATGGTTGCGAAGGGCGTTATCGTCTGCACGCCGTACTACATGGAGCCGAACAAGAGCGACTTTATGCGTGCCAGAATGCAGGAATATGTGGACATCTGCGAGCGCCTTGCCGAAGAATACGGCTGCCGTTTTGTGAACTTCCAAGCGGTGTATGACAAGTTTTTGCAGTATAAACACTCCTCGCTCATCGCATGGGACCGCGTGCACCCGAACCAGATCGGCGCGACGCTGATGGCGAAGGAATGGCTCTCGAAGTGCGGGTTTGAATACGAACACACGCCGGAGGCGTAAGATCCCATTATAATCTGGGGGAGTTGAAAGCATGAAATTTGGTGTGCAGCTTTACGGCCCGCTCAACAACATGCAGGGCGAGGTTTTGAAGAAGCTTTCTGCGTTGGCAAAGGCCGGTATTACAGAAATTGAACCCTGCATGACGACGGGGCCAATCCTCGGCCCGAAGGGCGTGATCTGGCCCGCAGACTGGCTGCTTGCACATGTCGAAGAAATTCGGGATATGGGCCTGCGGATTGTATCAATCCATGTTTTTGCGGAGAATTTGGTACAGTCTATGGATAAGCTGAAGGCGATTGCGGAGAAGACCGGGCTGCAGCAGTTTGTGGTGAAAACGCCGGAGAACAGTACGGAAAGCATCTTGCAGCAGACGGCGCTGAACTACATGAAAGCGGCGGATATGCTGGAGACATTCGGCGTTCGGTTGCTGCTGCACAATGAGACCGGGGATATACAGGCGAAAATCGCGGGCAAGACAGCGTATGAACACTTGCTTGACCTTTGCATGGGTAAGGTAGGCGCACAGGTGGACGTGGGCTGGGTGCAGTTTGGCGGAGAAGACCCGGTCGCATTTTTGGAACGCAACGCGGCGCGGGTGCAGTCCGTGCACCACAAGGATTTCGGTGCGGGCCGCGAGCCGATTGACGTGCCGGTGGGCACGGGCAACGTGGACCTTGCCGCGTGCTTCCGTTTTGCCCAGGGTCGGGACATTCCGCAGCTTGTCGACCAGGAGCACTTCGGTCCCGATGTGCCGGGCGAGCTTCAAAAAATTTGTCAGATGCTGAACGGGTTTGCCCAAAACCGAAAAGACACGGTGAGCTTTTTGAATGTTTACGACGTGAAGACCGGCGCGGTGCGCACAGTGGCAAGTTTTGACCGCGTGATTGAAGCGCCGAACTGGCTGAAAAACAGCGATACCATTCTTTATAATGCCGAGGGGCACATGTATGCCTATGACCTCAACACGAACACGGAACGGCTGCTCGACACCGGCAGCTGCGACCAATGCAACAATGACCATGTGGTCTCCCCGGACGAAACGGAGCTTGCGGTCAGCCACATGACGTTTGACAACGGAGACTTTACCTCCCGTGTTTATATCGTGCCGATGAAAGGCGGTGAGCCTCGTCTGGTGACGCCGAACAGCCCGAGTTTTTTGCACGGCTGGTCGCCGGACGGCACGGAGATAGCCTACTGCGCTTTCCGCGACATCGACGGCAGGCAGGAAGTGGACGTGTACACGATCCCGGTGAACGGCGGCGCGGAAAAGCGACTGACAAAGGGTGGCTTTAACGACGGCCCGGAGTATTCCCCGGACGGAAAGTACATTTGGTATAACGCTACAAACTCCGGCTTGATGCAGGTTTGGCGCATGGAGCGGGACGGCGGCGAGCAGACGCAGATCACCGAAAACCGGCGGAACAACTGGTTCCCGCATGTATCTCCGGACGGAAAACGGGTGGTCTATATTTCCTACGGCCCGGAGCAGCTGGAGCCGCACGAGCACCTGCCGAACATGCCGGTGGAGCTGTGGCTGATGGATGCGGACGGCGAAAATCAGCACAAAATTCTGTCGCTGTTTGGCGGTCAAGGTTCGATCAACGTGAACTCCTGGGCCGGAGACAGCATGCGGTTTGCATTTGTGAGCTACGCGATTTTGGAAGACCCGAAATGACTGACGAGGTAAATAAAAATGATTTTTGAAAATAAAGGCAAAGAGAATACCTTGGAGACGCTGCAAATTGCTTTAAACGCCGCAAAGGAGCGCGGAACGACGCTTGTGGTGGCTTCGAGCGCGGGCGACACGCTTATAGAACTCATCAAAATGCAGGGAAGCGCTCGGGACAAATGTGCCGATGGTCATGGTGGGGCAGGCGTACGGCTACCCGAAGCAGGGCGTGAACACCATGACGGACGAGCGGCGCGCGGAGTTGACCGCAGCCGGTGTGCATATCATTCATGCCGCGCACGCTTTGAGCGGTGCGGAACGCGGCATCAGTCGTAAATTCAGCGGCGCGTACCCGGTGGAGATCATGGCGCACACGCTGCGCATGTTCGGACAGGGCACGAAGGTTTGCGTGGAGATCGCCATGATGGCGCTGGATAACGGCGCGATTGAGCTTAATAAGCCGGTTGTCTGTGTGGGCGGCTCGGCGCGTGGTGCGGACACCGCGTGTATCATCACGCCGGCGTATACGGCGGACTGCCTTGACACGAAAATTCACGAGATTCTCTGCAAGCCGGGTTTGTATTAAATCATAAAGCAATGACAAAAGCTCTGCGCCTGAAATTCGGTGCAGAGCTTTTGTCTGTCTTACATTATCGTTTGCCGCGCTTTTTGGGCGGCTCGCCTGTCCAACGGCGGCTTTGGGGCGCCGGCGGTTGACTCGTTCTGCCGTGCTTTGCGCCGTTTTTGTTTTTACCGTCAAACGGTTTATTGCTTTTTGCGGCAGGCTTTGGGGGAGCAAAACGGGTATCGCCGTGGCGGGGGCGCAAGAGGCAGTTTTTGCCTGTGCCAATGAGGTCGCGGCGATTCGCTTTGATGAGCGCTTCTGTGACGAGGTCGTAATTTTTCGGGTCACGGTACTGGATGAGCGCGCGCTGCATCGCTTTTTCGTGCGGGTCGCGCGCGACGTATACGGGCTTCATTGTGCGCGGGTCGAGCCCCGTGTAGTACATGCAGGTTGAGATCGTGGACGGGGTGGGGTAGAAGTCCTGCACCTGCTCCGGCATATAGCCGAGGTCGCGCAGGTATTCCGCGAGCTTTACGGCGTCCTGTAAGGTGGAGCCGGGATGCGAGGACATGAGGTACGGCACGAGGTACTGGTTGAGGTGCATTTCTTCGTTCAGCTCTTTGTAGCGCTTGACGAAGCGGCGGTAGACGGAATTCTGCGGCTTACCCATCATGCGCAGCACGCCGTCGGAAATATGCTCCGGTGCGACTTTGAGCTGGCCGCTGACGTGGTATTTAACAAGCTCGCGGAAGAACGTTTCGTCTTTGTCATTGATGAGGTAATCGAACCGAATGCCGGAGCGCACAAAGACCTTTTTCACTTTGGGCAATGCGCGCAGCTTGCGCAGGAGGGAAACGTAATCCGTGTGGTCGATCTCCATGTTGGGGCATGGCTCCGGGAACAGGCATTGGCGGTTTTTACACACACCGACCTTCATCTGCTTTTTGCAGGCGGGCTTGCGGAAGTTTGCCGTGGGGCCGCCGACGTCGTGAATGTAGCCTTTAAAATCGGGATCCTCGGTCATTTTTTTCGCTTCTTCCAAAAGCGATTCGTGGCTGCGGGACTGAATGATGCGGCCCTGATGGAACGTCAGCGCGCAGAAGCTGCATGCGCCGAAGCACCCGCGGCAGCTGGCAAGACTGAATTTTACTTCTTCAATGGCGGGGATGCCGCCGAGGGCTTCGTAATCCGGGTGATAGGTGCGCGTATAGGGCAGGGCGTAGGTGTCATCCATTTCTTCGGTCGAAAGCGGCATCTGCGGAGGATTCTGCACGACGAACAGGTGATCGTCCGGGTACGGCTCGACGAGCGTTTTCGCCGTGAACGGGTCGGTGTTGAGATACTGATTGTAAAAGCTTTTCGCGTACAGCTCTTTACTGGTGGAAATTTTATCGAAGCCGGGGAGGTGGAGCACGTCGTCGCCGTCGGGCGCGATGTGCGTTTTATACACGGTACCGCGGATGAACGTGAGCTCCTGCACGGGGATGCCGCTGCGCAGGGCTTCGGCAATCTCGACGATGGAGCGCTCGCCCATGCCATAGGAAATGATATCCGCGCCGGAATCGAGCAGGACGGAGCGCTTCATTTTGTCCGACCAGTAATCATAATGCGCAAGGCGGCGCAGGCTGGCCTCGATGCCGCCGATGATGATGGGCGTTTTCTTAAACGTGCGGCGGATGAGGTTGGAATATACGATGACGGCGTAATCCGGGCGCAGGCCCATTTTGCCGCCGGGGGAGAAAAAGTCGCTGCGGCGGCGCTTTTTGGCGACGGAATAGTGGTTCACCATGGAATCCATATTGCCGGCGGAAACGAGAAAGCCAAGTTTTGGCTCGCCGAGTGTGCACACGCTTTCGGGGTCGCGCCAGTTCGGCTGTGCGATAATGCCGACCGTGAAACCGTTTGCTTCGAGAATGCGGGAGATGATCGCCGTGCCGAACGACGGGTGGTCGACATAGGCATCGCCGCTGATGTACACGAAATCGAGCTGTTCGATGCCGCGTACCGCCATATCTTCTTTTGAAACAGGCAAAAAAGCCGTTCTGTCTAAGTTGTTCATGAAAAGTCCTTAAGAATTTATACGCTGCCGGTCAGAATGCCGCACGGCTCTGTCCAGTCAAAGTGTTTCGTTTCCTCGCCAAGCTTCCACACGGCGGGGCAGGTGGTCTCGTGCCAATCGAGCGGGCGCGCGGTGGGCTGTGGCTGACTTGCGCGGCGGAAAGCGTCGCGGATGATGGCTTTGCGCTCGCCGTTTAAATAGGAAGCCGGAACGGAGAGCAGCGTGGGTGTGCCGCTTTTTGCCACAAGCTCCAGCCAGCGCATGCCGAGCGTTTCGTCGATGGCGTCGGTGAGCGGTACGCAGTCGGCATCAATGGCGAAGAAGCGGTCGTGCATCGGCGCGGTGAATGCCAATGTGTTCATACCCATGCGGCGCGTACGTGCCCAGAGCTTGCCGCTGACGTCATCGCCGGTGCGGTTGAGGTGCATGAGCCCAGCGCCGAGGTGGCCGAAGCAGTTGCAGCCCATGACCATGGCGTCACCCGCGGCAGCTAAGATGCGTTTATATAATTCAATTAAAATTTCGGCCGTCGTGCGGGTCTCGTCCGCAAAGCGCCAACCGCTGTCCGTGAGCTCGTCGCCCATTTCAAAGCCCCAGCGGCCGAGTACGTCGTAGGAAGTGAAATCGTGCTTGATGAGCTTGTAACCCCAGCTTGAGACGGTGCGGATGTCCTCCGCGATGTGGTCGAGCACTTCGGGCACGGAGGGGTCGAGGTATTCGGGGTCACGCTTCGAGCGCCAAGAGGCGGGAATACTTTCGCTGTGATCCCATAATAAACGTACCCAGATGCCCGGCTGTATGCCGGATTCGCGCAGCTTTTTGGCGAGGTCCGGCATGTCCGGAAAGCCCTTGTTGCCCGCGCGCCACGGGCCGCCGTTGTAGTTATCCGCACGGTCAATTTGCCAGCAGTCATCGATGATGAACCACGGGCGGTTTGCGAGCCCCTCGGTGAGTTCGGCGAGGGCCTTCGCTTCGCGCAGAACGTCATCTTCCGTGGCATGCCCGTAGGCATGGTACCAGTTATTCGCGCCGTAGACGGGGGATTTCGGCAGAATGGGGTTCGGGCTCAAAACGGAGAAAAATTCACCCATGGCAGTAAAGCCGTCGGCGTCTTCGTATTCTGCACGGCAAAGCTCCGCAGCGCAGAGTGTGCGGCCGTTTAAGCGCACGCCGAGACCGCCGCAGCGCACGTCGAGGTATACGCTGTACCCGGTGCTTTCGGCTGTCCACCAGCACATGGCAGCGGGCTGCGTGTGCACGCCGAAGGCTTCGGTCTTGTTGCCGCTCTGCAGGAAGAAGTACCACGGCATGACGCGATGGGGGATATAACCGCGCCATTCATAGTCGCCGTAGCCGCGCTCCCAAACACCGCCTAAAACCTGCGCTTTTTCGTGCAGCGGGTCCGCGAAATAGAGCGTGACGCGCTGCACGGGCGTTGTATCAGCGGTGACGTATACGCGCAAAGCTTCGCCGTTCGGCTTTAACTCGACGGTGATGTCTTTATAGGTAGTTGGATTTTGAAACGGAAGGAATTTTTCTTCGTCGTCGGTTTTTAAGAGCATGCCGGTGGGCATGGGGAATTTTTTTGGATTCATAGGGGTGCTCCTTCGGTCATGGATGCTTTTTTATAGTATAACACAGGATACGCAAAAAGAAAAGTGATGAAATTCCGTGAAAGCTGTACGAAAAATTCGTTTGATTTTCTTCCTTGTCAACCGTGCAAAGGTGTGCTATGCTTTAACATGTACGCACAACTGAGGTTTGTATCGGTTGACAGTTTCAATGGAGAGGACAATAAAAATGAAAGAAAAATTTAAAGACAGTGCACTTTCCCCGAAAGAGCGTGCGGAAGACCTACTGCCGCGCCTGACGCTGCGCGAAAAGGTCGGTCAGGTGAATCAGAAGCTTTACGGCTTTCAGAGCTACACCTGCAACGGCGAGCACGTGGAGCTTGCGGACAGCTTTAAAGAAGAAGTGGAAAAATGGGGCGGCCTCGGTGTGCTTTACGGCTTATACCGCGCAGACCCGTGGGCGAACAAGGATTATACGACCGGCCTTACCGGCGTGAACGCAATCCGCGCCTATAATCTGGCGCAGCGCTATGTACTGGAGCACTCTCGCTTCGGCATTCCGATGCTGATGAGCAGCGAGTGCCCGCACGGCCACCAGGCGCTCGACGGCTATTTGCTGCCGGTGAACCTCGGCATGGGCGCAGCGTGGAACCCGAAGCTCGTTGAAGAGGGCTTTAAGGTCGTTGGCGAACAGCAAAAAGAAATGGGCGTGGATTTTGCGCTCGTTTCCATGCTGGACATTCTGCGTGACCCGCGCTGGGGCAGAAGCGAAGAGTGCTACGGCGAAGATCCATACCTCTGCGCTCAGAACGCTGCTGCGGCGGTGAAGGGCTGTGCGAGTGCCGGTTTGGAAGTCGTTGCGAAGCACTTCTGCGCACAGGGCGAAACGACCGGCGGCGTAAATGCCAGTGCGGCACGCATCGGCGAGCGCGAGCTGCGCGAAATTCATCTGCCCGCGATGAAGGAGGCCGTGAAAGCGGGCGCGACGGGTGTGATGGCAGCATATAATGAGATTGACGGTGTGCCGTGCCATGCGAATGAGTGGCTTTTAAAGGACGTGCTGCGCGAGGGGCTTGGTTTTGACGGCATCGTGATGGCGGACGGCGTAGCGATTGACCGTCTCGGTATGCTGACGGGTAACGACAAGGCGGCAAACGGCGCGTATGCTTTAAATGCAGGCGTGGACGTGAGCCTGTGGGACGACAGCTTCCCGCACCTGGAAGAAGCCGTGGAGCGCGGGCTCGTTTCCGAAGAAACGCTCGACAAAGCGGTTCTTCGCGTGCTGGAGCTGAAATTTGCGCGCGGGTTGTTTGAGCACCCGTACCTTGAAGAAAAACCGCTGACGGAATACAATGTGCCGAAAATGTTTCCGCAGAGCCTTGAAATTGCGCGGCAGTCAGCAGTGCTGCTCAAAAACAACGGTGTTCTGCCGCTGAAAAAGGATAAGAAGCTGCGTATTGCGGTCATTGGCCCGAACGCGGACGCGCTGTATCAGCAGCTTGGCGACTACACACCGCCGCTGCGTGACGGTGTGGGTGTGACGGTGCTTGACGGCATTCGGAACGAATTTAAGAACGCCGATGTACGCTATGCGCTCGGCTGCACGATCTGCGACGACGATACTTCCGGTATTGCGGAGGCGGAGAAGCTTGCGGAGGAGAGCGACCTCGTCATTTTGGCGCTGGGCGGTTCTTCAAGCCGCTTTGCGGGCGCGGAGTTTGACACGAACGGCGCGGCAATCGTCGGTACGAAATTGCAGATGGATTGCGGCGAGGGTGTGGATACCTCTGATGTGCGTCTGCCGGGCGCGCAGAACGAGCTGGCGAATGCCGTGTTTGAAAGCGGCAAGCCGGTCGTGACGGTGCTCATTTCCGGCCGCCCGCATGCTATCCCCGAGATCGCGGAAAAGAGCGATGCGGTGCTGTGGACGTTTTATCCGGGCCCGTGGGGCGGCACGGCCATTGCGGAAGTTTTAAGCGGCGCGGCAGATCCGTGCGGCTGCCTGCCGGTTTCTGTGCCGCGCACAACGGGACAACTGCCGGTGTACTACAACGCCCGCGCTTCCTACGATGTGATGCGCTACCGCGATTTGGAGAACACGCCGCTGTACCCGTTCGGCTTCGGTTTGCACTACACGACGTTCAAGACGACCGTAAAGGACGGCACGCCGGAAATTTCTATTGCGGCACTTGAAAACGGAAAAGCGCATACCGTGACGTGCGAGGTGGAAAACACCGGCAGCACGGCGGGCCATGCGACGGTGCAGCTGTACATTCAGGGCGTGAGCGGCACAATTGTCCGCCGCGTGCGCGAGCTGAAAGCGTTTGAGAAGGTGTATCTCCAGCCCGGCGAAAAGAAAACGGTAGAACTGAAGCTTGACTGTGACGCACTGAGCATCTGGAACCGCAAAATGCAGTTTGTGCCGGAAGAGAGTAAAGTGGAGCTTTACGTTGAGGAAAGCGGCAGCAAGGTCTGGAACGGCGAGCTGAAAATTACGAAGTAAACGAATATAGTCAAAACAAAAGCACCGTGCCTCACAAGGACACGGTGCTTCGTTTATTTATGCTTTAAGAGAAATTATTTGTGCGCTTTCATATATTCGAGATTTTTCTCGATGAGGGCACAGCGCTGGCGGACGCAGTCTGCGGAACGCAGCGGGTCGGCCGGGGTGCCGAACGCATAGTCGAGCAGCTGTGCAATGCTCGTCTCCGCGACGTGCATGCGTGTATCGGAGGAAGCGTAGTAGACGTAGACCTTGCCGTCGTCATCAGCGATGGCACCGTTCGTGAACACGACATTGGAAACATCGCCGACGCGCTCTTTGCCCAGCGGGGCGATGAAGAAGCCGCCCGGTTCTGCGATGAGCTTTGCAGGGTCCTGCAGGTCGGTCACGAAGACATACAGCACGTAGCGCAGGCCGGCTGCGGTGTTGCGCACGCCGTGTGCAAGGTGGATCCAGCCCTTTTCGGTCTTGATCGGCACAGCGCCGGCGCCGTTTTTGGACTCGGTGATGGTGTGGTAGCGGCGCGGACTGACGACTTTTTCTTCGTCGATGACAGCGTTTGTGATGTCGTCGCATAGACCGAAGCTGACGCCGCCCTGGTCGCCGGCTTCAATGAAGCTGTCCTGTGGGCGGGTGTAGAACGCATACTTGCCGTTGACGAATTCCGGGTGCAGCACGCAGTTGCGCTGCTGGGGAGATTTCGTCTTGAGGTCCGGCAGGCGCTCCCAGTTGACGAGATCCTTTGTGCGGACAATGCCGGCAGCGGCGAATGCGGCGGAGAGGTCGTTCACGGTCTTATCCTTGCTTTCGCTGCAGAACACGCCGTAGATATAGCCGTCTTCGTGTTGCGTCAAACGCATATCGTAGACGTTCGTTTCCTCGGGGGAGGTGTCTGGCAGGATGACCGGGTAATCATCAAAGCGGAAGCCCTGCACAGGGTTATTGCTGCGCGCGACGGCGAAGAAGGACTTTCTGTCATTGCCTTCTACGCGGGCGACGAGGCAGTACTGACCGTTCAGCTTGATGGCGCCGGAGTTCATGACGGCGTTCACGCCGAGACGTTCAAGACCCAGCGGATTTGTCTCCTCGTTCAGGTCAAATTTCCAGAACGGCGGAATGTGGTCGCGGGTGAGGACAGGATTCTCGTAACGCGTGTAAATGCCGTTGTAAAAAGCGGCAGGCTTGTTCTCTTTTGCGATGAGCGCTTCGTAATCGTGAAACGCCTTTTCAATGTTCGGGTTCATGTTTGTACCTCCATACAGAATATTACAAGCATACTATACCACGCGACGTGCATTCGGTCAAACGGTATAGGTTGCCTGTTATTGCAAAAAGGTTGTTTAGCGGATATCCTTGTACTCGGATTTTTCTGCGCGGCGCTGCTGGATGTAGGTGATGAGCTCAAAGAGGCCGTCTGCTAAAATGCTGATGCCGAAGAACATGATGGCTGCTTTTGCGGCACGGAACGGATTTACGAGCAGCACGACGCCGAGAATGAGCGGCAGTACGGCGGAGATGAGTACCCAGAAGCGGTAGGGGCTGTACACCGAGAGGGCATCAACGGCGAGCGGCATTTTTCCGATGCCGTCTACAAGCAGCATGATGCCGAGCGCGATGGGCAGGAAAGAGAGGACGATGTACGGGCGGGAAAAGCAGAAAATACCGAACGCAAGGCAGAGAATGCCGATGACGAGCGTGCCGCCTGCAGTGAAGCCGAGGTTTCTGGCTTTTATAAAATACCAGAAGCTATGTGCGGCGTACAAAATGAGTGCAGCGGCGATGCCCCAGCAAAAGACGGTGCCGGACATGCCCGGCCAAAACGTGAGCACAAGGCCGAGCGCCATGTAAAGGACGGACGCCCAAAGAGACGTGGTGCGGAAGAAAATGTTTTTCATGAAGATAAGTCCTTTCTATAATAGAGTAATGGAGTGTGTATTTCTAAAGGTGGTTTTGACCGCCTTTCAAGAACCCCCTTGATAGGGTTTCTTGCGGCGCAACAATTCACCGGATTGATGCGCCTATTTTCCTGATCTTAGTTAGGCAAAAGGTGTTTCGACTTTTGCGAAAGTCGACTCAGGGCTTTGCCCCGAGCCCCCACCAACTTTTTGAAAAAAGTTGGATCAAAAACTTTATTCGTCTCGCTTTCCGTCAGCTTGTGCGCTTTAGTTCAAAATGATTTTTGGAGAAGTTTAAAATGCCTTCGTCGCGCATTTTGCCCATTTCTTTGGAAAGTGCGCTGCGGTCTACGCCGAGGTAATCCGCAAGCTGCTGACGATTGAACGGGATTGTGAAGCTGTCGCTGTTTTCGCGGATGGCCTGAAACGACAGGTATGAAATGAGTCGCCCGCGTATCGTTTTCGGTGCGGTGTGGA
>ERZ772886.2864-NODE-2864-length-13226-cov-10.075393_pt1 | contig 13226 bp, 12 predicted proteins | sample MGYA00512128_ERZ772886 | MGnify/ENA primary metagenome ERZ772886 (study PRJEB29015, sample SAMEA2737698) | human gut metagenome | biome: human gut; feature: human-associated habitat; material: faeces | place: China | collected 2012 ... | reverse complement strand
GCGAAAACGACGCGGTCGACCGCCGCCGCGTGCTCGTCTCCCTGACGCAGGCGGGCGAGGCGCTCTGCGAAAAGCGAAAAGCGCATTTTAAGAGCAAAATCGCGCTGCTGCTGTCCATGCTGGGCGACGACGCGCCCGAATTTGTGCGGCTGCTCGGGCGGATGTTTGAAATCACGTCGTCCGATGCGTTCAGGCAGGGCGAGTGCATTGAAGAAGATCAGGAGGGATTCAATGGCTGAAACAAAACCGACCGGCGCAAAAAAGCATATCACCGGCGCGCGCATTGCGCAGGAAATCAAACAGTATAAAAAGGACGCGCTGATTTCGCCGCTGTATACCGTGTGCTGCGTCATTCTCGAAATTCTGATTCCGTATCTCACCGCGTCCATCATCGACAAGGGCATCGCCGTGGGAAACATGGCGCACGTCGCGAAGATCGGCACGCTGATGGCGGTGATGGCGATTCTGGCGATGTTCTTCGGCGTTCGCGCGGGCGTGCACAGCGCGCGGGCGAGCACGGGGCTGGCGAGCAATCTGCGCGAATCCATGTTCGGGCGGATTCAGGAATATTCCTTCTCCAACATCGACAGGTTCTCCACCGCGGGGCTTGTCACGCGCATGACCACCGACGTCACCAACATCCAGAACGCTTTTCAGATGATTCTGCAAATCTGCACCCGCGCGCCGGTGACGCTGATCGTCGCGCTGTTCATGGCGTTTTCCGTCAACGCGAAGCTTTCGCTCGTGTTTCTGGTCGCGATGGCGTTTCTGGGCGTGATGATTTTCGTGCTTATCCCCAAGGCGATGAAATATTTCAAGCTGATGTTCCGCAAGTACGACGCGGTGAACGGCGTGGTGCAGGAAAACGTCGGCGCGATCCGCGTGGTCAAGGCGTTTGTCCGCGAGGATTACGAGGATGAAAAATTCTCCGGCGCGGCGAACGCGCTGTTCAAAAATTCCATCTCCGCCGAGCGCATCATCTCGTACCCGCGTTTGCCGACCCGGACCATCTCTTCGATGAACCGGGCGGGATTGTCGGCATGTTCGAGAACCTGGTTGCAGATCACATAATCGAAAGTATCTTTTTCGAACGGGAGTTGTTCGCCGTCGGCCTCGATGAATTGCTGGTGAGGGTAAATCAGGACTTTCCCGCAGCGATGGGTGTCGTCGTGCGGAAACTTGTCGGCTATCACATCGGAACGAAACATCGGATCGTGTCCGGGACCGATTTCGAGTACCTTATCCCTGCGCTTGATGCGGAGATCCTGGCGTCCCAATGGATGACGGGTTATCATAGAGTGAGTTTGATGTGTGTCCCCGCAAATATAGGAAAAAACCTGCGTAAAAAATAAATCGGCTGAATATTTTCGGCCGATTTGTAAACGATTTTGTCCGAATTGTGGGCCTGCTCCCGAAATCGTCGTCTAATGTTCTCTGTTCTTGAGGTTTATGACGCGATTGATCCCCGGAAAATAGTCGGTGTGCGGCGCTATTTGCCGTTGACGAAATCGAGGATCGCTCGGGCCGTGGTTTCCGGCTCCTCCAGAAATCCCATGTGACCGCTGTTTTCGAGCCATACGATCCGGGCCTGCGGATGCCCTTCCACCAGCTTTTCGGCCGCTTCGACAGGGATGTAGTTGTCCTTGCGTCCGAGGATGAAGAGCTGGGGAACCTTCGAGGCGCGCAGCATCTCGTTCCGGTCCTTGCGGGCGATCATGCCGTTGAGCAGCGCTACGATTCCTTCGTCCTCGGTGACGGCAACCTGTTCGGTGAGGTCCTCGATGTAGTCTTTCATCCGGGTGCGGTTGTCCTCGGCGAAGCCCGCTTCGGGGGCCACGCGGGCCAGCGCATCCTTTTTCCCGGCCTTTACGAGGGCGATTTCGCGGCGGCGGTTTTCGGCCTTCTCCGGCGTGTCGGCGTTGGGTGTCGAACTTAACAGCACAACTCCGTCGAGCATGTCGGGATGGCGTTCGCAGAAGGCCAGGGCTACGTAGCCGCCCATCGAGTGCCCGACGAGTGTGCAGCGGGGGATTCCCAGCGCCCGGAGGGCGTCGGCCACCGTGTCGGCGAGGAACTCCATCGAATGCTCCTCGCCCGTCACGACCGAGATGCCGTGACCGGGCAGGTCTAACGTAACCACGCGAAGCTCTTTGTAGAGGAATGGAACGAAATCCTCCCAGACGAGCATCGATTCGAGGTATCCGTGCAGGAGCACGACGCATTTGTCCCCTTTCTGGGAGTCGCAGACGTGCAGGGCGGTGGGACCCGCCATGATGAATTTTTCGATCATTGAATCTGGATTTATTCCTCCTCTTCGTCGAGGTAGTCGAGAACGGACTCGCGTTTGAGGGGCAGGATTTCCTCCTCGTCCTCTTCGTCGAAACTGCTGTAAAGCGCGTGGCGCTCCTTGCCGCTCTTGCGTATCGGTTCGAGACGTTTGGCTTTCCGAAGTTCATCCGCGTCGTGTTCGCGGATTCCCTTTTGTGTTTTCATGGGGAAATGAATGGTTGGTTTTAGAAATTTTCGCTGTCGAACACTCCTTCGAAGACGCGGCGCGCCGGTCCCGTCAGGCGGATGTCCGTATAGGTTTGTGTTCCCTGTTCATGCGAAAACCGTACCGCAAGCGCTCCTCCGGGTACGGTGATGCGGAAATCGGTCGTGTGGGGCTGCCGCGCGAAGGCCGTCACGATGGCCGCGGCCGTGGCTCCCGTGCCGCAGGCGAGGGTCTCGTTCTCCACGCCGCGTTCGTAGGTGCGCATGCGGATCGTGCCGTCGCCTGTGATCTGCACGAAATTGACGTTCGTGCCCTGCGGGAAGCGCGTCGTGTCGCGGCGGATGGCCCGTCCGCGGCCGGTTACGTCGACCGCTTCGAGGTCGTCGACGAATTCGACGTAGTGCGGGACGCCCGTGTTGAGAAACCACCAGCCGTCGCCCGTGCGGATCTCCCGCACGGCGATCATGCCCAGCTCGATCTCTCCCGAAGTGCCTTTCAGGCGGCGGATGCGGGCGGTGTGAAGCCCGTCTGCGGCATCGAAGAACTTGGTCTCCCCGCCGATGCCCCGGTGTTCGGCGAAAAGCGCGAAGCAGCGGGCGCCGTTGCCGCACATCTCGCCTTCCGACCCGTCGGCGTTGTAATAACGCATCGAACAGTCGATCTCCGCGTTCCGGGCGAGGGTCATCAGCCCGTCGGCTCCGATGCCGAAATGACGGTCGCACAAGGCTGCGATAAGTTCCGCACGGGGTGTGAAGCCGCCTTCGCGGTTGTCGATCAGGATGAAGTCGTTGCCTGCTCCTTCGTATTTTGCAAATGCCGTCTGCACTTTTTGAATGGTTATGTCTTGGCAAAAATAGTAAAACTTCTAAAAGTTTTGCTAATTTTGTGAAAAATATCCGCCCGGGCGTGCAACGGCGGGCGGATTGTATTGTTTATGCCAGGATTCAAAAAACAGACCTTTATGAAAAGTGTGCTTTTCAAGCATCGTTCGATACGTAAATTCCGCCCGACGCCCATTCCCGAGGAGGTGCTGCGCGAGTGTCTCGAAGCCGCCTCGCGCGCTTCGACGTGCGGCAACATGCAGCTCTATTCGCTGGTGGTGACCCGCGATGAAACGCTCCGCGAACGGCTCGCGCCGTGCCATTTCAACCAGCCGATGGTCCGCCAGGCTCCGTGCGTGGTGACCGTCTGCGCCGATATTCACCGTTTCACGATGTGGTGCGAGCAGCGCGACGCCGACCCTGCCTACGACAATTTCGCGTGGTTCCTGAACGCTTCGACCGACGCCCTGCTGGCCGCGCAGAACCTCTGCGTCGAGGCCGAAATGCACGGGCTGGGCATCTGCTACCTCGGCACGACGATCTACACCGCGGGCGACATTTCGCAGATACTGGAACTTCCGAAGGGGGTCATTCCGCTCACCACCGTGGTCCTGGGTTATCCCGACGAGTCGCCCGAACTGACCGACCGCCTGCCGCTCGAAGCCGTGGTCCACTACGAGAAATACACCGATTACACGGCCGCCGAGATCGACGAACTGTGGGCCGAGCGCGAAGAGTCGGAGCTTACCAAACGTCTGCTGGCGGAAAACGGCCTTCCGAACCTGGCGCAGGTCTTCACCCAGCGGCGTTACGTGCGCAAGGACAACCTCGCCATCTCGGAGTCCTATTTCGCCCTTTTGAAAGAGAAGGGATTCTTCAACAACTGACGCCGTGCGGGAATCGTGTCGCATACTCGCCGCCGCGCTGCTGGGCCTGCTGTGCTCGGCGTGCAGCGTCACGCGCCACATTCCCGAAGGACAGTATTTTCTGCAAAAAGTAAAGATCGAGGACGACCGGTCCACGCCCCGCAAGGAACGCATCACGGCTTCCGACATGGAGAAGTACGTGCGCCAGACTCCCAACAAACGCTTCCTCGGGACGAATTTCTACGTCTGGCTCTACGAGCAGGCCGACCCTGCGAAGGACAACCGCTGGAACAACTGGAAGCGCAAGATCGGGCAGGCGCCCGTGACGCTGGACATGGGGCTGACCCAGAAGAGCGCCGAAAACCTGAAGGTCTACATGGACTCGAAGGGTTTTTTCTCCTCGCAGGCGACCTATGAGGTCGACACCGTTTCGCGCCGCAAGCGTGCGACGGTCACCTTCCGCACGCGCCAGGGCGAGCCTTACCGCATCGACTCCGTTTCCTACGAGTTCCAGGACAACTTCCTCGAACAGATCGTGCTGCCCGACACCGTCAATACGCTGCTGCATACGGGCGATATTTACGACGTGTCGGTCCTCGATGCCGAACGGGAGCGCATCGCCGCCTACCTCAAGGAGCGTGGGTACTACAATTTCTCGGTCAACAACATCTCCTACGCCGCGCGGATGTTCGAGAAGGAGCGGCTGATCGACCTGCGGCTGATCGTCAAACAGTATCTCACGGGCTACGACGAACGCGGACTGCCCGTGATGGACAACAACATGGTCTACCGTATCGACCGGATCAACATTTTCCCCGATTACGACCCCACCGTCGCACGGACCGACACGACGCTGCTTTCGCGGCTCGATACGGTCTACTACCGCGGTCTGAACATCATCTACGAGAAACGGCCCAACCTGCGCCCTCCGGTGCTCCGTCAGGCCGTGCCGCTCTATCCCAACTACGTCTACAACTCGTCGCAGGTCAACCGCGCCTATTCCGACCTGATGGCGCTGGGGTATTTCAAGAGCGCGAAAATCGCCTTCGAGGAGCAGCCCCGGTCGGCCGACGTCACCGACATCGTCTCCTTCATCGGCGCTTCGGCCGATTCGACGCAGACGCTCTACACGCGCGAGGGCTACCTGACGTGCAACATTCTCTGCACGCCGACGCTCAAGCAGAGCGTCAAGGTCGACCTCGAAGGCAGCACCACGTCGAGTTTCTACGGCCTGAAGGCCACCGTCGGTTATCAGAACCGCAATATTTTCCGCGGCGCCGAGTCGTTCGACCTCTCCTTCACGGCGGGTTACGAATTTATGAAGGCTCCCGACGCCAGGCGCAAACGGGCCACCGAATTCGGCGTCACGACCGGACTGACCTTCCCGCGGTTCCTCGTGCCCTGGCGCACGGGCCGTTTCCGCACGGTGAACCAGCCGAAGACCAAGGTCGAACTGTCGATCAATTTTCAGGACCGCCCCTATTACGCCCGTACGCTTTCGAGCGCCGGCATCACCTACATGTGGACCAACAGCCGCTATTCGTCCTTCTCGCTGCGGCCGATCGACATCAACGTGGTCGACATGACTCGCCCGGTCGATCCCGAATTCCTGGGCAATACCTCCAACAAATACCTGATCAACAGTTTCAAGACCCAGTTCATCGGCGGCCTTTCGTTCGGCTACGGCTATAACAACCAGCGCAAGAACCTCGGCGGAAACGCCACGAACATCCGGTTCAACGCCGAGACCGCCGGCAACCTGATCGACGCCGTCGAGCACGCCTTCTTCTCGCCGGCCAAGGGAAAGGAGCAGTATACGATTTTCGGCATCGAGTATTCGCAGTATTTCCGCACCGATTTGAGCGTCAGCCGGAAAATCATGCTGGGGGGCGCTACGGCGCTGGTGGGACGGCTTTACGGCGGTGTGGCGATGGCTTACGGAAACTCTTCGTCCGTACCTTTCGACCGTCAGTTCTATTGCGGCGGCAGCAACGGCATGCGCGGCTGGACGCCCCGAACCCTCGGGCAGGGTTCGGTGGCCAATCCCCACAACGATTTTCCGGTCCAGACGGGCGACGTGAAGCTGGAAGCCAACCTCGAGCTGCGCTTCCCGGTCTGGGGCATGATCCACGGCGCGACCTTCTTCGATCTGGGCAACATCTGGTATATCCGGCACTATTCGGGTGAGTCCGAAGATACGGTGTTCCGGTTCGACCGTTTCTACAAACAGCTGGGATTCAACACGGGACTCGGCCTGCGTTTCGACATCAAGTTCGCCGTGCTGCGCCTCGACTGGGGTATTCAGCTGCACAATCCCAACAACCCCTCGGGCGAGCGGTGGATCCACAATTTCAAGTGGAAGAACACGGCGCTCAACTTCGGCGTGGGTTACCCGTTTTAACGTTCGGCTTTTACTTCTTCGCCTTGTACTGCGACGGCGACATGCCGGCATTGCGCTTGAAGTAACTGCCGAAGAACGACTGGTTGGGGAAATTCAGGTAATAGGCGATCTCCTGCACGCTCATGTTCGAATATTTGAGCAGCGTCTTGGCTTCGAGGATCACGTAGTTGTCGATCCATTCCGATACCGATTTGCCGCTGATGCGCTTGATGAGCGTGGTGAGGTATTTGGGCGTGATGCATAGCTGCCGGGCGTAGAATCCCACGCTGCGTTCGTGCTTGTAGTGTTCGCCGAGCAGCTCGGTGAACTGCCTGAAATACTCCTCCGCACGGTTGTGTATCGGGCTGTCGACCTCGGGATGCTCCGTGAGGTAGTGGGTCAGGATGTCCCCGACCTTGTAGATCGTCGCGGCGATCAGTCCGCCGATGATCTCGCTCGAAAAGTCCGTCTCGGAGCCTTTCAGTTCCTGTTCGACCATCGAGATAAAACTCCGGAGCGACTGGCTCTCGGCCTGCGTGAGTTCCATGCAGGGGAGCGAGCCGAATTGCAGGAAAAGCGGCATCATGCGTTTGGTGTCGATGTTGATGCGCTTGAGAAAATCCGGGGCGATGACGATAAGATGGGCCTTGAAACGGTTGTTGGATTGTACTTGCAGGATGTGCTTGGGGCTGAAGATGAAGAGCGAATCCTTTTTGAGCCGGAATTCCTGAAGGTTTGACGTGAGTGAAGTCTCGCCTTCGGTTCCGACGCCGATAATGAGAGCGTTCAGGCGGCTCGGGAACCGGAATATCTCCATTTCCGATGCGCTGTTTGCGGCGATGCATTCGCCCATAATTCCCGGACGCTTTTCGCCTCCGGCCATTGTGATGAGTTCGTTCAGGGTAAAACTCGATATCGGCATTTCTGAATTCGTCTGGTTCATAGTTTCGCTTAAATTTCGACAAATATAATAATGATCAGTCGGGTATCATTCAAAATGTTCGATTCTTCAACCTTATGAACACTACCGCGCGCTTTTCGACCTGCGGGTCTCTGAAAACGAAAGCGCCGACCTCACGGGTCGGCGCTCGATGCTCTGTCGGCGGACCGATCCGCATGAAGATTTATTTGGCGGCAGGCGCTGCTGCGGGCGCGTCGGTGATGCCCAGTTCCTTTTTCACGGCAGGCGCGACGTCCGTCAGCGTAGCCTCGTCGAAGTAAGCCAGCGATCCCGTCGACGTGTCGAACACGACCAGAAATCCGCCTGCGGCCGCTACCTTGTCGATGGCGCTTTTCGCCTTGTCGATGATCGGGGCGAGCAGTTCGTTCTGTTTCTTCTGGTAATCCTGCTGTGCGCGCTCCTGGAACTCGCGGGTGCGGGTCTGCATATCGTTCAGTTCCTTCTCCTTCACCTCCTTGATGGCGTCGCTGAAGGTGTTGTAGTTTTTCTGGAAATCCTGCAACTTGGTGTTGAATTCGACGTTCATCGTCTCGATGTTGTCCGACAACTCCTTGGCGAAGGTGTCCATGTTCTCCTGCATCGTCTTGGTCTCGGGCATCGCCATGATGATTTCCTGGGTGTTGATGCGTCCGAATTTCTGGGCGAAGAGCGATGTGGCGCCCATCACCAGCACAACCGCAAGGGTCAGTTTGATTGCTTTTTTCATACAGTTTTATCAGTTAATGTTTTGATGTCGGTTATTTCTTGAGCGCGTCGATCACCTGCTGCGTCCGCTCTACGGAAGGATTGGTGTAGAGCAGCGTGGGGTTGTTCGCCGAGTCGAGCACCAGGTCGGCGCCCGCCTGCTTGGCGTAGGCCTCGATGGCGTCGAAGACCTGTTTCTGGATCGGGGAGATCACCTCGATACGTTTTTTCATCAGCGTGCCTTCCTGTCCGAACAGGCTTTCCTGATACTCCTGCGCCTCCTTCTCCTTGTTCAGAATGGCGTTTTCGCGGGTCTGGCGCGCAGCGGCCGAGAGCGAGGTTTTCTGGCTCACGTAATTGTTGTAAAGCGCCTCGACTTCGGCAAACTTGGCGTCCACCTGGTCCTGGTACTGCTTGGCGAGCTTATCCAGGTCGGAAATAGCCGTATTGTAGGCGTCGATTGATTTGAACACTTTCTCGCTGTTGACGATTATGTAGTTCTGCGCCGCGAGTGTCCCTGCCGTCAGAATGAATGCCGCAATTAAAATCAGCCGTTTCATAATCCTGTTGTTTTTAAGTTAATATTCAGCCGGTTTCCCGGATTGCTGCTATAAATATAACTCTTTTCTTTCAAATTTATTGCCACGCCCCGTTTTATTTGAGCTCCCTTTGGCGAGGGGGATTCAGGGGATTTTGAATGCCGGTCCGCGGGTGCGGCCGTTCGGATCATGCTAAAATTGTTGTCCCAGAACGAAGTGGAACTGGCTGCCGCTCTTGGTCGAGGAGTTCGCCGGAGCGTCGAATCCGTAACCCCAGTCGATACCGAGCATACCCACCACGGGGAGGTAGAGGCGGACGCCGAAACCGGCCGAACGCTTGATCTTGAAGGGCGAGAACTTCTTCCACGAGTCGAATGCGTTACCGCCTTCGAGGAATCCCAGCACGTAGATCTGCGACGAGGGTTTGAGGATGATCGGGTAGCGAAGTTCGGCGGTGTATTTGTTGTAGCCGCGCGAGTAGTTGCTGCCGGGGTCGAGCGCGCCGTCCTCGTAACCGCGCATCGCGATGATGTCGATACCGTATATATTGTATCCCGACATGCCGTCGCCGCCGACTTCGTAGCGTTCGAAAGGCGAAACCTTATACTTGTTGTAGCTGCCGAGGTATCCCATTTCGGCCTTGAGCATCAGCACGAGGTTCGAGTTTTTCAGGAACGACTGGAACCACTGCGCCTTGAACTGCCATTTGTGGAACTCCACCCAGCGGTAGCGCTCCTGGTTGGCCCGGTCCGCCTCTGCGGAGGTCGAGTTGGAACTGTTGGCGATCTGCTCCAGTTTTTTGTAGTCCTTGCCGTCCCAGAGCGAGTAGGGAAGCGTGGCCTGCACCGAGGCGCTGAACTCCGAACCGCGGCGCGGGTAGATCGGCTGGTCGACCGAATTGCGGCCGAACACCAGTTTGATCGATGCCAGGTTGGCCGCGCCGTTCGTCATCACGAACGACGACCAGTTTTTCAGCGCGTAGCGTTCGTAGCTGGCTTCGGCGTAGAACGTGAAATAGGGATCGGGCCAGTTCAGACGCTTGCCCAGACCGGCGGCGACGCCGTAGGTCCGGAAATACTGCGTACTGGTCTGCCATACGTAATAGGCGTTGTTCTGCTCCGAGAAGTGTGCCGAGAGGGTGAACGAGTTGGGTTTCTTGCCGCCCATCCAGGGGTCGGTGAAACTGAACGCGAAGGCCTTGTAATACGTACCGTTGGTCTGTGCCGAGAGCGAGAGCCGCTGGTTCTGGCCCATCGGGTAGGGGCGCCATGCGCCTTTCTTGAAGGTGTTCTTGATCGAGAGGTTGTTCAGCGTGATGCCGACCGAACCCACGAAGGTTCCCGAACCCCAGCCGCCGGCGATGTTGAACTGGTCGGAAGCCTGCTCTTCAAGCGGCCAGTTGATGTTGACCAGCTCGTTCGAAACGGGCTTGATGTCGGGCATGATGGCCTCGGGGTTGAAGTGTCCCATCGAACCCAGCAGGCGGATGGTGCGCATCAGCAGCGCGCGGTTGTAGAGTTCGCCCGGACGGGTGTCCAGCTCGCGGCGGATCACCTCGTCGTCGACGCGCTGATTGCCCGTGATGCCGACTTCGTTGATGGTGAACTGCTTGCCTTCGAAGACCTTGACTTCGATGTCGATCGAGTCCGGGGCGATGATCGTCTCGGCGGGTTCGATCTGCGACATCAGGTAGCCTTCGTTCTGATAGAGCGACGACACGGATGTCGCTTCGGGATCGGTCTCCTTGCCGATGCCCAGCTGCTTGTGCATCGTCTTCTTATCGTAGATGTCGCCCTTCTTGACGCCGAACATCTGTTGCAGCCCTTCGGTTTCATAGACCGAGTTGCCCACCCACGAGACGTTGCGGATGTAGTATTTGTTGCCTTCCGACACTTCGAGGTCGATGCCCAGCCGTTTTTCGTTGATCGGGTAGATCGAGTCGCGTATGATGGTGGCATTGCGGTAGCCCCGCGAGTTGTAGAAGTCGATCAGCAGCTCCTTGTCCGCCTCGTAGTCGTTCTCGTTGAGTTTGGTCCCCTTGAAGAAGTTGATCGACTTCTGGTGGGTCTTTTTGAACGTGCGGCGCAGGCGCTTGTCGTTGAACTGCTCGTTGCCGACGAAGTTGATCTTGCCGATCTTCACTTTCTCCTTGCGGTTGATCAGGAAGGTCACCGTCACGGCCTGTCCCGGGCGCAGCGTGTCGTTGTCGATACGCACGTCCACCTCCGTATTGCGGAATCCCTTTTCGGCCCAGTAGTTATGGATGAGCTTCTTGTTCTTGTCGATGACGTAGTCCGAGAGTTCGCTTCCGCGCTTGAGTTTGAGCTTTTCCAGCAGGTCCTTCTTCTTGCCCTTCGAAATGCCCTCGAACTCCCAGTTGTAGACGCGGGGACGCTCCTTGAGGAAGACCTCCAGGTCGAGGCTGTCGCCCTCGATCTCGGCGCCGATCTTCACGTCCGAGAAAAAACGCTGGCTCCAGAGCCGTGAAATGGCGTTGGAGATGAAGTTGCTCGGCAGGTAGACCGAGTCGCCTGCGATCAGTCCGGCAGACGACTTGAGGATCTCGGGGTTGAGGTATTGCACGCCGTGGACGTTGACGTCGCGGATGTAATAGAGCCTGGGTTCGCCCTCGCTTCGGAACATCGGGGCGTTTTCTGAAATCGCAGGCTTCGGAGCCGCCGTCGTGTCCTGCGGATTCTGCTCCTGGGCGAATATATTCGAGCAGCATAGCACGAGGGCAGCTGCTGCCGTGAATATCTTACCGGAATAATTCATCTATTAAATATAGTCTAAAGTCATCTATTTAACCAGTCCGAAGCGGCGATCGCGCCGTGCGTATTCCTCCATCGCGCGGTCGAACTCCTCCTCCGTGAAGTCGGGCCACAGCACTTCGGGGAACCACAGTTCGGCGTAGGAGGCCTGCCACAGCAGGAAATTGCTCAACCGCTGTTCGCCGCTGGTGCGGACGATCAGGTCGGGGTTCGGGTAGGGGGCCGTGTAGAGCGCGGTGCTGATCGTCTCTTCGGAAATCTCCGACGGGGCGATCTGGCCGGCCTCCACGCGTTGCGCGATCTGCTGCACGGCGTGCGTTATTTCGCTCCGCGACGAATAGTTGAGCGCCAGGATCAGCGTCAGCGTCCGTCCTCCCGCAGTCTGCTCCTCGGCCATGGCCAGGTAGCTGCGGACCTTCTCCGAAAAACGGCTCCGGTCGCCGATCATGCGCACCTCGACGCCCTGGCGGATCAGTTCGGGCGTTTCGTTGACGACGCTTTTGCAGAAAAGCTCCATCAGGGAGTCCACTTCCTCCGCGGGCCGTCCCCAGTTTTCGGTCGAGAACGCATAGAGCGTCAGGTACTTCACGCCCCAGCGCGCCGCGGCGCGCAACGACGCCCGCACGGGTTCGACACCCGCTGCGTGACCTTCGTAACGCTCCTTGCCGCGCAACTCGGCCCAGCGGCCGTTGCCGTCCATGATGATGGCGACGTGTTGCGGTATGCGTTTCTGATCGCTCATATTAGGGCACAAATATAGGGAAAAATTCTGTTAACTTGTGGAAAAATGCGATAAATGATTAACTGCGGATGTCGATTCCCCACATCATCTTATTCCGTAACGTGTCGTAAAATGATATATTGTGCGGCACGGCCAAAAAAATCGTCTGTTCGGCCCGCTCCACGGTGAACGACGCGCCGTGCGAAACGGGGTAGGTCCGGTTGTCCAGCGTGACGAAGGCGTCCGCCCGCCGGGCGTCCACGTTGAGCGTGATGACGCCCGTGTCGGGGATCACCACCGGGCGCATCGTGAGGTTGTGGGGGGCCAGGGGCGAGATGACCAGGCACTGGCACGTCGGGGCCACGACGGGACCTCCGGCGCTGAGCGAATAGGCCGTCGATCCGGTGGGCGTCGAGACGATCACCCCGTCTCCGTGGTAGGTGGCCACCATCTGCCGGTCGACGTAGGTCTCCACCGAGATCATCCCTGCGCCGTGGCGCTGCACGGTGAATTCGTTGAGCGCCAGCTGCGATTCGGGCTGTCGGGCGAATTCGCCCGTGACGCGCAGCATCGAGCGCGGCTCGGTCGCGATGTTGCCTTCGGCTATCTCGCGGAAGATCAGGTTCAGCCCGTTGCTCGGGGCGCTGGTCAGAAACCCCAGGTGCCCGGCGTTGATGCCCATGACGGGAATCGGCGCGCCGCAGAGACGGTGCACCCCTTCGAGCAGCGTTCCGTCGCCTCCGTAGCAGACCATGACGGTTTCGGCAGGCTGTTTGCCGATGTAGCGGCCGTAGATCCTTTCGGGCGGGAGCGCCGTTCCCGTGGCCTGCTCCACCAGGGGGGCGAACTCCTCGTTGACGGCGTAATCGAAGCCGAAAGCTCCGATCGTTCCGATCAGCTGGCGGATCTCCTCGGGGGTGTGGGCGATCTGCGCGCGGGAAAAAAGTATGATTTTCATCGGCGGAGTTTCGAAAAAATAAGTAACTTTA
>ERZ772886.2858-NODE-2858-length-13240-cov-4.215093_pt1 | contig 13240 bp, 9 predicted proteins | sample MGYA00512128_ERZ772886 | MGnify/ENA primary metagenome ERZ772886 (study PRJEB29015, sample SAMEA2737698) | human gut metagenome | biome: human gut; feature: human-associated habitat; material: faeces | place: China | collected 2012 ... | reverse complement strand
CAGTGTATCGCGTGATGAAAGAGAATGGCTGGCTCCATAAAAGACGCATTCCGCATGTGTGAATATATGAGAATATTCCGAGGGCGCAAAAGCCATTGCGCGAATTTTGCAGCGGTCATAGCGCACGGTGCCTTTGCCGTAGGACGACGCGGAGAGCGCGGCGCTCGGGCGCAGACTGAGGGGCGGTCCATCGGACCGCCCCTTTCGTCTGCTCGGATTCGGTTTTAGCCCGCGCTTCGCAGGTATCGCGCCAGCATCGCGGCGACCTGCGCGCGCTCCGCGTGCGCGGTCGGGGCGGCAAGGCTGCCGCCGACGCCGTTGAGGATGCCGTTCTGCGTCGCCCAGAGCAGCGCGCTCCGCGCGTACTCGCTCACGGCGCTCGCGTCGTTGAAGCTCAGCGCGCCGCTGACCGCGGGAGCGCCCGCGAAGCGGTAGAGCATCGCCGCAAGCTGCTCGCGCGTGACGGGAGCGGTGGGATTCGTGCCGTCGGAAATGCCCCTCTGCACCGCCCACTCGGTGCCCTTATCGTACCATTTCGCGCCGCCCTCGGTGTTTGCACCTGCAAGGCGCGCCAGCACGGTGTTGACCATGCCGCGGGTCATGGAACCGCTGACATCGAACCGATTTCCGCCCACGCCGTTGAACAATTCGCGGGCGGCAACGAAATCAACATCGTCCTTCGACCAATGGTTTTGGGTGTCGGCAAAAGCCTTGGAGTTGTCAATGATTTTCACCGTCGCGCCGCCGTTCACGGTCAGTTGGATGCCGTTCTCCGTGGGCAGGGAGTTCTTGATGATCTCCTCGGTGCCGTCGGGGTGGACGAGCACCGCCACCGTGCCGGAATTTGCGTTGGAAACGGGGATCTCCACCTTGGTCTCCCCTGCCCCCTTGGGCAGCTCCACCTTAACGGTGGGCGCGGTGCTGGAATTGCGGCTGGCCTCGACCTCGACGGGGGCCTTGACCGCCTCGCCGTTCTTCTTCGCGTCCTCGAGCGCCTTGGCGCTGAGCTTCGTCTCCGCCGTGGTCTGACCGTTCTTGTCGGTCTTGACCGTGCCGGTGGAGCCGTTGGGGGCGGTGCTCTCCGTAACGGAGCTGCCGTCGGGCTTGGTGGTGGTCTCGACCTTGGTGCCGTCGGGCTTGGTGGTTGTCTCGGGCTTGGCGGGCGTCGCGGCGGAGCCGCCGCCCGCAGAGCCGCCGCCCGCAGAGCCGCCGGGGTTAGAGGGCTGAGAGGGCGTCGTGCCGCCCGTGGAGCCGCTGTCTGCGGTAAAGCGCCATGTCCCGCGGAACACCACGGTCGTGCCCTCTAAGGTGCCGTTGTCCCAGCCGGAGAACGCCCATGTGCCGCTATGCCCGCCGCTGTGCGCGTTGGAGGTCGAAGCGGCGGTGAAAGTGGTGTCCACCGCGTCCCTCGCCTGCTCCACACTGCGATAAGCCCTGCTGTCGGTGGGCAGTTCCCTGTCGGAGGGGGCTTCGCCCCAGACATAGCGCACCGTGTAGGTCTTTACCTCCGGCTGCTCCGAGGTCTCCTGATAAACGAAGGTGACCGTGGAGCCGCTGACCTCCTTCTTGACAAAGGCGTGGCCGTTCAGGGTCTGAGGCGGCTGCCAGTTCACGCTTGCGCCTGTCGGGACCGGCAGAACGGAGGGCGCGGTATTGGGCATCGCCGTGCCGTCCTCCAGCGCATAGCGAACGGTGACGGCGGTGTAGGTCTGATTTTCGGTGCGGTCGTTGGCAAGGATGTTCCCCGCCCCGTCCACCACCTCAAAGCCGATGGTGTCGCCGGCGTACAGCGCCGTGTCCTCTGAGAGCTTATAAACGAGAGAGCAGTTGGCAAGGCCGGAATCAAAGTCGCTGCCGGTGTATTCCAGCGCGCCCTTGGGCCAGAACTTGGATTTTTCGCTCCAGACAGGAACGGTAAAGCGCTGCTCCGCCAGAATTTCTTCGCCGTCTGCCGTGACCGCCTGTCTGCCGTCAGCGTGCTGCACCCACAGGCGCAGCGTCACAGTCTGCTCCTCGGTGTCGGAGAGGTTTTGAACGATGGTGCGCAGCTCGATCTCCTGCCCCTTCATGCCCGGAGAGAAGTGGTTTTTATAGCCGCCGCTCAGAAGGCGGTTCTCCCGATCTGTTTGATACCTCCAATAGCCGGAGTAATTTGCATCTCTATAAGCCTCGGGGTTATCGGAGGGATTTCTATAACTGCCGGTGTAGAGCTTCACCTCCGGTACCGCCGCATAGAGGGCGGGCGGGTCGGAGATCAGCTGGCTCATGCGCTTGGTGCCCTGAAGGGCGCACACATCGCAGAACTCGTTTCTTGTATTCTCCCGCATGAGGCACTCGAAGCTGGAATTGTACACATACGAATCGTCCCTGTGCGGGCAGGAATAGGTGTTACGGAAGCCCAGCATGTTCTTCCACTTTACCTGCGTGGGGTCCGCTGTGTGAGAGATATTCAGCGAGGCGCGGTAGGACGCCTCCCCCACGGGGGTCGAGCTGGTCGCATACTCGTCGCCCAGATGAAACAGTCCGTGTCCCAGCTCATGGCGCAGGATAAACGGGGAGTCGTTGTGTTTTGCGGCTGCCAGAATATAGTGGATGCCGCTTTTTATCTCATCGTGGGAGCCGCCGAAATATTCCCCGCTGTTCGCCAGCACAACGAACTGGTTGATGTGCTCATAAACGTAATCATACTGTCTGTATTCATCGGCCTCCGGCATGGTCGTGTTGGGAATGTGCGCGTCATGGATCTTTTCGATGAAGGACGTACCTATGATGCGCTCCAAAATGTGGTTTCTCCAGCCTCCGTAGTTGACGGAGATGCCGTTTTTATTCGCCTGAAAAAACGTGCTGCTGCCGTTAAAGCCGTCTTTCGACGCCGTGCAGAGCGCATAGACATTGAAGCGGTCTGCCATGCTGCGGTACGGCTCCGTGTTCAGCGTTGCCTGCCACAGCTGCTGAACATCCTTGATGAAATCCGCCTGCTGGCTTTTGGTGTAGCCCTCGGCGCAGAACAGGATCACCATGTTCTCCGTGTCGCTGCGAGGCTTCTGGATCACATACACCGGAATGGTGGGGTTGGCGTACTCACGGTCGGTCGTGTAGCGTTCGCTCATCTCCACCTGAAGATATGTCTCGGTGTCCACATCCCAATTCCCGTCGCCGGTGTCCCGCTCGGCGGGAGAAAGGGGGGTGCTGTCCGCGGGCTTGCTCGGCGCGGCGCCCACATAGGGGGCAGCCGCCGTGCCGCTGCCGGAGGTCACGGCATAATACGCCGCGTCCAGATAGAACGCCGGACGGACGCCGTAGTAGCCCTTGCAGGGCGCGTCGCGCCCGATGCTCCCCTGCGGGCTTACATAGCGCATATCGTGGTTGCAGTCCGTCACCGGCGTCCGCAGCCAGTAGCTCCAGTTCACGCCGCTCCGATTCTGCCCGATGTAGTAGCTGCCGAGGTTTTTATAGACGGTATGGAGCTGCTTGACGTCCAGCAGGAACACCTTGTCGGTGATGTTCTCGTAATGTGCGCCCTCGTAGCCGTCCGCCACCGAGCCGATGCCGGTGTTGTAGGGGAGGTCGGCGCCCGGGGCGTCGATGTAGCCTGCGGTGTACTCCGGGTGGGAAACGATGGAGCGCTGCGTCACCGTTTTGATGGCGGCGGCCTCGTCCGGCGCAAAGCCGTTGAGGAAGCCTGCCTTGCCGTCATACGCGCCGCCGCCCAGGATATAGCCGTCCTTGGGCGGGTTGCCGCAGAGCCATTTCACCTCTCCCGCCTTGGCGTCGGAATTGAGCCACGAGCGCATATCGCTGTCGCGCCAGTGGTTGGAGCCGTATTTGCTCCGGTAGCCGCTGCGCCGGTGGGAGCCGCTGGTGGAATTCTCGCTGGTCTGCGCGTCATAGGGCATAGAGTCGCACAGTACCCTGTCCGAGAGCATCAGCGGGCCGTTTTCGTCCACGCTGACGCAGCGCCACAAGATCGGCTCGCCGTCGTAGCGGCCCAGTTGAATGTAATCGCCGAGCTGAACGCCCGTCTCCGCGCCCGCGGCCTCGACCGGAAGAGGGAGCAGGCAGAGCGTCAGGACAGCGGAAAGGAGCAGAGCCGTCACTCTGCCGCTTCGCTTGTGCTTCATGTGTATAATCCGCCTTTCTGCGAAAGGCACCGACGGGGTTATGAAACCTGCGGTCTTTCGCACATTTTCAAAATTTGTTACAATATCCACGGAGAGTTCGGTACACTACAGAACCCGTGGAGGTGAGTGGTGGGGCTGTATAGCGGCAACCCCGCATTTCTATATGGCGTCGGTCATCCGTTAAGGCATCAACGAATGGCGCAAACAAGTAGCCCGTAAACTTATCTCTTTCAAATCGACTCGATTTTGCCGGATGGTCAGTCAATGCCGAACCTTTCCAATCTATCTTGGGAGGTATATGTGGCATTTAAGATTTTTCGCAAAAACTGCTGTGGACTGGATGTTCACAAGACTTGGATTCACGCCTGTATCGGAATTACTGACACAAATGGACGTACAGAGTATAAGCAGGCTCGCTTTTCCTCCTTTACAAAAGGCTTGCAGAAACTGGCTGACTGGCTTGCCAAATACGACTGTAACGATGTTTGTATGGAATCCACCGGTAAGTTTTGGATACCGGTGTTTAATATCCTTGAGAAAACCTGCTGGGTAACTTTGGCCTATCCAAAATACACGAAACCCCAAAAGGGCAACAAAACCGACCATAAGGATGCCAAGTGGATTTGTGACCTGTATATGTGCGATATGGTCAACCCAAGTTTTATCCCTCCGCCGGACATTCGCCAGTTGCGCGACCTGATGCGCTATCGTTCCAAGCTCACTAATATAATGACCAGTGAAAAGAACCGGGCATTAAATTGTCTCACCGTTTCCAATTTGAAGCTGGATGATGTGTTTTCTGACGTGTTTGGGAAATCCTCACGTTCCGTTATCCGCTACATTTTAGAGCATCCCGGTGAGACCTTTCAGGTTGCCCCGTTCATCGACAGACGTTGCAAGCACCCTGTTGAGGAAATTCAGGCCGTTATTGATGGCACTATCTCCCACCAACAAGCCGTAAAGCTCAGAGAATGTTTGCAGCACCTGGATGAGCTGGAAGTCCACAAAACCAATGTAGAAAAGGAAATTCTTTGTCTGGTTCGGCAGTACCCCTATCAGTTGGAACTGCTTCAGACTGTCCCCGGCTTTTCCGGAAACATTATGACCGCCATCGCACTGATCTCGGAAATCGGTGCCGATATGTCGGTGTTTCCTTCCGCAAAGCATCTGGTTTCATGGGCGGGCTGCTGCCCTCGCAACGACCAAAGCTCCAAAAAGGTCAAGTCCACTCGCATTTCCCGCGCCGGTGTGTACCTGAAGCCCCTGTTGGTACAGGTCGCTAACGCTGTAGTCAAGTCTGACAAGTACCCGGAATGCAAAGAACGCTATCGCAGAATCAAGGCTCGCCGTGGTCACAAAAAAGCGATTATCGCTGTCTGCCGTATGCTCCTGACCGCTATCTGGAACATACTCTCCAAGCTGGAACCCTATTCTGCCGCAGGCTACCTGGAAGATAAGCTGACAGAACATTCTGTCGTAATTTCCAAGGCCCAGAGGCTTGAGCTCCTCCGCAAGAGAGGTTATATCTTCAAGGATGAGGTTGATCCTGCCCCTGCTTGACGCTTTTTCCCATACTTCTATTTGGCCGCCTTAATGACGGCTTGGTTTCTTGCGCCCTTTTTTGAGAGGGTACTTAAATTACAGTGTTTCAAACTTTGTCTCCTTTCCGTTTGGTTTGTATGGATTTGCCTTTGAAACCACTATTTTACAGGATGCGGCAGAAAAATGCAAAAGAAAGCGTGCGGGCGGAGTATTTTAAAGCGTGCGGGCGGGTATTTTAAGGAACCTCTGATTTAATCCGCACTACCATACAGGTTCGAGATATGGTATAATAACACCATCAAAACAATGGTGGTGCCGGACAATGAAGCAGGAAACATTTACAGACATCGAGTACAGCTACCGCAAGAAGAAAACCAAGCGGGAAAAATTTCTGGAAATCATGGATGAGATTATCCCCTGGGAAGAATGGGTTGGTGTAATCGAACCATACTACCCCAAGGGGAAGCGTGGCCGTCCTCCCATGGGAATCGAGAAAATGCTGCGGATGTATCTGCTTCAGATTTGGTTTAACCTGTCGGATCCGGCGACTGAGGATGCAATCTATGACAGCTATGCCATGCGGAAATTTACGGGCATTGAGTTTATGACAGAATCCGTTCCGGATGAAACGACCTTGTGCAAATTCCGTCATCTGCTGGAGGCAAATGGCCTGAATAAGCTGTTTTTTGATGCAATCAACCGGGTTATGGTGGCAACGGGGCACATGATGAAGGGCGGCACGATTGTGGATGCTACCATTATCAATGCCCCCGGATCCACCAAGAACACAGACAAAGCACGCGACCCGGAAATGCACCGGACGAAAAAGGGCAATGAGTGGAAATTCGGGATGAAACGCCACATCGGCGTGGATGCAGGTAGCGGGCTTATTCATACGATTACTGTTACTGCGGCAAATGAGCATGACATCACAGAAGCAGCGAACCTGATCCGGGAAGACGACGAGGTTGTATACGGAGATTCCGGCTATCCGGGGATTCAGAAACGCCCTGAAATCAGGCAGAATGAGCACTTTTCCAACATCGACTTCCGCATCAATCGCCGTCCGAAGAGTTTACCCAAAGTAAGCGACAACACAATCGACTGGGAACGCTACATTGAAAATCGCAAATCTTCTGTTCGCTGCAAGGTAGAGCACGCATTTCGAATCATAAAGTGTCAGTTTGGCTACAGGAAAACGGTATATCGCGGGTTGAAGAAGAATGAGAATCGCTTGTATGCCATGTTCGCCTGTGCCAATCTATATTCGCTTGCGATTGCCGGGCGAAAACTTCCCACAACCTGATATAGGGGTAGTCTGCCCTTTTTTAGGAAATCATGATTGAAAATCCGTGGAATAATGGATTTTTCATCCAAATAGCCTTTATCAAGTGCAAAAATTGGCACATATATTGTTTAGGAACGGAATGAAAGCGATTTATTCAGAGGTTCCTTAGAGAAATAGCTTCGAAAGCAAAGCTCTAATACCCACGGATTTATTTCTGCTTGTCGCGCTCCATAGTCTCGTTTGCAGCTCTATAAAGAAATGCGTTTAAAGACTCCCCATGAGACTTTGCATGTTCTTGAAGAACAGCTTTTTTCCCTATCGGTACACGAAAAGTAACATTTTCCACTTTTTCGCTCAACCATTTTGTTGACGCACGCTTCTGAGCGTCTGTCGTTTTCATTTCAATCTCCTCAATCTACACGATTTCATTTACTTTAGCAACTATCGACATATATGAACTCATATATTTAGCAAAAACGCCAGTTGATATATGAGTTCATATATGTTATACTACGACTATAACAAAACAACGGCAGTTGCAGAGTGTTACCAGCACTCCGCAACCTGCGCAGGTGACAGATCCACCTACACAACGGCTGAAGCCGCACCGTCTGGAAGTAGTATACCCTGTTTTGCCCCGTTTGGCAAGATACGGCTGCTATAAAACTCCCTCCGTGTGCGCTCGGGCGTCAGATCTCCGCACCCTCACAGTGGTTTGGAGCAGCGTGTAGGCAGCTTTGCCTGCACGCTGTTTTGCTTGCCACGCTGAGGAAAGGAGGTACCGTTCCATGAAAGAATTCAAGGCCCGCAGCCGCGCGCTTTATCCGCGGCACATACCCTGAGCAGCGCATCGGGTGCCCCTGCGGCCACCACCCCGCTTCCCCCCGCCGCAGCTCACAGGCGCGGAGATGAGCGCCGAAAACAAATTTATTTTATAGGAGATATGATCCATGAATACGACTGACAACATCAAGAGCCTCTTCAACAGCGCAAACCCCATGACCACCGAGAACAGCTATGAGCCCTCCGGCGTCTGCATCGGCGACACGCTGCTCGACAACACCCCCAGCGGCTTCGCCCTGTTCCAGGCCATTGGCGGTCACTACACCTCTCCCGCCCAGGCTATCGAGGAGTTGGTGGACAATGCCATCTCCTCCATCAAGGCGAACGGCGGCAGCGGCGAGGTCATCCTCCGTCTCACGGATGGCGGCGACTACGTCGACATCTCCATCTACGACAGCGGTACCGGCATCTCAGACCTCGGCGCAGCCCTGACCATCTCCGGCCGCGGCGGAGCGCAGACGCCGCTGAATGAGCATGGCTGCGGGCTGAAGAACGCCCTTTCCTACCTCTGCGAGGAGGCCGAGCTGTGGCTCCTTGAGAGCCGCACCAAGGAGGACGCGGCGGCGGACCGATACCGCTGCGTGTCCGCGCCCTATGCCGCCATCGACCAAAGGATGCGCGCAAAGGTCCATCAGGGCAACGGCGCCATTCTGTTTGAGACCGGCACCACCGTCCGCGTCCGCTGCGGCAAGGAGAAGTTTGAGGGCCTCAAGCCCGCAACGAAGCGCGCCAAGGCGGACTTCCGCCAGCTGTGCGGCTACCTCGAAGAGGAACTCGCCTATACCTATGCGGCTATCCTCGCAGAGGGGCGCATCACCATCGGCGTCATCTGCCGTGAGCAGAACGCTCCTGAGAGTTTCCACCAGCTCGAGGCGCTCGAGCCGCTCTGGGAGGAAGACCCGGTAGAGCTGCCGGAGACGCCGGCGGACTTCGGCGGCGGCAAGCTCACCATCCGCTGCCGCTACGGCACCATCGAGGCGGATAAGGAGAATGCCACCTACTATAAGGGCAACATGGCCTCCTCGGGCCTCGAGATCCGCATCAACGGCCGCTGCATCGAGCGCGGCCTGTACAGCAAGTTGTTCGGCAAGGCGCTGCACCCGAGCTGCAACCGCTTTCTCGCGCAGATCGACCTGCGCAGCGAGGACGGCGTCGCGTTCCCCGCAACGGAGACGACGAAGAACGCCTTTGTCGAGGGAGACGCGCGCACGCAGGCGCTCTTCCGCTGGATCCGCGCCAATGTCAGGCAGCCGGAGACCTCGCGCGAGTCGCTGGAGAGCCGTCTCGTCGGCAAGCTTGCGGAGAAGAAGGCGGCGGAGAGCGATACGCTCCGCATCGGCCGCGAGGAGGGTACCTACCGCACGATCGGATTGCAGGGGAAGATCGACCTGCTGGTGAGCAAGACCGACGGAATGACCATCTATGAGGCGAAGGCAAAGGGCACGAAGGCGGAGGACCTCTACCAGCTTCGGCTCTATGCGGACGGCTGCGCGATGGACGGCATGCCCGCGAAGGAGAGCGTGCTCATCGGGGCGCGCCATCCGAAGGAGGTGTGCAGTCTGGCGGAGCAGCTCAACAGCCAGTGCGACCCCACGGGAGAGCCGTACCGCTTCATCCTCAAGACCTGGGCGGAAGAGGGCATCAGCGCATGACGCCCTATCCGGTGATCGATGTGAAGGCGACGGGGGAGAACATCCTCCGCCGCCGGATCGAGAGAGGGTACACGGTTTTGGACATGCAGCGGTACCTGAACCTCGCGTGTCCTCAGTCCGTGTATCACTGGCAGGCGGGACGGACGCTGCCGAACATCGATAACTTCTACGCGCTGAGCGTACTGCTCGGCACGACCGTCAACGACCTTGTGGTTGAACGAAATTGCTTGTAAAACAAATAGGCATTGCTGCTCTATATGCAAAAATGATAGCAGGGAGGTCGAATGAAACCTCCCTGCTATGTAAGGAATATTCGGCTTTACGGTTGATCCGCTGCGGGGCTATCCATACGATCGACTTCCTCTATCATGTGAATCGACCGCTTGCTGACATAGCCTCTTTTGACCTGGTCATCCTTGCCTTTTGCTTCTACCACATAATAGTACCGTGGAGAGTCATCGACAATGATCACCGTCTGATTCTGCTCAATATGGTAAACGACTTGAGATGTTGGAGTGATGTCTTCATACATTCTGGTCGGTCTTGCTGCTTCGCCGATCTTTGAAATACCTGCGTTCAGAATATAAGCGAGAAGAATATGAATGATCAGATACTTTAGTACAGCAGCCCAAAATGGATGCTCTTCTTCGTGCTTTTTCACACTCGCCATAAACCGTTGCTCCCAGTTTCCGCTGTCCGCAACGATAGAAGATGCTTCTGCTGTAAGGAGCTGTTTTTCTTCGTCAGATAATTCCTCTGTTTCGTCCGATCCCAATTCGTATGATGTATTTATTTCAGAAATGCGGTCAAGTGCCTCAGCCCATCGGGATATGCCCTGCTCTCTGGCAAGCCATAGATCCTCGTGCTGAAACGCCGTTGTGTCAGACAGTGATTGGGTCCAGCTTGGGATATGATCGGCTATCTTTGGACACAGATCCGTCAACAGGGCAAAATCATTCAGAAGTTGTTGCTGCTGTTGCAGCGCTTTCACGATCCCGTCAGGATACAGCTTTGACATCAGCAGCTGCTCCTGTTGTATCATTTTGATCATGCCCGGGGTACACGATTGCGCTAACATACTTGCCTGCCGCAGCGCTGGGTTATCAAGTGCCGCTGCCATGTTTTTCGCTGCAATCAAAGCATCCTCGTGGATAAAGGACAACGGCCTTGCGAGCGCCTCAAGCTGCCGATGAAGTTTCTCCATCTGCTGCACCCAAGGGGGCATGTCATAAAATGCGGACATAGTTTTTGCCATGCGCAAAAATCCTCTCTACTGCATATTTTAGACATTATACCATATATTGTGGTTATATTCAACGGTTTGCCACAAATTGAGACAGGACACTTTTCACATGGAACCTGCGGCGGATCGCTCGGCCTTGCCTGCCCTTCTTCTACCTCTTTGCCTTACCGCCGGCGCGCTTGATCAGACAGTTGGATGCCCATGCAAAGAAGTGCGGTACAGAGGAGAAGAGAAACGCATTCCCCACAAGATCTTCGATCAGCTCCTCGATCGTGAAGGGGCGATACCCGTACGGGTCCAGATGGTCGATCAGGGCATTGGGGTCTCCGTTTATCATGATCCGCAGGAATTTCTTCGTGTCCTTATTGACCGAAGCCAGCCGTTTCAGGTGGTCCTCTGCCTTATCAAGCTGATGAAGCTTATAATACAGGATCGACAGCGGAAGCAGCATTTGCGTTTCCTCATAGGCGTCGTATTTCCGATGCAGCGCCAATGCGTGCAGCTCGTCCTCCGTATAGGCATAGAGATGCATCAGGAGATAGCGAATGCCGAGGTTATCCCCCTCGCACAATTCCAAAAGCTGCCGGCATTCCTCGATCGCAAGCTGCATCATGCCGCATTCGATCAACGAACCGAGGTACTCGCGGCGCACGCGCATATAAGGCCGCGTCTCCATGATCCCCCAGAACGCCCCTGTCCCTCTTTCAAAGCAGCCTTCCTCCTCCAACGGCTTAGCCGCCTTTTTGATGAGATCCTCCAGGGCGGTAAGGCGTGCCTCCGGAGCGTCCTCCGCCTCGGTCAGGATCAGCTGAAGCTGCGCGTCCACATGATCCGGCTCAAGCTCCAGCGCCTTTTTCAAGTAGTTCAGGCGCTTTTTCTTTGATGCGGCCTGCTCGGCGAGCTCCAGATAGTCATCGGCCGTTTCGATCTCTCCCATACTGCCACCGTCCAGAGAGCCGTTGTGCTGCGACAGAAATTGCTCCGCCAGCCGGTCAAAGTCCTTCTCATCGTTCAGCTCCTCGTTGTGGAGTTCAAGAAATTTCCGAAGCTCCGCCAATACCTTTTCGTTTTCTCGGCTCATTGCTGTCCTCCCGCTTTCCATTTTGGCTCTGGTGTAAGTTAATTGTATCATGCCGTGCGCCGCACCGCAAGCACAAGCGGATGGAAGGGGCCAAGCTCTGCCTTGACACAGGGGTGCGGAAACGGTACAATGAGGGCATAAAATACTGGGAAAGCAGGCTTTTTTACGATGCGTGTAAAGATAAACGAGAAAAATAACTCTGTTTGGCTCACGGCGGCGCTGTGGCTCGCGCTCGCGGTGCTCGGGCTGCTGCACTTCGGCGGCGTGGGGACGAAGTGGATGGCGCTGCTCTCCGGCGCGGGCATCATTGTGATGCTTTTGCGCGGGGACCGCAAACGGCTGTGGAACGCCCCTTCCCTGCTGCTGCTCGGCTATGCCGGGTGGTCGTGGCTGACGATCTTCTGGGCGATGTCGGGCAAGTTCCACCTGCGCGAGGGCTCGAAGATCCTCATTGCGGTGTTCTTTTTCCTCTTCACCGCGCTGCATAAGCGCTTTGACGGCGCGTTTGCCCGGCGTGTGATGGCCGTGATCGCCGGGATCGCGGCGCTGTACGGCTTTATGAGCGTGGAGGCGGCGTCCACGGGGCTTTGCAAAAGGCTGCTCGGTGCTTTGCCCGCGATGGACGCGGAGGGCATATTCTTCGGCGGCAGCCGCCTGTCCGGTATTTTCGGCAACTCGAACATCGAGGCATCCATCTGCGCGGCGGGCATTTTCTGCGCGCTGGCGGTGCTGTGCGGCGCGGAGCGGAATTGGGAGCGCGCGCTGTTTGCCGCGGCGCTCGCGTGCAGCGCGTTTGCTTTCCTGCTGGCGTTCAGCATGGTGGCGCTGGCCTGCTTTGCCGCGGCGGTGGTGTTCTATCTGATCGCGGCGGGCACGGGGCGCAGCGCGGCGCTGGTGCGGATGATCCATACGGCGGTGCCGGTGCTGGTGTGCGTCGTTGCGGCGGGCAGTCTGCGCGCCGGCGACCACGACGGCATGCTGCTGGTGCTGCTGCTCGTGTGCATGGCAGCGGGCGCGGCGCTGGAGCTGTTTGCCGCGGCGCGCTTTTCCGCGCTGCTGGAAAAGCATCAGAGGCTGACCTTCGGCCTGTTGGCCGGTGCAGCGGCCTGTGCGGCGGTGTATGCTGCTGCCGCCGTGCACGTATATGTGCCTGGCTGAATTCCGGTAAAAGAACATTTCATCACTGCATCTTCTCCTGCCATTGCATATTTTCCAGGTTTAAATTCCACATATTTTTCATAAACATGCGTTGCTCCCAACTGATCTTTTCCCGTTATTCTGAATCGAAATACCGGGTTTCCGTGTGCCCATGTGATATCTGCTTCTCTGATTCTTTTTGTCACAGTGATCTCGCCATCAGTAAGCACTGTATTTCCTTTTACCCACGACTGATTTGTATTCTGCGTGTCCTGCATCCTGTCTGAAACAATTGTTCTCGATGCCGTATTTTCAATCGCATAAAACTCATTC
>ERZ772886.2833-NODE-2833-length-13315-cov-11.996003_pt1 | contig 13315 bp, 13 predicted proteins | sample MGYA00512128_ERZ772886 | MGnify/ENA primary metagenome ERZ772886 (study PRJEB29015, sample SAMEA2737698) | human gut metagenome | biome: human gut; feature: human-associated habitat; material: faeces | place: China | collected 2012 ... | reverse complement strand
TTGGAACGCTCAGTTTTGCCCGTCGGGATATTCGACGATGAAGGGGAGCGGCTCAAGGGCCTGATCAAGATAATTTGTCTCCTCATAATAGTCGCTGCCGCCTGCAATGGTTTGCACCTGAAGAAGACGGACGCGCAGAACGGCACCGTCGGACAGTTCGACGATCATCTCGCAGATGAGTGGAGAGTCGGTGATTCTGATGCAGAGGTCAAGCGCATTCTCATCAATGGGATAGCGGATGAAATACGAGGTACCAAGGTCTCGTGCTGCAGTTGCCTCAGCGGTATCACTGAGGTCGTTGACAGGGTAGGCCTCTTCCACAGATGAAACAGGAACAGCTTCGAGAGGTACAGTTGAGATCAGCTTGCCGTTGCGCGTGTATTCAAGCCGCATGGTGCGGATGTCGCGGTCGTCGTAGACGCCAAGGGTAAAGCTGCCGAATCGGTAATCCACACCCTTTTCAAAGGAAAGTTGATAGGTGAGCGGCGAACCGGAGTCTCGGCGCATATAGGAAAATGGTGGATTAAAACTGTAGAGGACAGGGGAATTCTGAGTTTTAAGGTTGTAGATCGTATCAAGCTCTTCTGACTGTGTTTCGCCGTGGGTCTTGAAATTGACACTGACGCTGAGCTCATCGCTCAGCGGTACGGTCACTTCGCCGTGCAGATAGCCGAAGCTGTCCTGTTTAAGATCGGCGGTGCGGGTCGGCGGACTGTCGCTCGTGTAGGATGAGCTGCTGCGGTCAGTCACAAGGAGAGAGACAGCCGTATTTTCGCCGATCGTCTTCGGCAACAGAGAGAAGGCGAGCGTGCACTCCTGCTTTTTAAGATCGACCTTTGTGACCTCATAGCTGAACTGCGAGAGCAGGCTCGACTCGCGCTCCAAGATGTCCGAGACATTATTGCTGATGCCCGCGATCTGGTTCGAGAGGTTGTTCTGCACGTTGTAGAGCTGGCTGCGAAGGTCATTTACTTGCGTGCTGAGCGTGTTGATGCGGTTGTTGTAATGCACGCCGACGGCGATGAGCGCGGCGAGCGCCACGGCCGCACCGCCGATGATCTTCTTGTGCTGTATGCAGAAATCGCGGAAGCTCAGCTTTTCCGCGGGAGCTTTTTCGGCGTTGCTTTGAACCGGCGATTCGGCGGCATCCTGCTCGGGTTTGGCATGCTCCAGACTGAGCAGCTCGTCGACGGAAACGGAGTAGAGCTTAGAGAGTTCGATGAGCTTGCTAAGCTCCGGCTGCGTGGCGCCGGTATCACATAGTTAAAGATATTGATGTCATTTAATCAATTTTGCCGATAAAGCGGTAGAAGATTTCTACCTCCTGTTCCCGGCTTCCGTCCTCACCTTTGACCGCTTCATGGACAAGGATTTTTTCAATCAGCGTATTCAAAAGTTCGGCGGTCAGTTCCGTTGGATTGACGCACTCTTTCATCAAGGCAATCCATTTTTCTGCGTCTGCGGCGTTCTGGCTTTCAGTGGCGATAGCAGATTGAAGCCGCTCAATCTTTTCGTCCAGTTCAGCCTGTTCGCTTTGATACTTCCCGGACAGCATAGAGAAGTTGTATTCCGTGATACGCCCCGCCGCCCAGTCCTCATACATCCGGGCAAACAGGGTATCGACTTCGGCTTTCCGCTTCTCTGCCTTTTTCAGTTCTGCGGCCTGCTTCTTTCTTGCGGCGGCCTGTCCCTTATCAGTGGCATTTAACAGCCGCTTCAAGAGCCGTTCTTCATCATGCTGTACCAGCCCCGACCAGTATTGCAGACGGGAGAGGACATAGGCGTAAAGCACATCATAGCGGATATAGTGCATGGAGCATTGGCGTGTGCCCTGTCCGTACTTGCTACAATGATAATGGCCGTAAGGCTTGCTGTTCTGCCTGTTCTCCCCATAGGACAGCGACCAGCCGCAATCCGCACATTTTACCAATCCGGAAAAAATCTGCGTTGTACCATCCTTGCACTTCCTGCGGCGGTTTGCTATCTGCTCCTGTACCTGCCGGAAAACCTGTTCGCTGATAATCGGCTCCTGCGTATTCTCCACCCGCACCCATTCACTTTGGGGCTTGCGTACCCTCCGCTTGTTCTTAAAGGAAATGTTCGTTTCCCGGTAGTGGATGGTATGGCCGATATAGGTTTCATCTTTCATAATGCTCTTGACCTGGGCTATCGTCCATGCGTAGCTTTTTTCCTCCGGCGCACCCGCATAGATGTTTGCAAAAGTCCCATCACGCTGGAAATTGATAAACCCCGGTGTGGGAACCTTTTCCATAATCAGTATTCTTGTGATACTGGCCGCCCCTCTGCCATGAATGGCAAGGTCAAAAATCTTCTCCACTATCCAGCGGGTTTCCTCGTCGATTATCAGCTTGTTTTTGATTTCCGGGTGTTTCCTGTACCCGATGGGAGCATAGGCGCCGATACGCTGTCCTGTGGCAAACTTTGCTTTGAAAGCGGCCTTTACCTTGCGGCTTGTATCTTTCGCAAACCATTCATTGAACATACGTCGTTCGGGAAGGTGAAGCGCAAACAGCAAAAATGCAGTATTCATGCGGGTTTGCGGCGAGATGGCTCTCGATCAGATACCTCTCTTTCAGACGGTCAAGGGGCTGAAATCACAATCGCATAGTTGTTTTCATGGGAGAATGGCGGTAACTTCAGTCATTCTCCCTTTTTTCGTTCCTGCCGCTTTCAACGAGGAGGAACACGAACATGGAAGAACCGAAAAGCAAAGCGAAGCGCGGGGCAAAGACCGCTGCGGCTGCACAAGAGGATAAAATCACGCTGCTCCCGCTGTCGGAGCTGCACGACTTCCCAAATCACCCGTTCAAGGTGCGGGACGACGAGGCCATGCAGGAAACGGCGGAGAGCATCCGGCAGTACGGCGTTCTCGTCCCGGCTATCGTCCGCCCCCGCGAGGACGGCGGGTATGAGATCATCGCCGGACACCGGCGTAGGCACGGCAGCGAGCTGGCGGGGCTTTCCGCCATGCCCTGCATCGTCCGTGAGATGGACGACGACACCGCCACCATCCTCATGGTGGACAGCAACATCCAGCGGGAGAATATCCTGCCCTCTGAACGGGCGCAGGCATATAAAATGAAGCTGGAGGCTATCCGCCGCAAGGCTGGCAGACCGGTAAAAACAGAGGAAAAAGATGTGCCAGATAATTCTGTCCAAGTTGGACAGAATTTCGATGGCAAGACCTCACGCGAGCTTTTAGCGGAAAACTCCCCAGACAGTTCCACACAAATTCAGCGCTACATCCGCCTGACCGAGCTATCGCCGGAGCTTCAGCAGATGGTGGACGAGAAGAAGATCGGCATGACACCCGCCGTGGAAATCTCCTACCTCAAGCCGGAGGAACAGCAGATGCTCCTGACCGCCATCGACAGCGAGCAGGCTACGCCCTCGCTTTCGCAGGCACAGCGCATGAAAAAGCTCTCCCGCGACGGCAAGCTCAACGATGATACCATGCTGGACATCATGATGGAGCAGAAAAAACCGGAGGGCTATAACGTCGTCCTCTCGGCGGACAAGCTGCGCAAATACTTCCCGCGCTCCTATACGCCGCAGAAGATGGAGGAAACCATCCTGAAGCTGCTGGACGCATGGCTGCGCAAGCGCCAGCGCGACCAGTCAAGATAACCGAATACAATCGCAGACAACCACGACACCGACCGGGCAGAGAGATTTCTTTGCCCGGTTTTGTCATATCCAGAGAGGAGCAAAGCCATGTATATCAACACGTTCAAGTATAAGCCGGAGGATGTTTCCTGCGTCCTCTGCACGGAATATGTCAAAAAGCTGGGCTGCACCGCCCTGTCCTGCCCCTGCCTTGCCGAGCGTATGGAAGCCGGTACGGTGGGCTATGCGGAGGCCGTCGCGGAGCTGTTTCCGTACCGTCCGCGCCTGACCGCAAGAATCATGCGGCTGGCGGAGCGCTTTCCCGGCACCATGTGGCAGGATGACGCCCACAGAAAGCGCATGGAGGCCCTGCGGCTGCTGCTGGGCTGCCGCAAGGAGCGCGACACGCCGGAGTTCTTCGCCGCGCTGTATCTGCTGACCTCCAGCAAAGAGCTTGCGGACAGGACCTTCAACTGCTTCTTCCGCAGCGGCATCGACTTCCGCTACGCCAGAAGGCGCGGCATCTCACCCCACGACTACACGCTGCTCATGGCGGCGAAAAGCCTTTACTGCCATACGGCGGAGGTCACGCAGGGCGACCTTGCGGAGCCGCAGATCATCCCGGACGAAGCGTTCCGCCTGCTCATCAACGCACTGCTCATCGCCCGTTTCGGGCTGGACGCCCTGAAAATCACCGCAAGACGTGGACAGCGGGAGTATACCCTCCGCCGCCTCATCCGCCGCGAAGCAGGGGCAAACGCTCCGTCTGCGGGGCTGCTTTTTCCCTCTGAGGGGAGGTGAACGCCGTGGCAGTATTTCGCGTGGAGAAGAACCACAATTACACGGTCATGTCCAATTACCACCTGCGGGACACCGGTCTGACGCTGAAAGCCATCGGGCTGCTGTCCAAGATGCTCTCCCTGACCGACGAGTGGGATTATACCACCCGTGGGCTTGCCGCCATCTGCAAGGAGGGCGTGGACGCCATCGGCGCGGCGCTGAAGGAGCTGGAGGCCAGAGGCTACCTTGTCCGACGCCAGCTCAGGGACAGCCGCGGGCGCATCACCGACACCGAGTACACCATCTATGAATCGCCGCATCCGCCTCTGCCGGATACGGCCTGCCCAGATACGGAAAACCCGTATCTGGATACCCCGGATACGGACGAGCCATATACGGAAAAGCCCGCGCAATTAAATAAAGATAGAAGAAATAAAGAAAAAGAAATTCCTGATGAATCTATTACGGACACATCAAATCCTGATCCAATCTATCCCCCAGCCCCCTTGCAGGGCGTGGGATATGACGGGATGGGATACGAGGAAGCGCGAGAGATCGTCAAAGATAATATCGAGTACGACATTCTCGTGCAGGACCCGCGGCAGGACAGGGAGCAGCTTGACGAGGTGGTGGACCTCATTGCGGAAACCCTCTGCTCCCGTAAGAAAACCATCGTGATTGCCGGAGACGAGTACCCGGCTGAGATGGTGAAGGAGAAGCTGCTGCGCATCACGTCCTCCCACATCGAGTACGTCTTTGACTGCCTGAAGCAGAACACCACCTACGTCCGCAACATCAAGAAATACCTGCTGGCGTCGCTGTTCAACGCGCCCAGCACCATCGGAAGCTACTATTCCGCCCTCGTCAACCACGATATGTACGGCGACGGGCTGCGCGGCAAGGGCTGAATATGACCGAAAAAAGGAGGGATGACCCATGCAGGAGGAAGTGGAAAACAGAGCGGTCACGCTGGTCATCAGCGCAACCAAGCTCACGGCGCGGCTGCTGAAGGCCGCCATTCTCAAATACCTTGCCAGCCGCAAGGAGAAAAAGCTGGCAAAAGCGCGCGCCGCGCCGGAGAAGCCCACCGGCAAGCAGACGGTGAAGCAGCTCATCGGGCAGAATCAGGGCGTATCCAACATCGAGATCACCGACAGCAACATCAAGTCCTTTGAGCGCGTTGCACGGAAATACGGCGTGGATTTCGCCGTGAAGAAGGACCGCAGCGTGTCCCCGCCGAAATACCTGGTCTTTTTCAAGGGGCGGGACGCAGACGCACTGACGGCGGCGTTCAAGGAATACACGGCAAAAGAGGTCAAGCGGGCCTCGCAGGACAAGCCCTCGGTGCTGGAGCAGCTCCGCGCGCTCAAGGCGAAGGTGCTGTCCCTTACGCCGGACAAAGCCCGGAACAAGGACAAGGGGCTGGAGCTATGAAGCAGATCAACGTAAAAAAGCTCCTGCTTCCCAACCTCCCCTACGTTTTTATCGCGCTCTTTGCCACCAAGCTGGGGCAGGCGGCGCGGCTGGCTCCCGGCGCGGACTTCTCTCAAAAGGCGCTGCACATCATGGAGGGCTTCGCCGCCGCGTTCCAATCGGCGCTGCCCAGCTTTCACCCCATCGACCTGTGCGTGGGCATTGCCGCCGCCCTGCTCATCCGGCTTGCCGTCTACGTCAAGGGGAAGAACGCGCGGAAGTTTCGGAAGAATATCGAGTACGGCAGCGCAAGATGGGGCAACGCGGAGGACATCAAGCCTTATGTAGACCCCGCCTTTGCCAACAACGTCATTCTCACCCAGACGGAGCGGCTGACCATGAACAGCCGACCAAAGGACCCGAAAACGGCGCGGAACAAGAACGTGCTGGTGGTGGGCGGCTCCGGCAGCGGCAAGACGCGGTTTTTCATCAAGCCCAACCTCATGCAGCTTCACAGTTCCTACGTTGTCACCGATCCAAAAGGCAGCATCGTGGTCGAATGTGGAAAATTACTCCAGCGGAACCAGTATAAGATCAAGATTCTGAACACGATCAACTTCAAAAAGTCCCACCACTACAACCCCTTCGCGTATCTCCACTCGGAAAAGGACATTCTGAAGCTGGTCACGACCCTCATTGCCAACACGCAGGGGGACGGGAAATCCGGCGATGACTTCTGGCGCAAGGCGGAAACGCTGCTCTACACGGCGCTCATCGGCTATATCTACTACGAAGCGCCGGTGGAGGAGCAGAACTTCGCCACCCTCATCGAAATGATCAACACCATGGAGGTGCGGGAGGACGACGAGGACTTCAAAAATCCCGTCGATCTGATGTTTGAGGAGCTGGCAAAACGGGAGCCGCATCACTTTGCCGTGCGCCAATATGCCAAATATCGCTTAGCAGCGGGCAAGACAGCAAAAAGTATTCTAATTAGCTGCGGCGCGCGCCTTGCCCCCTTCGACATCCAGGAGCTTCGGGAGATCACGGCGTATGACGAGCTGGAGCTGGACACGCTGGGCGACCGGAAAACGGCGCTGTTTATCATCATTTCCGACACAGACGACACCTTCAACTTCCTTGCCAGCATGGTCTATACCCAGCTATTCAACCTCCTGTGCGACAAGGCGGACGACGTGTACGGCGGCAGGCTGCCCGTCCATGTGCGCTGCCTCATCGACGAGTGCGCCAACATCGGGCAGATTCCCAAGCTGGAGAAGCTGATGGCCACCATCCGCAGCCGCGAGATCTCCGCCTGCCTTGTCTTGCAGGCACAGAGCCAGCTCAAGGCACTCTACAAGGACAACTGCGACACCATCATCGGCAACTGCGACAGCTCCGTGTTCCTCGGCGGCAAGGAGCCGACCACATTAAAGGAGCTGTCCGCCGCACTGGGCAAGGAAACCATTGACACCTTCAACACCGGCGAAAGCCGCGGCAGAGAGGTTTCCCACAGCCTGAACTATCAAAAGCTGGGCAAGGAGCTGATGAGTCAGGATGAGCTTGCCGTTCTCAATGGCGGCAAGTGCATCTTGCAGCTGCGCGGCGTCAGGCCGTTTCTATCCGACAAATACGACATCACAAAACACTCCAACTACCGATACCTCTCCGACGCGGACCCGAAAAACGCCTTTGACATTGAAAAATTCCTCTCCACGCGGCTGAAGCTGCGCCCGGAGGAGGAATTTGAGGTCTTTGACGCGGGCGCGGCCGCAGGTTCAGAATCCGCCTGAATGGGCGGATTTTTATATATACATCAGACACCCATTCCGTAAAGGAGGACGCCGACAATGCAGCAGACACAAGCGAAACGCAAAGTCGGAGGAAAGCACAACCGAAAATTTGAAAGGAGAAGCCGGAATCGACAGCCGCACAGCGCGGCCAGCTCATTCCGGCTTTGCGGTTTCCATCGTAAAAACCATAAAGAAACGATTCCGGCACATAAAATATGGATTTCTTCAATAGCGCAGTCGATGTGTTGCAGACCCTCGTCATTGCCCTCGGAGCCGGTCTTGGCATCTGGGGCGTGATCAACCTGCTGGAAGGTTACGGAAATGATAATCCAGGTGCAAAATCGCAAGGGATGAAACAGCTCATGGCGGGCGGCGGTGTGGCGCTCATCGGTATGATTCTCGTGCCGCTGCTCAAAGGGCTGTTCGGTTAATCCCGTCCATGCCGCAATGTAAAACCCTTCGCCCCTGCCCGCCTGACACGGGCGGGGGCGGGAAAGGAGGGCTGACCCATTGGATTTGATATGGGAAAAATTCACCGAATGGCTAAAGGAGCTGCTGGTCGGGGGCATCATGGATAACCTCACCGGCCTCTTTGATAACGTCAACGCCAAGGTCGCGGAGGCGGCGGGACACATCGGCAGCACCCCGCAGGCGTGGAACGCCAATATTTACAGCATGATCCGCTCCCTCTCGGACAACCTGATTCTGCCCATCGCCGGCGTGATCCTCGCCTTTGTGATGACACTGGAGCTGATCCAGCTCATTGCGGACCGCAATAACCTCCACGACATCGACACATGGGTATTCTTTAAGTGGGTGTTCAAAACAGCGGCAGCCGTGCTCATTGTGTCCAACACATGGAACATCGTCATGGGCGTGTTTGAGGCGGCGCAGAGCGTGGTCAACCGCGCCTCCGGCCTTATCGTGGGCAACACCTCCATCAACCTTGCCGACCATATCGCGGACCTTGAGGCGCGGCTGCTGGAGATGAACGTGTGGACGCTTTTGGGGCTGTGGCTGCAATCCTTCGTGGTGGGCTTCACCATGTGGGGGCTGACCATCTGCATCTTCATCATCATCTACGGCAGAATGATCGAGATATACCTTGTCACCAGCATCGCGCCCATCCCCATGGCCACCATGATGGGCAAGGAATGGGGCGGCATGGGGCAGAATTATCTCCGCTCCCTGTTGGCGCTGGCGTTTCAGGGCTTTCTCATCATCATCTGCATCGCCATCTATGCGGTGCTGGTACAGAATATGCTCATCGACGACAACATTTCCACGGCCATCTGGCTGTGCATGGGCTACACGGTGCTGCTTTGCTTCACCCTGTTCAAAACCAGCAGTCTCGCAAAGTCAATTTTCAACAGTCATTAGGGAGGTGAAATCAACATGGCATACGTTCCCGTACCCAAAGACCTGAACGCGGTCAAGACCAAGGTGCTGCTGAACCTGACGAAGCGCCAGCTCGTCTGCTTCGGCGCTGGCGCGGCGCTGGGCGTTCCGCTGTTCTTCCTGCTCAAAGCCCATACCGGCGTCAGCACGGCGGCGATCTGCATGATCCTGCTCATGCTGCCCTTTTTCCTGCTGGCCATGTATGAGAAGAACGGACAGCCCCTTGAAAGGATCGTCCGCAACATCGTGCAGGTCTGCTTCCTGCGCCCCAAGCAGCGCCCTTACGCAACCAATAATTTCTACGCCGTTCTGGAACGGCAGGACAATTTAGACCGGGAGGTGTATCGCATTGTCCACCCGCACAAAACTCACCCGCGCCGAACGCAGGCAGATCGAGGCCGCCATCGCAAGAGCGAAGCGGCAGGATAAGAAACAGAAGTCCGCACAGGACAGCATCCCGTTTCAGCGGATGTTCCCCGACGGCATTTGCCGCGTGACGGACAGCTACTACACGAAAACCGTCCAGTTTCAGGACATCAACTATCAGCTCAACCAGAACGAGGACAAGACCGCCATCTTTGACGGCTGGTGCGACTTCCTCAACTACTTTGACAGCTCCGTGCGCTTTCAGCTCTCCTTCGTGAATATGTCCGCCAACAAGGACAATTACGCAAGGTACATCACCATCTCCCCGCAGGGCGACGATTTTGACAGCATCCGTCTGGAATATACCCAGATGCTCCAGAACCAGCTTGCCCGCGGCAACAACGGCCTCATCAAGACCAAGTACCTGACCTTCGGCGTGGAGGCGGACGGGCTGAAAGCGGCAAAGCCGAGGCTGGAGCGCATTGAAACGGACATCCTCAACAACTTCAAGCGCCTCGGCGTGGCGGCGGAGCCCATGAACGGCACGGAACGGCTGCGGCTGCTGCACGGGATGCTGCACATGGACGAGCAGGAGCCGTTCCGCTTCTCGTGGGACTGGCTGGCACCATCGGGCCTTTCGGTCAAGGACTTCATCGCCCCCAGCTCCTTTGAGTTCCGCACCGGGCGCTCCTTCGGCGTCGGCAGGCGCATCGGCTGCGCCAGTTTCTTGCAGATTTTAGCGCCGGAGCTGAACGACCGGATGCTGGCGGACTTCCTCGACATGGAAAGCTCCCTCATCGTCAGTATGCACGTCCAGTCCGTGGATCAGGTCAAGGCCATCAAGACCATCAAGCGCAAGATCACCGATTTGCAGAAAATGACCATCGAGGAGCAGAAAAAGGCCGTCCGCGCCGGATACGACATGGACATCATCCCCTCGGACCTTGCCACCTACGGCACGGAGGCGAAGAAGCTGCTGCAAGACCTGCAAAGCCGCAACGAGCGAATGTTCCTGCTGACCTTTATTGTGGTCAACACCGCGGGCAGCCGCCAGCAGCTTGACAACAACGTATTTCAGGCCGCCTCCATCGCCCAGAAGTACAACTGCCAGCTTACCCGCCTTGATTTCCGGCAGGAGGAGGGGCTGATGTCCTCTCTGCCGTTGGGGCTGAACCAGATCGAAATACAGCGGGGCTTGACCACATCAAGCGTCGCTATTTTTATCCCCTTTACCACGCAGGAGCTGTTTCAGGACGGTAAGGAAGCCCTGTACTGCGGGCTGAACGCGCTGTCGAACAACCTCATCATGGTAGACCGCAAGCGTCTCAAGAACCCCAACGGCCTCATCCTTGGCACACCCGGAAGCGGCAAGAGCTTTGCCGCAAAGCGGGAGATCGCCAACGTGTTCCTCGTCACCGACGACGACATCATCATCTGCGACCCCGAAGCCGAATACGGGCCGCTGGTGGAGCGCCTGCACGGACAGGTCATTAAAATCTCCCCCACAAGCCCGCATTACATCAACCCTATGGACCTGAATCTCAACTATTCGGACGATGAAAATCCGCTGAGCCTGAAATCCGACTTCATCCTCTCCCTCTGCGAGCTGATCGTGGGAGGCAAGGACGGCCTCATGCCGGTGGAAAAGACCATCATCGACCGCTGTGTGCGCATGGTGTACCGGGATTATCTCAGCGACCCTGTGCCGGAGAATATGCCGATTCTGGAGGACTTGTATAACGAGCTGCGGCGGCAGGAGGAAAAGGAGGCGCAGTACATCGCCACGGCTTTGGAAATCTACGTTTCCGGCTCCCTCAACGTGTTCAACCACCGCACCAACATCAACATCGCCAACCGCATCGTGTCCTTCGACATCAAGGAGCTTGGCAAGCAGCTCAAGAAGATCGGGATGCTCATCGTGCAGGACGCCGTGTGGAATCGAGTCACCATCAACCGGGAAGCCCACAAATCCACCCGCTACTACATTGACGAAATGCACCTTTTGCTGCGCGAGGAGCAGACCGCCGCCTACACGGTGGAAATCTGGAAGCGCTTCCGCAAGTGGGGCGGTATCCCCACCGGCATCACCCAGAACGTCAAGGACCTGCTCTCTTCCCGCGAGGTGGAGAACATCTTTGAGAACAGCGATTTCATCCTCATGCTCAATCAGGCCAGCGGCGACCGGCAGATTCTCGCAAAACAGCTCAATATCTCCCCCCATCAGCTCTCGTATGTCACCCACAGCGGTGAAGGCGAAGGGCTGCTTTTTTATGGCAACGTCATTCTTCCCTTTGTAGACCGTTTCCCCCGCGGGGAACTCTATGACCTACTTACCACCAAGCCACAGGAGCAGACTGCATAACAAAACAAGAAAGGAATTGCACGATGGAAAACAAACTGATGATTTTTGAAAACGAAGCCTTTGGAAAGGTGCGAACGCTGAACCTCAACGGCGAGCCGTGGTTTGTAGCCGTCGATGTGTGCAGCGTCTTAGACCTGAGCAATCCCACGATTGCAGTAAGCCGCCTTGATGAAGATGAACGGGCTAAGTTCAACTTAGGGCGTCAAGGTGACGCCACTATTGTCAACGAGCCGGGACTTTACACTTTAGTCCTTGGCTCCCGCAAGCCGGAGGCAAAGGCGTTCAAGCGCTGGATCACCCATGAGGTCATTCCGGCCATCCGCAAGCACGGCGCGTACATGACGAAATCCGTGTTGGAGCAGGTGCTGGAAAACCCGGAGCTGGTGCTGCTCATGGCGCAGCGGATGCTGGAGGAACAGCGGAAAAACGATCTGCTTCAGCAGGAGCTGCGGCTGGCAAAGCCCAAGGCGGACTTTTACGACGCGTTCATCCACCCGGAGTGCTGCACCAATCTCCGCGCCACCGCAAAGGAGCTGAAGGTGCCGGAGAAAATGTTCACCGCGTTCCTCATCCGCAAGCGCTATCTCTACCGCGCGCCCTCCGGTACGCTGCTGCCCTATGCCAAGCCCGCCAGCGACGGCCTGTTCTTCGTAAAGGACTATATCGCCGTCAACGGGCATCAGGGGGTATATACCCTTGTCACGCCCAAGGGCAAGACCCTGTTCCTCTCCATGCTGGACGAGATCGCCTGACCTGATTCTACTATAAATAATGTAAAGGAGAACATCACAATGGAAAAAGAAAATCTGTACCTGATCCACGGCGAGGACTACCTGCGCCACATCGAGGAAAAGCTGGAGCTGTTCTGGATGGCGAATGTGCTCATGTGCTACATCAAAGACAGAGCCGACGCGGATAGCTACCTGCGCCTTGCATATAAAGGCGTCCGCGACTTTGACGAGCGCTGCGGCGAGCTGTTCAGGAGCTGGGGCAAGGCCGTCCGCTATATCAAGTCCCACGACCTGGCGGACCTGTCCGACCTTGTGGAAAACGAGCTGATCGAGCCGGAGCACGCGGGCTACGTCCCTGCGGATAATCCCTGCTGCCCCGGCGAACGCTGCTGCGAGTATGCCGAGCGCATCGAGCGCGAATATGCCGCAGAGTGCGCGGCGGACGAGGACAATGAGGACGCCGACGTATTTGAGTATGACGGAGAACCGGCCATATCTGAGCTGACCGGCGTGTGCAGGGACATCCTCACGGCTGTCGAGGGGCTTACCACGCTTCTAAGGGATGAGTTCGACTATGCAGGCTGACCGCATCTACTGCGGCGACGCCCTGACCGTGCTGAAAACCCTGCCGGACAATTCCGTGAACTGCTGCGTAACCTCGCCGCCGTACTACGCACTGCGGGATTACGGTGTGGACGGGCAGATCGGGCGGGAGGAAACCCCGGCGCTGTATGTGGAGCGCCTGACTTCCATTTTCCGGGAGGTCAGGCGCGTCCTCACGCCGGACGGACATCCGATACCGTATTCCGTGTCACTGTGTTTGGGCTTGAACTTGAATAATGTGA
>ERZ772886.2828-NODE-2828-length-13331-cov-5.455785_pt1 | contig 13331 bp, 9 predicted proteins | sample MGYA00512128_ERZ772886 | MGnify/ENA primary metagenome ERZ772886 (study PRJEB29015, sample SAMEA2737698) | human gut metagenome | biome: human gut; feature: human-associated habitat; material: faeces | place: China | collected 2012 ... | reverse complement strand
GAAATATCTGCCCAAGCGTTGGGATGATGCTACCAAAGATCCTTGGGGAGAAGCTACTCATACTGGACGTGTCACTCAAGGTGCAGCTTGGGGAATGTTGGCTCGTGCCATGCTTTATGCGCAACGTTGGAAAGATGCATCCGATGCTGCTTTGGAAGTGAAGAAGTTAGGTTATGCTTTGTATAAGAATCCTAGCCGTCCAGATAAAGGTTACGGTGAATTGTTCATGAACAGAAGAAGTGCGCGTGTAGATAATAATGAAAGTATTATAGAATGTGGTTATTCTTATGATGATGAGATGGACTATTCGTTTGATTATTTTTATTGTCCACCCAGCGATGGAGGTTATGCAGAAGCCAGTCCTACTGAGGATTTGGTATCTGCTTACGAAATGGCAGATGGACGTGAGTTCAGTTGGTCTGATCCTACAATGAAAGCGAATCCGTATGTAGGTCGTGAACCGCGTTTCTATGCATGGGTTTGTTACGATGGAGGTGAATATAGTTCGTTCATAGCCGATGGCTCACCACTGATACTTGAAGCGCGTAACTCGCAAAAACATGGGTACAACCCTGACAGATATAATAGAGATAATAATGCAACCGGATATTTCTCCAAAAAGAGAATACAACCAAACTTCCAATGGCGCTCTCAAGATAATGGCAATAATTATGCTCATACTCCACTGGCAGTCATACGTTTGGCGGAATTATACCTCAATCTGGCGGAATGTCATGCTGCATTGAACAGCAAACAAGATGTCTTGGACAACCTGAACATTGTTCGTAATCGTGCAGGTATTCCCGATTTAGAATTATCTGACATAAACTCTGATATGAGTTTAATGGATTGGGTGCGCAGTGAACGTTATGCTGAATTATGGTTTGAAGGACACCGCTATTTTGATGCCCGGCGTTGGACAATTGCTCCGGAGGTATTCAAAGCCGGTGTCCGTGAAGGTCTTAATGCCATCGCAAAAAAAGATCCATCGTTCCGTGAGTTTAACCAAAGAGTAAAGGTGGACCAACCTTTTATGTGGAACAACAAAATGTATCTTCTTCCGATCAATGACTCGGAGATATACAGCAATCCCCAACTAGTACAATCGCCCGAATATTAATTTAGAATTACCAGAATTATGAAAACGATATTATTGAAATTAATTTTAATACTTGGTGTATGTCAGATTGTATATTCATGTAGCAACGAATATTCGAATGATAAGTTATTCCCTGAAGAATATCACAAAATATTGTATTTCAAGAACGAGGGCAAGCATATATTTAGTTGGCAGGCTTCTGAAAATACGGTCGAAGAGCCTCTTCTGGTTATTAAGGCAGGAAGTGACCCGTCTTTGACTGCAACGGTTAACGTGCGTGCATTGACACAACAGGAAATCGATGAAAATTATAGCCAGCCCGAAAATCAAAGTTACAAGACAATAACGCCTGATGCATATTCATTTAAAGACGGAGTTCACGAACTAACGTTTGCAACTAACGAGACGTCGAAATATCTTTATCTGAATTTTGATGTAGCTAAAATATATCAGTTAATCAAATCGGCACCTGGATCTAAACTTGTTTTGGCACTCCAGTTGGAAAGTACAGAAGAGGGTATTGTGAATGTTGAAATGAACCGGGTCTTATATGTTTTTGATATAAACGGGCAGCAAGTGGAATGGGGAAAAAAGGATATACAGATTGAAAGTGCGACATATAGTTCAATGAGTGTAAAACTCAAAGCCGAAATTGCAGATAATATATCCAATTTCTCTTGCGGACTCGATTTCTCACAAAACGCGCAACTGGTGTCTGCATATAATGATTTTCATTCAACCAATTATGAAGCGCTTCCCGCAGGAGCCTACCATGTGAATGATTTTTCTTTTGCAAATGGCAATGATGATGCTACAACGACATTGACAGTAGCAAGTTCAACATTGCAAAAAGATAAGCACTATCTTCTTCCGTTGAAGTTTGCAGCCCCCTCGTCCCCACAAATAGAGGTATCGGACGAGATTTATTACCTGACTGTTGTGGTACCTGCTGATCCACAAGTCATTCCCGACAACAGAGAATGGAAAATATTGCTATGCAACAGCGACCAGAAGATGGAGAATCCCTCATCAACGGATGGGGATAATATCGGAGCCGGAGCCATCATAGATGGAATTTTCGACAATCACTGGCATTCGAGTTATTGGGGAAAAGATGTCAATGGATTCAATAATAAAGATGACTACCACTATGGCTTCACAGATTATCATTGTTTTGATGGAATGAGAACACCTATCACAATTGTCATAGATATGAAGAATTCAATAGAAGTAAGCGATATCGGACTGACTCAACGAAGAGATAACGCGAACATTAAGAAGATAGATTTCTATGTTTCGGACGATCCTCTATTTTTATTCAAAACGATTGCCGATGGAGGAACATCTGCTGATTACTCGGCTGTGGCACTAAATAACTGGACGCTTCTCTTTTCTAAAGAGAACGCTCCACGACAGAATGAAACCATCTGGTTCGGTGACAGTGAGACGATAACGCCACAAAAGGGACGATTCCTGAAAATTGTAATTTCCAGTGCATACAACGATCCCTATGGGCTCAATGGTGTGGATTACATCGTTGTCGGTATGGCCGAATTGCAAGTAAAACAACTTTCTACAATGATTGGAAAAATAATTCAATAAGATGAAACACAGATTTAATTTTTTAACACTTTTGCTGGTATTGTTTACAATACCAGCAGGTATCTTTGCCAGAGAAAGCAAATTCACAAAGCGAGGCAGCGGACCATTGTTTTGGAATATGTACCAATACAATTTCCGGTATGGAACATCAATGCCTGAAGATGTTTGGAAAAAGAATATCGACTGGCTTGCCGAGGAGTTTTTACCTTATGGATATGATATGGCAGCTACTGACGGTTGGTTATTTAACCTCAATTCTATAGATCAATATGGTTATCTGACCAAATATGACAGTTCGTGGACATACGGACTGAAGTATTGGGGCGATTATCTCAAAAGTAAAGGCATGAGATTCGGATTCTATTTCAACCCATTATGGGTACCTAAAGCTGCCTATGTGCAGAATAATAATATCAAAGGAACTTCCATTCCGATAACTGACGTGGTAGGCACTACAAAGTTTGAAGATCACCTGTACTGGATAGATACTGACAAACCAGGAGCGGAACAGTGGGTGAAAGGCTGTATCAGAACAATGATAGATCAGGGAATAGAGTTGCTGAAGATAGACTTTCTTGGTTACTATGAACGGGATTACGGAACCAATAGATACATCAAGGCATTGAAATGGATGGCTGAAGAAGCCGGAGATGAAATGTTGCTTAGTTACTCTGTTCCTAATTGTCGCAACGATGCCCGCAACGAGATTATTTATGCGGATATGATTCGCATAAGTACTGACTGTGACGGTGGCGGATGGTGGTTTATCAGCGACAAAGAGCGCGGACAGGTTAACGAAAGCGGACAAGGTGATAAATACCGAAGTGCTTTTGATGGATTAATCGGATGGGCTGATATTATCGGGGTGAAAGGACAAACTATAATGGATCCCGATTTTGTTCAACTCAACACATTGGCAAGCGATGCCGAAAGAGAGTTTCATATCTCAATGTTGCTGGTTAGCGGTTCTCCAATTGGTATCACCGATCAATATAATACGATTGGTGATTGCGCCAAATTCTACAAAAACACAGAGATGCTGGAATTGAATAAACTCGGTTTTGTAGGTAAGCCACTTAGTACCAGTATATGGGATAAACAAAACAGTTCGAGATGGATAGGACAACTTCCTGATGGAGATTGGATTGTCGGGCTGTTCAATAGAGAATCGACAGTGCTTGAATATGGTATTGATTTTGAAAAGGAACTGGGAATTAAAGGTGGAAAGGTGAAGAATGTACGTGATTTGTGGCTGCATCAGGATTTAGGCGCAATGTCGGGCCGATACTCGGTGCGACTTGAACCACATTCATGTAAGGTTTTACGTATCAAACCCAATTCAAAGAGATACAAAGCGGCTGTTGCCTCACTCAGAAATGGTGCAGTTATAAATAGATAATGATTATGAAAGGATACCCTCAATATTTATGGTTTGTAGTTCTCGCCCTATTACTGGTTTGCACAGGTTGTAGCAATGAGGGTGAGACAGAAGACGATAACAACCAGCATGTTAAAGTCGAAGGCTTTTATGTCAAAGGGCTTGAAAACGTAAATGCATGTGTTGAGTTTGATGTAGAGGTTGATGCCGCCGGTACATATACATTGCATGTCATGGGCTACAACTATTCCAAAGGGACAGCTACGTGTAGCTTATATGTCAACGGTCAAAAACAATCGCAACTTGGATTTCAGGAACAATCCAACTGGAGCGAAAAAGTAGTTCAGGTATCGTTGGCAGCCGGCATAAATCAAATAGCCTTTCAACGGGACGCTGGTGATAACGGACAGTTTTATCTCGATTACATAGAAATAGACTAATAGTATGTTTACCAGAAAGATGAAAATCGTTTTATTGCTTTTTGTATTGTTCTGCCTTGCAGATAATGCTAATGCTACACCTCGCTGGCGTATCCTGGATAGTGGAGCGATAGAATGGCAGATAGACGGTCGGCTCCCCCATTATGACCATATTGAAATGAGCGGTTTAAAGGTTTCAGCGGTATTACGTTATGGCGTAAACGGCGATGGGCAATTTGTGATGGAACGTTCAATGATATGGCCTATGTTGCGGACGATACCCAACAATACACATGCAAGCCTGATGCAACGATTTGCAATTGATTACGCTTCTTTGTTGTTAGTTAATGGTATGGCTCTCAACAATGAAAAAGTGAAATCGATATGTATCGACGGACGACTCACGGTAGTAAGCCTTTTTGCTATTGGATACCAGAATACAGGTACGGCACGCAATAGAGAGCCAGTACCTGTAGTCGAACTTACGAGATCATTCTTTCCTTCAACAGACAAACCGATGCTTTGTGAACGTTATACGGTCAAGAATATCTCATCAAAACCTATTTCTGTTATTGTACCTTTTCAAAAAGCCGTTTACAAAACCGATCCTGTAAAAGGAGTGGATGGATCATACACTATAGTTACCTCTATACAAAATAAGGAAGACTGTTTATACACTATTGCTCCTAAAGAATCATTGACTTTCGACGCTTCTGTTCAGGCTTATAAAAAAGGAGAGAAAGAATTGATAGTCGATATAGCAGACGAGGAACATAAACGAATGGCCTTTGTCGACAAGATATGGAACAATCTTAGCTTTGTCTCCCCTGATCCGGTAGTAAATACAGCATTTGCTTTTGCTAAAGTAAGAGCAGCAGAGAGTATCTTTGCTACCGGAGGAGGATTCATGCACAGTCCTGGAGGAGAATCATATTATGCAGCTGTTTGGGCGAATGACCAAGCGGAGTATGCCAATCCTTTCTTTCCCTTTTTGGGTTATGATATCGGAAACGCGTCCGCATTAAACTCATTCAGGCTTTTTGCCCGCTTCATGAATTCTGATTACAAACCCATACCCAGCTCTATCATTGCCGAGGGGAAGGATACCTGGAACGGGGCTGGCGATCGTGGCGATGCAGCGATGATAGCTTATGGGGCCGCCCGTTATGCACTAGCCAAAGCAGATAAAAAGGAAGCACAAGAGTTATGGCCCTTGATTGAGTGGTGTCTGGAATACTGCAAAAGAAAAATAAATGCTTCCGGAATTGTGACTTCAGATGCTGATGAGCTTGAAGGACGCTTTCCAGCAGGTAACGCAAACCTTTGTACATCAAGTTTGTATTATGACGCTCTGGTATCGGCAAGCTATCTTGCCAAAGAACTTGGCAAGCAGTCTTCTGTTTCAAAAGAATATGCCCGGCAGGCGAAAGTATTAAAAAATAATATAAACAATTATTTTGGTAGCCGTATAGAAGGGTTCGACAGTTACCGCTATTATGAAGGCAATGATATTTTACGTTCATGGATAGCTATCCCTCTGACAGTCGGGATCTTTGAAAAGAAGACAGGAACCGTCGAAGCATTATTCTCTCCCCGTTTGTGGAGCAAAGACGGCTTATTGACACAAGCCGGAACAGATACTTTCTGGGACAGATCTACTCTTTACGCTCTACGAGGAGTGTATAGCGCAGGAGCAAGGGAGAGGGCAATGGAACACATGGCATATTACTCACAGCAACGCCTGCTTGGGGAACATGTTCCATATCCTATCGAGGCCTGGCCCGAAGGAAACCAACGGCATTTGTCAGCCGAAAGTGCTTTGTATTGCCGTATAGTAACCGAAGGTATTTTTGGTATTCGTCCGACAGGATTTAATTCATTCTCACTCTGTCCACAACTACCTGATAAATGGAATTCGATGAGATTGAATAATGTTTCGGCATTTGCATTTTCGCCGTTTGATATAATCGTTGAACGACAAGGAAATAAAATAAAGACCTATGTGCTACGTAATGGAAAGCCCGTGAAAACATATCACACAGAGAATGGGAAAGATATAAATATTACCTTCTAAAATGGCTTTTATTTAGATATGGACTATGCGGATTCCTACTCCTGATTTTAACTAAATCCGTATTCATCCGTGTAATCCATATCTAATCAATATCATTGTTGGTTTTCTTCTCGGTCTATCCGAATAAACTTCAGAAGTCGTTCTACCGCTTCTTCTTCAGGAATATTTTTCTCCACACACACCTTGCCTTTATAGAGACTGATTTTCCCCCGTCCTGCTCCTACATAGCCGTAGTCTGCATCTGCCATCTCACCGGGACCATTCACGATACACCCCATGATGCCGATCTTCAGCCCTTTCAAATGTGAAGTGGCTACCTTAATACGGGCAATAGTCTTTTCCAAGTCGTAAAGTGTACGGCCGCAACCGGGACAAGATATATATTCTGTTTTGGAGGTACGGGTACGTCCGGCCTGCAAGATTCCGAAAGCAGTAGCATCAACGACGGCATGGCTCAAGTTACCCTGATTGAACAGGAAGATGCCATCACAAAGACCGTCAAAAATCAAGGCTCCCATATCGACTGCGGACTTTATCTGCAAATTCTCCGCATCATCTTCCGAATAATGCTGGAAGAAGACAACCGGATTTTGCAAACCTTCCGTCATTAGTTGATGTACCAGTGCACGGTGCTCACCCAAACGGTTCGGATGATTGCTTTGGGAAACAATCACTACTTCCGGATGATGTTTCAGGCAGGCTATCACTTCGTCCGTTTGTGCCATGTAGGGCATAAACAGGAATTTAACCTCTGCATTGCATTCTCCCATTAACGGCAGCTGTGCATGATTGAATGCAGGCCAGGTTCCGTCTTCTCCCTGCCATACATCCGCATCAAGAATATATTCTACTCCGTCTTCCCGTTGATCGGGCAAGGTTCTTCCGGCATAAATATAGTCCGGTGTGAATTGCAGGTTTACCTCTGTCTTCCCATCCATACGGTCGGCAATAACCACAGGTACATGTTCACCTCCGATATTACGGACGGCTTTTGTCTTGCGACGTTCGGGAGACAGATAATTGAATTCCGGTGCCTCCAATCCCGGGATATAAGGATGATCCTGCCTCAACAGAACATAATCCACCAGTTTACGGGCCACCGGGATTTCAGCTTCAGGAGCTTCGCTCAAAGAGACCCGAATGGTATCTCCCAATCCGTCACTCAACAGCGCACCGATGCCAAGGGCGGACTTGATACGTCCGTCTTCTCCATCTCCGGCTTCTGTCACCCCAAGGTGGAGCGGGAAAGTCATCCCCTCTTTTTCCATGACGTCCACCAACAGACGAACAGTCTTCACCATTACCACTGTATTGGAGGCTTTGATGGAAATCACTACATCTGTGAAGTCCTCCGCTACACAGATACGAAGGAATTCCATACAGGATTCCACCATTCCTTCGGGAGTATCACCATAGCGTGACATGATGCGATCGGACAAAGAGCCATGATTCACACCGATCCGGATCGCTGTATGATTCTCCTTACAGATATTCAGGAACGGGACAAACCGGTCATGGATTTTCTGTATTTCCTGCGCATACTCCTCGTCTGTATATTCCAGTTTTTTAAAAGTACGCGCAGCATCTACATAATTTCCCGGATTGATTCGCACCTTTTCCGCGTATTGAGCAGCCACGTCTGCTACTTTCGGATTGAAATGCACATCGGCAACCAACGGAACCATATATCCCTGGCTACGCAGTCCGATATTAATGTTCATCAGGTTTTCGGCCTCTTTGATGCCCTGGGTTGTGAGGCGGACATACTCTCCACCTGCATCAACAATACGTTTCGCCTGTTCCACACAAGCCTGTGTATCCTGCGTAGACGTGTTTGTCATCGACTGGACACGAATAGAATTGGGGCCGCCCAACGGCACAGCCCCAATATTTACTTCTGTGGTTTCTCTTCGAAAATAATTGAATAGATCAACCATTTTGATTTATGATTTTACGATTTACGATTAAAAATACTTTATGCACAATGTGAAAGACAAGATACCATGTACAAAGACAACATACGATTTACGAAGATATTTCAATCGTCAATCGTAAATTGTCAAATCGTAAATCACATTAGTTTGTTTTATATTCAAACTTAACTTCTTTCAGTTCTTCGTTTGCTTTTACGATTTTCTTTTTCAGTCCTTCTTTGTAAGCAGCAAAAGCTTCTGCCAATTTCTCGTCACTCAATGCCAACATCTGAATGGCAAGGATAGCGGCATTCATCGCTCCGTTTATAGCAACCGTTGCCACAGGAATGCCCGGAGGCATCTGGATGATAGAATAAAGTGCGTCTACACCATCGAGCACGGAACCTTTTACGGGTACTCCGATCACCGGCAGTGTAGTGTTGGCTGCAATTACACCGGGAAGGGCGGCAGCCATTCCGGCAGCAGCGATAATTACTTTAATGCCACGGTTGCGGGCATTCTTCGCAAACTCTTCCACAGCCTCAGGCGTGCGGTGAGCAGACAGAGCGTTCATTTCGAACGGTACATGCATATCATTCAGCAATTGCGCAGCCTTCTCCATAACAGGAAGGTCGGACGTGCTACCCATGATAATACTTACAATTGGAGTCATAGGATAAAAATTAAAGAGCCACTTCTCAACCCTCTCCCCAAAAGAGAGGGTAAGGCTGGCTTCGGATTATAGTATCTTTTACATTATTCGATTGATGTAATGGAGAAAACCTTATCCATTCACCACTGCTTTGTATGCTTCGGCATCCAGCAGGTCTTCCACAGCTTTTATATCTGTCGGTTTCACTTTAATCAACCAACCTTCGCCATACGGATCTTTATTAACCAGTTCCGGATTTTCTTCCAATGCTTCATTTTGTTCCATCACTTCACCTGCTACAGGCAGGAAAAGATCGGAAATTGTTTTCACTACTTCGATGGTTCCGAATGTCTCACCGGCTTCCAACGTTTCACCAACAGTCGGTATGTCTACGAACACGATATCACCCAATTGTTCTTGAGCATAATCAGTGATACCTACGTATGCAATGTCTCCTTCAACGCGAATCCATTCGTGTTCGTTCGTGTACTTCAAATTCTGTGGAAAGTTCATAATAATTAGTTTTTAGGATTTATACTGTTTTAAAATAAAAATACTCGAAATAAGATGTTGCTCACCGGATGAAGTACCAAAAGGGCACATATCAAACCAACCGCAAAACCGGAAAGCACCTCACCCAACGTGTGATGTCCCAATACAATTCGTGCAGAACCTAATATACCGGCAATCAATATAAACAGGCATAACCATCCGACCGGATTGTAACCGAACAAAGCACTGAAAGAAACCAGTCCGCCGATCACTCCGCCTATTCCTGCCATGTGTTCACTCAATTTCCATTTCAAATTCACTGCAATGCAGATAATAGATACTACCAAAGAAACGAGGATGATACCTGTCATATACCAAGGTATATTCAGCCGGCGCATCATCAACAGGCAGAACACATACGAGATGATAGTCAGCAGAATCGGTACATAACGTTTCTTGCGCTCACTCAACTCCTGACGGGCAAAGCCATTGATTTTACGAAACAGGAAAATGGTAATGGTAGGTGTCAGTATGGTAAAGCAGTAAACAATTCCCAACACGATCAACTTATATTGTATCGGCATGATACGAAGATAAGAAAACAGGAATAACACCAGAAACGATAAAAACGGAATAGAAAATGGAGTAAAGACCATCGAAGTAGCTCTCGCCACCTGCAACATTGTCTTATCCGCTATGATATGTTCTCTCTCTCTGTCCATCAGCACTAATACTTAATACTTTTTATACTTAATACTTTATATTCGTTCTCATTTTCGAAGTCGCGCAACCGGAATATTCAACTGCTGACGGTATTTGGCTACCGTTCTACGAGCAATGGGATAACCTTTCTCTTTCAAGATGTCCGCCAATTCATCATCTGTCAGCGGTTTCTTCTTGTCCTCCCCATCAATACACTCTTTCAGAATCTTGCGTATCTCACGGACAGACATTTCTTCACCGGCCTCCGTGGTATACCCATCACTGAAAAAGAATTTGAGCGGATAAATACCGTAATTTGTCTGCACATATTTACTGTTGCTCACGCGGGAGATCGTTGAAATGTCCAGTCCGGTACGTTCAGCCACATCTTTCAAAATCATCGGTTTCAACAGAGATTCGTCTCCTTCCAAGAAGAAAGGACGTTGTAAATCAATGATAGCCTGCATGGTAGTCATCAGGGTATTCTGACGCTGCCGCACAGCATCGATAAATCCTTGTGCCGCATCCATTTTCTGCTTCAGGAACATCATCGCTTCTTTGGATTCTTTTGATTGATTAGCCCTGTTTTTGGTATGCTCTTCCACCATTTCCGTAAAGTCGCGACTCATACGGAGTTCGGGGACATTACGGTTATTGAGGCTTATATTGATGGTTCCATCATCATACGTTTCCACGATAAAGTCGGGAACTATCTGTTGGAGATTCCTGCCGATCGCTTCTCCCAAAGAAGCACCCGGACGAGGATTCAGCTTGGTTATCTCATTAAGAGCTTCCTGGAAAGTCTCTTCATCAATGTCCAGTTTCTTTATAATCTTCTCCCAGTGTTTACGGGTGAATTCTTCATAGCACTCTCTAATGATACGTTCTTCCAACTCCAGTATCGGATTGGGCTTCTTCTCTTCATCCTTCTTCCGGCAAATCTGTATCAACAGACATTCCTGAAGGCTACGGGCACCGATACCAGCGGGATCAAAATCCTGCAAGATACAGAGTGCTTCTTCCAGTTCTTCTTCTGTCGATTCGATGCCGGCATAAATCACCAGTTCATCACAGATGCTCTCCAATGACTTACGGAGCAGTCCGTCATCGTCCAATGAACCGATCAGATATTCCACCAAGTCACGCTGATGTTCAGTCAGGTTGCGTTCACGCAGCTGTTCTTTCAGGATTTCATAAAAAGAGGTGGAATCGGAGAACGGAATATCCTCCGCCTGTTCGTCTTTCGAACGGTTGTTTTCTTGTAATTTATAATCGGGAATATCGTCTTCAGTCAGATAATCACTCAAAGAATCATAATCGTTGGCATCACTATCCATGCCATCTTCCGTAGTGTCGGAATCAGCATACTCATCCGCAGCGTTTTCTTCTTTACCTTCTTCAAGTGCCGGATTTTCAAGCAGTTCAGCATGGATACGGTCTTCCAACTCTACTGCGGGAAGCTCCAACAGTTTCACGACCAGAATCTGCTGGGGCGAGAGCGTTTGTACCTGCTGTTGCGCCTGCGATTGTATTTGACGGGAACCTTGTGCCATATTCGTTTTTGCTTTCTACTGTTTCTCGCTACAAAAGTAACTTTTTAACGAGAGATTACACAGATTAGGGAGATAATTTTTAATCCTATAACACAAAATTCGTTATCTTTGTTGCACGAACTTAAAAATTAGGACAATATGTTTGCCAAAGAAACGTATATGCAGCGAAGAGCCCTGCTAAAAAAGAATTTAGGCTCCGGGGTATTGTTATTTCTCGGAAATGACGAGTGCGGACTGAACTACGAGGATAACACCTTCCGTTATCGTCAGGATTCTACTTTCCTTTATTATTTCGGACTTTCATGCGCCGGCCTTTCGGCTATTATCGATATTGATGAAGACAAAGAAATCATTTTTGGAGATGAACTGTCTATCGACGCAATCGTATGGATGGGATCGCAACCTACATTACACGAAAAATGTGAACGTGTGGGCGTAAAAAATCTGATGCCGTCCGCAGAAATTACAAGCTATCTCCACAAGTACGTCCAGAAAGGGAAAGCGGTTCATTATCTGCCACCTTACCGTCCCGAGCATAAATTGAAACTGATGGATTGGTTGGGTATTCCCCCTACACGCCAGGAAGGTTCTGTTCCATTCATCCGTGCCGTTATCGCCCAACGTAATTACAAATCTGCCGAAGAAATTGTAGAAATAGAGAAGGCTTGCGATGTAACTGCCGATATGCACATCACCGCCATGAAAGTGCTCCGTCCGGGCATGTATGAATACGAAGTGGTAGCGGAAATGAACCGGGTGGCCGAATCTAACAACTGCCAGCTTTCTTTTGCCACCATTGCCACTATCAACGGACAGACTTTACACAACCACTATCATGGAAATAAAGTAAAACCGGGTGATTTATTCCTAATTGATGCAGGCGCAGAAGTAGAATCAGGCTATGCAGGCGATATGTCGTCTACCATTCCTGCCGACAAAAAGTTTACAGCCCGCCAGCGCGAAGTATACGAGATTCAGAATGCGATGCATCTGGAATCTGTAAAAGCCCTCCGTCCGGGTATTCCTTATATGGAGGTATACGAACTGTCTGCCCGTGTCATGGTAGACGGTATGAAGGCACTCGGATTGATGAAAGGAAATACGGAAGATGCGGTCCGCGAAGGTGCTCATGCGTTATTCTATCCTCACGGATTAGGTCACATGATGGGATTGGATGTACACGACATGGAAAATCTGGGAGAGATATGGGTAGGATATAACGGCCAACCGAAGAGCACACAGTTCGGTCGCAAATCGCAACGTCTCGCCATTCCGTTGGAACCGGGATTTGTACACACGGTAGAACCGGGTATTTATTTTATCCCGGAACTGATTGACATGTGGAAAGGAGAAAAGAAATTTACCGATTTCATCAATTATGATGTAGTGGAAACTTATAAGGACTTCGGTGGTATCCGCAATGAGGAAGATTATCTGATTACAGAAA
>ERZ772886.2824-NODE-2824-length-13346-cov-8.332782_pt1 | contig 13346 bp, 8 predicted proteins | sample MGYA00512128_ERZ772886 | MGnify/ENA primary metagenome ERZ772886 (study PRJEB29015, sample SAMEA2737698) | human gut metagenome | biome: human gut; feature: human-associated habitat; material: faeces | place: China | collected 2012 ... | reverse complement strand
CCCTCCAGAAATCGCGCCACTCCGGGCGCACTTTCACATTCAGATTGATGTATCCGTTCCGCTCATATACCCACAAAAATGCCTTTTTGCTTCCATGCACACGCACTAACTCCCAGTTTGAATCATGGAACGGCGTTTCCAGATAAGTGTCTGGAAATAATAATCCGTATTTTGTTGCTTCTTCTCTTGTTTTCATTATCCCCATGTATTTTCCTCTATATTTCCCTTATAAAACAGGTTTTCTCTAAGTCCCTGCCTGATTGGTTTTACTTTTCCCGTTTTCATTAAATAGGTCAGATTCTGTTTGGAACACTGCAATATTTCGCACGCCTCTGCCGTGTCCACAATATTTTGATTGACAAAAGAATAAAAATCCTGCGCTGAAATTTTTATCTCCGTCCCCTTTTCTATGAGAACCCGCTTATCGATTGCAATGGATTGATTAAATGTAATACTGTATCCACCCACTCCCACTTCCACAGTGTTCAGAATTTTTTTATTTCTTAATATACTGGCTATCTTCTCATTTTCCACTGCCAGTTTTCTCAAATCGACTCTTCTTACCATATCATTCTGAAAAAGACAGATGATATCATGTTCTCCCGATACAAAACACTCGGTAACATTGTCGAGACTTCTCGCACGGATTTCCTGTGGTACGCCGTTGTACGTGATTTCCTTTAAATAACAACTGTCCTGCGAACATTTTCCCTTCGATAACGCCAGTAACTTCATTTCGTTATATTCCGTCATTTTATGATTTTTCAGTATGGAACCAATATTTTGTCTGCCGCTTGGAATCACCCGTTCCCTCACCCAGAGAGCGCTTATCTCTCTTGGAATCGTATAAATATTTTTTTTCACAAAAGAAGAAAAAAGCAGCGGTGCATTCCACTCGTCCAGCTCAGAATTTAGTTCGATCATAAATGCATTTTCTTTTTCATAACAAAACAAATATCCGATCGGCGTCTTATTTTCCCAGTCATCATCCCATATTGCAAAGACTTTCATAATAACACCACCTTTTATAGATCATTTCCCATATTTTTTCCATATGTTCCGCAGATAATGTATGCTCTAAATTTTCGAAAATAACCGCTTTGTCCGTGCCCGCCAGACGCTTTGGAAAAATTTTTTCTTTCTCCCGTATCAGATTCAGGTTCTCTAATGTCGACCTGCTCCCGATAAAATTCTGGCATGGCTTATCTTCCATTACATTAAATTTTTTTATCTGCTCCTCACTATAGCAGGAACACAACAGTGAAAGTCCATGGTCAAATAACGGTGCAATCCGTATCGAATGCTTTCTCGCATTCCGAAGCACTTCAATATTGGCTCCGTGCCTGTCTCTGTTTAAAATCAGAAAATCAACGGCAAGCATAGTGTCTATATACTGCTGCCATCCATTTTCCCTGCAAAAATCATAATGCGAAATTCCAGCGCCGGCATTAATCTGATAATAATTATCCAAAGCCGCTTTTGTTTCTCCTCTTTCCTTAAAATCCTCCGACGCACATACCCACGTTTCAAAAATTTTTCCATCAATCTCTATGTTGGCATGTATCAGTTGATATGCCAGATGTTCCACTCCCAATAGCGTAAGCATTCTGTCTACAATAATTTCATTGACGCACTCATGTCCGATAATTCCTTTTTCGCTGTCAAAGTTTGAGAGTTTGTAATATATTTTTTTCCCATCTGATATGGATTGTGATTTCAGAAAAGTTCCTGCTGTTCCACTTGAATTTCTTGCATGTGACCAGTTCAGGTAAGTAAGATCCTGTATGTCAGTCATCACTTTATTCTGCATATTTTCCGCTCTCCTTTTCCAAATTAATTATATTGTTTTATTTGATGTACGTCAAACATTGTTTTAAACATTTAAAAAGAATAAGACCATCTGCCAGAATGTTTCTGACAGACAGTCTTATCTTTCAAAAATAATCATCTGAATCATTTTTTCTTGGGAGAAAATAGAACTCTCAGTATGATTGTCCAATAATCGTTTTATTCTACTCAATCACAATTTTTGTTCTTTTTTTATAATTTCTGATAAGCATAACTTCCCAGAAAATAAGCAATGCTCCTGCTATGATATCAATCGCAATCATCAGTTTTACCCATGCTGCGAGCGAGATTGCAGTATCACTTGCGTATGCATTACTGTTTACGACTGTATACATGATATTTTTACATGCATTTCTCATGTAAAGAACAGCACTCGGATTCGTGGTATCTGATACATAATTCGTTCCAACATCAAAGGTTGACAGACAGCAGGAACCTCCTGTTGCAATCACCTGATCTGCATTCATATTAAATGCACCTGCAAAATAATCAGTTTCTACAAATCCTTTGAATCCCCATTCGTCGCGGAGTACTGTTGTCTGCAGCTCGTAATTGCCGCCAGCCCACACATTCCCGATATAGTTGAAAGATGACATAACGGCTGTTACATTTCCTTCTTTCACACAGATTTCAAATGGTTTTAAATATAATTCTCGCATAGACTGTTCATTTGCCCATGTACAGATCATTACCCAGCGGTTTGTTTCCTGTTCATTCATTGCAAAATGCTTCATATATGCATAAACACCATTTTCTGCGGCTCCCTTAACTGCCTGAGCAGACATTTTTCCAGACAGAACCGGATCTTCAGAAGGATATTCATAGGCACGGCCTCCAAATGCACTGCGGTGCAGGTTCATAGATGGTGCATACCAGCCGGAACAGCCAAGCTCTGTTGCCATTTTACCCATGTCGTAGCCATATGTGTATGCCAGTTCATCATTCCATGTGCATGCGATCATGACATTCGATGGGAAACCTACAGAACCGGCACCTGTGAAGTTGTTGCTGACAGCCGATGGTCCGTCACAGTCCACGGTTGCCACCTTTCCCACACTTGCAGCTGCTGCAGTCTGGAATCCTGCATGTGCGATCATATCCTGCATTTCATCAATAGTAAGCTGATCTAACAGTGTCTCCCAGCGTTCATCTTCATAATCTGCCCCGCGAAGCTCTGCCAGTGTCAGACCATTCTCGGCGCCCGTTGTTGGCATCTCTGCACCTTCTATTTCCGGCATTTCATAATTGGAAGTTACAGTGAATCCCTCTTTTAAATCTTCCGGCATAGACATGCTCGCCGGTGCAGCGGCTACCTCTTCGTAATTGGCAAACCCATCCGCTCTCGACAGATATTCCAAATGTCCATCAGCATAATCGAACTGATTTACTGCCGCAGTCTTGTCTGTCGAACGGGCATTATTTTCATCATAGATAATGTCTTCATCTACTGTATAAACAACCGAATCCATCACATGATGGGAATCACTGTTGATACTGATTTCATAATCTCCCTGCTCTAACACATAACATCCATGATCTTTGTAATCATAGGAAGCCATATCCTCCGCCTTAAATGTCAATGTCACATTTGTACTCTCTCCTGTGCGGATCACATCTGTTTTCTCATAAGCGATCAGATTTGCAGAAGATTTTTCGATTCCTCCATTGGTATACGGAGGATTGTAATAAACCTCAACAACATCTTTTCCATCAACATCACCCGTATTTGTCACCTTGACATTTAAAGTGATCGTTCCATTTTCCATGGTAGAAGATTCAATTTCCTGTTTGAAATTAGTATAGCTCAAACCATATCCAAACGGATACTGAACTGTCTCATCATAATTAAGAAGACCTTCCTGTGCTGCCGTCTCATAAAAGCGATATCCGACATAAATACCTTCCACATAATTTACAAACGTTGGCATTGCTCCACCAACATATGGATCACTCTCATCAATTTTAAATTCCTGCATATTGTCATACTGGAAGTCACCAAAGTTATTCCATGTCGGTGTTGCGGTTAGATCATACACAAACGTATCTGATGTCTTACCAGATGGATTCACAGAACCATTTAAAATCGTTCCAAGTCCGTCAAATCCGGTCTGTCCTGCACCCTGACACCACAACACACCTTTGATCTGCGGATAATCATTTACAAATCCCAGTTCAAATGTCGAAAGTCCGTTATAAATCAATACAACATTGTCAAAATTATCACAAACCATGCCGATCATATCTTTTTCTGTCTGGCTTAATTCCAGATAATGCTGTCCCCGCTGGAAATCCGCATACTCAGAAGAATTATCGGTATACTCTGCTGTTGTCATATCTGTTGGAAGATCACTTCCCTCACCACCCCAGCGTCCGATCACGACCAATGCGGTATCCGAAAAACTCTTTGCATTTTCCAACAGTTCATCTGAATAATCAGAAACCGGTACTTCTGGAAGGCTCCAGTCACTTCCATAAGAAGCTCTCTCGGCTCCGAGACCTGTGTATAAGTCCGTCAGTTCTGTATTTACCTCGTATCCTGCATCCTCTAATCCCTGCTGCAATGACACCCTGTCATACAGATCATTTAACGCACCTGCTCCCGAACCTCCATAGATTGGGTTTGTGCCAGCCCATCCAAACACATTTAACTTCTGTGTTCCTTTTAACGGAAGAAGCCCATCATTTTTCAAAAGTACAATCCCTTCCTCTGCGATAGTCTGACAGTCCGCATTTGACTGCTTTGTCGTCTCATCACTGATGGTCTGTGTTTTCTGCACTGCCAGATTCAGCAATGTAGACAGCGGTCCTGTACATGCCAGATTCACAATGACGATCACTGCCACGATCATTGCGATTCCTGCATTGCCTCTGATTAATTTTCTGATTGCTACCTCTTTTTTTCTACAGGCAGCGATGACAACGATTCCAATCAGAATCACTGTCGCAATTGCAATGAGATATGCTTTACACATATTCAATACACTGATTACATCACTCCAGTTTAATGATATCATAACCTTTCCTCTCCTTTGCTTGCTTTTGGTACGCTTATACTAACACGGATTTTGCTTTTTTTTCCCATCCGGTACGAATTGCACGCTCACGGTACCAATTGCAGTTTTCGTTCTTTTGTAATTATGCTAAAATAGATACAGAAAAAAGTTTATGTAAAAACGGGGGAAATGCCATGTATCAGGCTGCAATTGTTGAGGATGATGCCGCAATTTTAGAATATTTAAAAAATACGCTTATTCAGGAATTTGACAAAAAGGGCACAACGGTTGCCTTCGACGCGTTTACTTCGGGCACCCGTTTTCTGGAAATGTATGAGGCACATTATCATTATGATGTTATTTTTCTGGATATTGAAATGCCTAAGATTAACGGCATCGACGTATGTAAAAAAATCCGGGAATTTTCATCTGATTCCCTTGTAGTTTTTATTTCCAACAAAGAAGAACTTGTCTTTCAGACTTTCGAAGTGCAGCCATTTCGTTTTATCCGCAAAGAAGCTTTTGAGAACACGGTTACATCCCTCGTTGTTTCCATTTTAAATAAGTGGCTGCAAAATAAAGGCAGACTCTTACAATTGCAGGAAAACGGTTCAAACGACCTTTATTCCTTTTCCATTCCACATATTCTGTACATTGAAGCACAGCGCAAAGACTGCCTCATCGTCACAACCGAAGGTACATGTGTATTCCGATGCAGACTGATGGAACTGGAAGAGAAACTTGCAGACTGTCATTTTATCAAAATCCATCGGAGTTACCTTGTAAACTGTATGCATATTTTTCGTATTGGGAAATCTTTTGTACAACTGACCAACGGGACTGAGCTCCCGATCAGCCGTGGAAAGACAGAGGAAATAAAGCAGCTGTTTCTGCAATATAACACAACTTATTAAGTACAAAGAAAGTGAGGATTTTATGGGCGCAATTATTTATCAACTCTATTTTACGTTTCAGGGAAGCATTATTTTTACTTTCATCTCGTACCTTTTATACACATTATGTAAATCCAAAAGACCTGTTTCCTGCCGGCTGTATGTTCTGTTTTCCTTTTTGGGATTCTTTATTTTACAGAAAATTATTGACTGGTTCATCACAGATTTACTGAAAAAAGCTTCTCCTTACTGCGTATTTCTGCTTTCTCTTGGTGTAGCTGCGCTGTTTTCCTCTTTTATATTTTTACAGTCATCTGCATTTCAGAAGATTACTTATCTTTTATTCATTCTGACCTTTATACAGTTATACAAAATTGTGCTTTCACCGCTTTATGAACTTGAAAATTCTCTTACTCCGCATACCTACGCATTTATCGATTTTATGAGCGGAAACTTTTTATTTTTCCTTCTGGGATTACTCTGTGTCTTTTTCCACAAATTGCAGATTGCCCCTATGACCTCCGGCATGCCAAAGAAACTATTTCTGATCCTGTACTTTCCTATCAGCATTTTGCTCACCACACTGATCACATCGAACACATCAAAACTATGGACAAAATTTGCTCCAATCCTTGCGTTGATCATTATTACAAATCTGCCGATCATTTACTATTTTTTTTCAAGGATTATCAGCTCCTACGAACAGGAAAAACAATTGAATGCCGCTTTACAGGAAACCAAAGCCCAGCTTTCCCATTACCGTTATTCTATTGTTCTGCAGGATGAGATCCGCAAAGAACGCCATGAACTGAAAAATAAATATTTTTATATCCAGACACTCGTACATGAGAAAAAATTCGAACAACTGGAAGACTATCTGAATCATGCAATCGGTAAGAAACTCTCCTCTTTCGAAGAGATCCAGACTGGAAATACCTTAATGGACTATATCCTGAATCAGAAAATACAGACCTGCCGCAAAAATAATATCAAAGTTTTCAGTGAGATATTAATTCCTGAACAATTAAATATTTCCGAAGATACACTGTGCACCATTTTATTAAACCTTTTGGACAATGCGATTACCGCCAGTCTCCACGAACCGGATGCCGACATTCATATCAGCATCCGGTGTGTACAGAAGTATCTTGTATGCAAAATCAAAAATAAGTGCAGTTACAATGTTCTGGAACAAAATCCAAATCTTGCAACCACAAAACAGGATATAACACATCACGGTTTTGGTATAAAAATCATCCGTGAAACGGTAGAGAAAAATAACGGTATTTTAAATTTTAATTACAACGATCACTATTTCACCGCAACCGTTATGTTAGAGCTTTAGCCTCCGTTCCATCTTCTCCATCGCGTCCTTATCCGGCTCTCTCACTTCATCTGCGAGTGCCACCTGGATCTGGAATCCAACCGGCACATCCGCATAATAACTGATAATATTCTTAAGGCTCTCGCGGTTTCCCGGCTCCATCACCCAGTCTGCATAAAAGACGCTGGATAATTTTAAGATCAGCATCCGCTCTCTCACTTCGACCGCCGGAACGGTCTGTAAAAATGCGGCAAAGTTCTCTCCGTTTTCACTAATCTTTTTGCAGAACTCCTGCCACTGCTCTCCCAGCTTTTCAAATGAGAACTCTTTTCTCCTGAACGTGGACGGCGCATGCTCTGCAGTCTTCACTCCCATCGGGACATCCCAGTGTTCCAGCAGGTTTTCCAGTCCGAAAAGTACCATCTGCCTGTCAAGCCGGTAATCTCCCACACAGGCGGCACAGCCATCTTTGCATCCACAGCCTTTTACAAGCTTCACGGCATTTTGGATAATATCTTCCATATTATCATAAATCTTTTCAGCGAATCCAAGTCCACCCACATACTTATCGTAAAAATAGATGTCTACGTCCGAGCTTGTGTCAAACGCAAGTTCCAGTGCATTCGCCGATGTAATGACCCCGATGTCCTCCTGCTCTGTCATCGTCACCATCCGGGCAGCATTTTTCAGTGCAAAACAGACGCCCTCATAATAATTGTTCCGCACCATTTTCGTATTCTCATTCACCTGGATCAGTCCGCGGTAAACCCTGACCACATTCTCCGGCACACGCATCCAGGTACTCTCCGTATCATAGTCTTTGGAGAGTGCCTTCGGTAACTGCTCATAGCCAAGATTCTGATGATTGTGAAACTGCATTTTCTTAAACATATAAACGTAATCGCTCACATTGACATCACCAAAATGAAGCTCTGTGCGCGCAAGCGGCATATTTTTACTCTCGTGAACAATCTTCACATTCGCTTCCCCTGCCGCGACTGTATAATAATTTCCATTAAATGGCACTGCATAGGCAGTCCGGCTCTCAAGATCAAGCTTTGTCACCTGATAGGCAACGCCGTCATGCATGTAGACCGCACCATCGTGAAGCTCGCGGAACGCCTGACTCTCGTCCATCTCTGTGATCTCTTTTCCGCTGTCCTTGTGCAGAAGCTTATAGCGCTTCTCGTCAATATTGCGCATAGAAAAATCACCCGCCGGGAACTCACCGCCAGACCACGCAAATTTTCCATTGTGGCTCGACAGTTCCTCAGCGCGGAGAAGTACCGGGATTGCCTCGCCAAGATCCGGAAACAGGGAAATATCATCAAGCGTCAAAGGAATCTCCGCTGCTGCCGCACGGATATGCGCCAGTTCAATAATCAGATTATTCTTATCGATCACAGCATTTTCACTGCTTCCCTCAAACAGCCAGCCCGGCTCAAGCGCAATGTACTGGTCAAACGGCTGATTGTCGAGAATGAGATAGTTGCTGCTCCTTTTCCCGCTTCTTCCGGCACGCCCTGTCTGCTGCCAGAATGAGGCTCTGGTGCCCGGATAACCGACTAACACCGTGGTACTGATCTTTCCGATATCAATTCCAAGTTCTAATGCATTCGTGGAAACAAGTCCCATAAGTTCTCCCGAGATCATCTGATTTTCAATCTGTTTCCGCTCAAGCGGCGTGTAACCGCCACGATAACCGGAGATTTCATCCGGCTTATGCGTGCCTAAAAATCCCTCCGCTTCCAAATGATCTCTCGTCTCTTTTAAGACGATCTCCACATTCTTTCTGGACTTCGTAAACGCAATAAAATTTTTTCCTTCATCCATCAGCTCCGGCAAAAGTTCTGCCGCCACTGTCGTAATGCGGACCTGCCCATAATAGTTGTCGTCTTTCCCCATGATCTTCGGCGGCTGGATGAGATAATATCCACGTTCTGCTGCTGGTGAACCGTCCTTATCCACAAGTGCAAACTGCTTTCCACAGATTTCTGCTGCAAGCTCCACCGGATTGGCAATCGTAGCAGAACTGCAAAGAAACTGCGGATTGGAATGATAATAACGGCATACTCTTGAAAGTCTGCGGAACACATTTGCCAGATGCGAACCGAACGCTCCACGATACGTGTGCAGCTCATCGATCACAATGTATTGTAAATTGGAAAAAATAAAATCAAACCCGTATTTGCTGTGATTCGGCAGAAAAGCCCCATTCACCATCTCCGGGTTTGTCAATATGATATTGGCACTCTGCCGGATTCTTGTACGCTCCGCCACCGGCGTATCCCCATCATACACGCCCGCCACAATGCGGTTCTCTCCAAAATACTCCAGATAAGGTGCAATCGCACGGTACTGGTCTGCCGCAAGTGCCTTGGTCGGGTAAATGAAAATTGCCCTTGTCAGCGGATTTTTCAAAATATCCTGTAAAACCGGAAGTAAAAAACTCAAGGTCTTGCCGCTCGCCGTTGATGTTGTGATAACAACATTTTTCCCGGAAGTCACTTTCTCAAACATTTCCGTCTGATGGCAGTATAGCTTCCCGATTCCATGCGACTTCAGGTACTCCGCCAGCTCCGGCAGAAGATTCTCCGGGAAATCGTCATATACTGCCGGGTGGGCAGGGATTGTTTTTTCGTAAATGATGCAGTCTTTGATGTCCATGGAAAAGTCCTTCCTATTTTCTGACAGATGTCGGAATATCAATATTTAGTCCAAGCAGCATCTTTACCAGCCATACAAAGAAAATCAGCACCAGTATCGGAATCAGGCATGAAGTCACAAGCAAAATTGCCAATGCCTCGATAAAGTTATTCAACACATTCTCCACATTCGCAGTCGCTGTGGACACTCCTTCCTGCACTTTATTAAAAAGTCCTGAGAAAAATCCACCGGCATTTTCTTTGCTGTCACTGTCTGAATCACTCTGGGATTTTTCATTGCTGCTCTTATCATCCACCTGTCCACTTTCTCCTGTTTCAGATTCTATCTCATCGGTTGTCTGCTTCGCAGTCTCTATCGTACTCTCGATGGATGACGCATAGGTTGTCTCGATCATATCCGCCACCTTCACGCTCGCCGGGATCACAAGATACACTGCCAGTCCGAAAAGCAGGAATTTCTGTGCGACCACTCGCAATATCTCTTTCCTCCACAACAGATACCCGGAGAAAAATACACATGCAATTGGAACCAGTATCTTAAATGCCGCATATCCGGTGATCGTCACCAGATATTTTTCCAAATAAATGGCACATAATACAATCAGAAAATAACTGCTCAAATCTGCCAGCTTGTTAGCAATTGGAGTTCCGACATCCCCCGGAATCAATGTGATCGCTGCTGATGCCGCTGTAGATGCTGCGGCAAGCTCCATGACGGTTGTTTTCTTATCGTCCAATGACTGGATTGTCTTCGCATTAAATTCTGTCGAAGAAGTAAACCGCGCGATCACAAAAAATGACAGTAATGCAATCACAATTGGAATCAGCGCAAATAAAATCTTTTTCTGTTTTTCGTTTTCCATGTATGTGTGCTCCTTTATACTACAACTTCATCGGACAGGCATCCCTGTCTTATCTGCAAAAATTCCATACATTTTTGCTAAAATATATAAAAAAGTATATCCTCTTTTAAATTTTCATGCAACCAAAAGCACTTAGATACACTGAACAAAATCCCCCAACTTACCGATATATAAGTTATCGAAACAAGTTGTCTAATTTATTTCACGGAGGAAATAAAGATGAACTTAACCGTAAACAATTATTTGGGCGGAACGATGAATGGATTCTCCACTGCCACGATCAACACAAGAAACACTGGAATTTCCAAAAGCAGTTCCTTTAGCACAGGGAAGTCAACCAAAAAATCTCTTAATTATAATGCAAAACAAATCTCCTCACAGCTTATCCGCGCCACAAAGTCGCGGACTGCCGCTGCGGTTCTCACCAAGGCAAAAAGTACAGTCAATAATTTACAGCACTGCCTCGGAACCGGGGAATATGATGACAGTGAGGTACAGATTGCCCTCGCACACGCAAAAAGAATGGTAAAATGCGCCCAGTCCAAGGTGTCTAATCTGAAACAGGAAGAAAATTTACAGCGGAAATATGAACGTGAAAAATCAGCAAAAGAAATGCAGCAGAAGTCCGAAGTGAAACGCCGCGTCCACCAGAAAGAAAATGATCTGAAACAAAAGATGGCGACAGAGGAGATTCAGCAGGTACAGAAAGAGAAATCAAGACGTCAGGAAATCATCCGCAAACGCCGTATGCACCGCAATGAAGAGCGCAGCAACATCAACGAAGCGGATATGAAATATCTGCAAAATACTATGGATTACAAACACGGCGGTATTTCCACTGCAGCCGGTGCAGCAACCGTCGATCTGTCTTATGTCGGACTGCAGATGAGTGAATTACAGCAGATGGAAGCACAAACGGAAGCTCAGATGAATGCCGAGTTAAATGCCACCGCCGATGCAGGCACTGTAGATACAGCCACCTGCGACAGTGGCTCATCTGCCGCAGCAGCCTCTTTCAATGGAAGCGTCAGCTCTGGAAGTGTTCTATAATTTCACCATGGGAAAATATTTTTAGAATCCCATCTTCATAGCTCACGAAGAAAATAATATTTGTTTATATCGTTTTTCTTTTAATTTACGTTACGAATGACTTGCGAGAGGACGCTTATACATGCCCAATTTACGCTGTGAATTGCACCACAGAATCTGCAATTTACGTTATGGAACTCACGGTTATGGGATGAGTGCCTATAAAGAGAGGTAACGACAAAATTCAGTCAGATTCAAGTGATATAGTTTCTACAACAATCACATAAATCCCCACTTCTTATTTGATTGTAATATGATTTGGTTTTCTCAACATCCAAAGCATTCACATCCTCAAACTGTTAAGGAAACAATCGGAGTTGGTGTAAACGAAAAAGCAGCCTTGAGTTCTGATAAAAACTGCCCTTTCGTTTACATCAATTTCGATTTTACCTTGGTGAACAAAGTCGCGTCCCTTTAGCCGATAGCTATGGGGATTCAATCGTTGCTCTTTTCCTTAAGTTTATCATACCGGATGTTTTGGTAAAAGTTTTTTTATTCAAGAAATCAATTTCAGGCATGACAAACAAACCTCCTATGAGGAAGTCATTTATTCTATGCAATTGTAGATCTTAACATCTCATATGTGCACGAAAAGAAGAACTGTATTTATCTTTGCGGGGTGATACCATATTCCCTCCACAAGAAGAACATTTGCATACATCGATGTGATATAAAACCCTTATCATTTCTACTGCATTTAGATTTTTTAATGTAGAAATGTATTTCTTACATCCAAGCAGGTTTCTGCAGTGAGTTATCTTTTTTCTCTTGTTTCTACATGATAGCAGACCATAGTGCCGGATTCTGACAAATCGTTTGGGAGGAACATGCATCATGAATCGACGGATGAATTCTTCTCCTGAAATTGTTTTCTCTTTCCAGCAGCCTTCGTTTTTATAGTCTTTTACTACATATGTAACTGTCGTATCTGTCATGGATTTGATTCGATGATTACTGATTGCTATCCTGTGGGTATATTTTCCAAGATAATTGATAACCGACTGTGCACCATTGAAAGTTTCTTTACAGTAAGTGACCCAGTTCTTTTCATAACACTTATCAAGAAGTTCTTTAAAACGATAGCTGTTCTGATATTTCTCTGCTGTACCATGAAATTTAAGCTTAGAATCATTCCACAGGCTTTTTAACTCATCCAGATATTTTCCACGGAACACTTTCGAGATAACACCATATGGGAGAAAAAATTTTCCACCTGTTTCTTTCCATTTATTTTCATCATCAAGCCCACCTCCAAGAACAATGGTATGAATATGAGGATGATAATTCATTGCAGAACCCCAGGTATGAAGAATGCAGATATACCCTATATTAGCTCCCAGGTACTTTGCGTCTTTTGCCAATTCATTCAAGGTTGCTGAGGCAGCATGATACAGTGCATCATACAACAGCTTCTGGTTGCTGTAAATGATGGAATTCAATTCCTCAGGAACTGTGAATACTACATGATAATAGGGTGCATCAAGTACGTTCTCTTTTTGTGCATCAATCCATTTCTCTTTCGGAAACTCCTGGCACATGGGACAGCATCTGCTTCTGCAGGAGTTATTATGAATGCTGATACATCCGCAGTCCTCACAAACACTGATGTTTACACCAAAAGCGCCTGTTTTACAGTTCATGATATGATAAGCTGTTTTTCTATGATGAGC
>ERZ772886.2818-NODE-2818-length-13358-cov-5.499812_pt1 | contig 13358 bp, 13 predicted proteins | sample MGYA00512128_ERZ772886 | MGnify/ENA primary metagenome ERZ772886 (study PRJEB29015, sample SAMEA2737698) | human gut metagenome | biome: human gut; feature: human-associated habitat; material: faeces | place: China | collected 2012 ... | reverse complement strand
GCGGGAACTGTATGCCATCCATCCTGTGCCTTAATGACCAGGGCGGAAGCGCCATTGCCTGCAGCGAAAATGTTGCCGGAACACTTCGGGCACAGGAGCATGGCCACCAGCCACTTGTATTCGAGAACCACGGGATCGATGCCCGCTACACCGGCCCACATTCTGTGGCGCCCACAATGTCAGCCCGTTACGGTACGGGTGGGAACAATGTCCCGCTGGTCGCAGAACCGGACACGATATTCTGTATCACCGGAAATGCCATTGACCGGCAGCCTATGAACGGCGGGAACGGGATTGGGTATCAACAGGGCATCGCCTATACTCTCACCGCCACCGATCACCATGCCGTGTTCAGCCGCCAGCGTGTGGATGTGTTCAAAAGCAACGAGGTGGTCAGCACTCAGAGCGCTCGTCAGCACAAAGACGCAACAGATTTGGTCGTGGATATGGACGAGCCAGATAACAGCGCCTCCGCTCCAAGAGGTGCCTCGGTTCTTCTGATCCGCCGTCTGACCCCGCTGGAATGCGAGCGCCTGCAGGGATTTCCGGATGGTTGGACTGATATCGAGGGTGCTTCCGACTCCGCCCGCTATAAAGCACTGGGCAACAGTGTAGCGATTCCTTGCGTCGACTATGTTTTGCAAGGAATCGCATGGGCGACCACAGCACAGATAGCTTGAATGATTATGAATAGGAGATGCGATCATGGAACCGATGAAAAACCTCTGCGGCTTGATTCCCAAGTCGCTTCACAAGCGGCTGATGGAGGGCAAAAGTCCTGAAATGACAAACGGTGAGTATCTCACTAAGATACTCACTACCTATCTGGACCAGCCAGCCACAGCAAAGCAGGAACAGCGCACCCTGGCCGTTCAGATCTCAGATGACATGTTTCAGCGGCTGAAGTCCTACCTGGATGCTCATGCGCCCCTCACCCAAAAGGCACTGGTTCAGAGCCTTTTGAATCAGGCACTGGATCAGTGGGAACATGGCGAGGAACCGCTCCAGAGTGCGGTCCTTCAGGACAACAAGAAAGAACGGACGCTGGCCATTGCTATGCCCGAATCTCTTTTCCACCGCGTTGAGCAGTATGTGGAGGCGCATAATGGCGTATCCAAACGAGTCTTCGTTGTGGGGTTGGTGGCACAGGAACTCCAATCTTGGTTGATGGAACAAAGCCCAGACGAAGTACAAGATCAGGAATTCGGCCCCGATCAGGATGAACAGGGGTTTGGAATGAGCATGACGATGTGAGGTGAAACATGTACATTTATCCCGATAATCTGAAATCCAAAGCCGTACTGTGGCTGTGGGAACTGCGGGACATCGCTATCATTGGCGTGGGCGCCCTGATCTCTGTGTTTGCCATGGCCCAACTTGGCTTCCTGCCCCCAGTGGTAATCACTGCGGCCTATGCCTTCCTCTCGATTCGGCTGGAGGATACCAGTATCTTGGACTTCCTGCGCTATGCAATCCGATATTTCCTCCTGGGCCAGCAGACCTATGCCTGGGGGCTGTGTAATCCATCAACGGATAGGAGTGATAGAAAATGAGCAGAAAAAAAGAAGCAACGGCCAAACAGACTACCCGGCAGCTCATCGGGATCGACGAGATCACCGACAGCGGCCTAAAGACCAGTCATGGGAGGCTGATTTTCTTTGCCATCAAGCCCACCAACCTCTCGGTCCAGCCCCCGGAGGCTGTGAGCAATCGCATCTATGCCCTCATGACCGTCCTCAAGGGGCAGGCTGAGATCGAGATGTTGGCCCTCAACTCCAAGGAGAGCTTTGAGGACAACAAGAGGCACTATCGCCAGCGGGCTGCCGAGGAGGACCTGCCGGTCATCAGCCGGCTGCTGGAGGCGGACGCTAAATCACTGGACCGTCTACAGATCCAGATGGCGACCGCCCGTGAGTTCTTCGTACTGGTCCGGTTGCGTGAGGAAACAGGGATGGAGCTGCACACCCACCTCTCCCGCATCCAGAAAAGCCTCGAGGATCAGGGCTTCAAGGCAAGCCTCGCCAGCGGCGAGGATCTCAAGCGCATGCTGGGCGTGTATTTTGAGCAGAATGCCACCACGGAAAAATATGAGGATTACGACGGGGAACGCTGGATCATTCTGAATGACTGACCCGTGCCCCACAATTTAATTGATATGGCCGTCAGGAGAACTTCCGGGCCATATCAGGAAGAAACAGTGCGATAAAAGATCTCCTGCCGGCCTGGACAGGAGGTTTTTTCATTGCCGAAAAACAGAACAAAGAACTCTCCCCGGCCTGTGGTGGAGGAACCATATATCAAGGATTTCCTCGACATGGTCGCCCCCTCGGTCATCGACTTCAAGGTGGACCACTACCTGTGCGGCAACACCTGCCGCTGTGTATGGGCGCTGCGGGAGTACCCCACTTCTACCGATGAGCAGGCCATCCTGCGGCATCTGGGCGAGATGGACGGGGTCACCATCCGCATCTACACCCGGCAGGTCACCCCCAGTGAGGAGCGCCGGATCATCCACAACGCCGCCAACAAGCACCGAATGTCCCGCTCCAGCACCGAGGATCTCCAGCAGACTGTCACCGCCGAGGCCAACCTGCAGGATGTGGTTACCCTGGTCTCCTCCATGCACCGCAACCGGGAGCCGCTCCTCCACTGTGCGGTGTTCCTGGAGCTGACCGCCCCGGACTACGACGCCCTCAAGCTGCTCCAGACCGATGTGCTCACCGAACTGGTTCGCTCCAAGCTCAATGTGGACCGGCTTATGCTCCGTCAGCAGGAGGGCTTTGTTTCTGTTATGCCAGCCGGCCGCAACGCCTTCGGCGCCCAATTTGAACGGGTCCTTCCGGCCAGCTCGGTGGCCAACCTGTATCCCTTCAATTATTCTGGCAAGACCGATCCTCACGGATTCTACATCGGCAAGGACAAGTACGGGGCCAATATCCTCGTAGATTTTGATAAGCGGGATGACGATAAGACCTCCGCCAACATCCTGATCCTCGGCAACTCCGGCCAGGGTAAGAGCTATCTGCTCAAACTGCTCCTGCTCAACTTCCTCGAGGCGGGCAAATCCGTGATCTCCCTGGATGTGGAACACGAACAAAAGGATATGTGTGAGACGGTGGGCGGCTGCTTCATGGATCTGATGGGCGGCGTGTACCGCATCAATCCGCTGGAGCCCAAGTGCTGGGATGACGGCAGTGGCCCGGAGGACAGGGACGCGCCGGAGGCATTCCGCAAATCCACCCGGCTCTCCCAGCACATCTCCTTTCTCAAGGACTTTTTCCGGGCCTACAAGGATTTCTCAGACCGCCACATCGACGCCATTGAGATCATGGTGGGCAAGCTGTACGCCAAATGGGGCATCAGCGACAGCACCAACTTCGCCGGCCTCAAGCCCCAGGACTATCCCATCCTTTCCGACCTCTATAAACTCATTGAGCAGGAGTACAGAGAGTACGATGGGAACTGCCACCAGCTCTACACAGCGGAACTGCTGCAGGAGATCCTGCTGGGCCTCCACTCCATGTGCCAGGGCGCCGAGGCTCAGTTCTTCAACGGGCACACCAATGTGACCTCCTCCCGCTTTATCGTCTTCGGGGTCAAGGGGCTGCTGCAGGCCAGCAAGAATGTGCGCGGCGCCATGCTGTTCAACATCCTGTCCTATATGTCCGACCGCCTGCTGACCATCGGCAACACCACAGCGGCGCTGGACGAGCTGTATGTGTGGCTGTCGGATAATGTGTCGGTGGGTACCGCCATCATCGAGTATATCCGCAACACTCTCAAGCGGGTCCGCAAGAAGGAATCCAACCTCATCATGGCCTCGCAGAATCTGGAGGACTTTGACCGGGAGGGCATCCGGGAGTTGACCAAGCCCCTGTTCGCTATCCCGCCCCACCAGTTCATCTTCAACTGCGGCTCCATTGACAAGCGGTTTTATATGGATCTGCTCCAGCTGGAGGAGGCGGAGTACAACCTCATCCGATTCCCCCAACGGGGTGTGTGCCTGTTCAAATGCGGCAACGAGCGGTATCTGTTGGAGGTTCACGCTCCAGCCTATAAGGAGGCGCTGTTCGGCACAGCGGGCGGGCGATGAATGTGGTTGGGTATGGAGGCGGAACGGACAGCACGGCAATGCTGGTAGGACTGTGGCGGCACCATGTCCCAGTCGACCTGATCCTTTTTGCCGATCCCGGAGCCGAGCAGCCGCATACCTATGCCTACCTGGACACCATGAGCCGCTGGCTGGAGAACCATGGGATGCCGGCGATCACGCGGGTGTGGTACACCGAGAAGAACGGCCAGAGGCTGACGCTGGAGCAGGAGTGCCTCCGCTCAGGAACGCTGCCCTCCATTGCTTATGGGTACAAAAAATGCTCCCTCAAGCACAAGGTTGCCCCGCAGGAAAAGTTCTGCAGGCACTACCAGCCCTGCATTGATGCCTGGGAGAAAGGAGAAAAGGTCGTCAAGTTCATTGGATACGATGCCGGAGAGGAGCGCCGTCTGCTCAACGCCCTTCCTCATGACCTTCAGGATAAAAAATACCAGAAGGAATATCCCCTGATGGAGTGGGGCTGGAGCCGAAAGGACTGCATCCAGGCGATCCGGGATGCCGGCCTTCCCCTGCCGGGCAAGTCTTCCTGCTTCTTCTGCCCCAGCATGAAGCGGTGGGAAATTCGGACATTGTACCACCGCTACCCGGATTTGCTGCGGCGGGCTTTGGCGATTGAAGACGCAGCCATGTCAAACCTCACATCAGTGCGGGGGTTGGGCCGGAACTGGGCCTGGCGGGATTTTATCTGCGCGGATGAAAATCAGCTGGCGATTCCGGGCGCTTTCTCAGATGAGGATCTGCCCTGTTCCTGCTGTATGAAGGGTGAACTGCCAACAGCAGATCTATAAAAGAGAAAGGAAATTCGAATGAAAAAAATTGAATTGGAGCAGTGGGAGCCGTTTCCGGGAGATCCCCAGAGGATGCAGTATGCCGGTCAGCGCGTCGCACAGGAAGTCTTCGAGGAACTGAAGCACCGTCTGGAAGGTATGGGATATCTTCCGGACGAGTATTTTCTCATGGACCGGGAATGGGAAAATGGCCGGGAGATCCCCAAAGACGCCGACATCTTCTGTACCACCGACTACGGCGGCAGCGAGGGCGTCTATTTAGATGTGTACCTGAAGTGGTATGAAGACAGCCGCCCCGTCACCAAAAGTTTCATCACCGGCAAGACGCTGGGCGAAACCGGCGCAGATCTGGACCGGATGTTCCTCATCTCCTCCGCCATCACCAAGGCGTTCCACGGGGACGGCGAAACCTATGCCCGACATCTCCGTCAGGGTGAGCGGGCGGAGCCGGAGGGCATGATCGTCCACCTGAATCCTACGGAGCAGCGCACCATCATCGAGGCGCTGGTGGAACAGCAGGAACGCCAGGAACAGGCCATGTCCCAGACGGAACAGCTCCTGCGGCGGATGACCGGGAGCATCACCGCCTATATGGATGAGGTGGGACGGTACCCCCTGCACATCAGCGACTACGATAAAACCGTGTTGGCCATTCGGGACGGAGAATTTGACGCCTTCAAAAACCTTTATCCCAGGGTATCAGACCAGACGGATGACCTGCTGATCGAGGTGGCGGGACGCCCCGGTGTCGTGGGAGGAAATATGACCCTGATACTTCTTGCGGCGGTGGAGAGGTTTTCCCCGGAGGCATATCTCACTGCCTGTAAGCGGGCGGTGGAAACGGGAGACAGTTGGCGGGTACAAACATTGGTGAAGGAATCAGAAGGCCGCCTCTCGGAGCCGCTCCCCTCCCTCCACGGTGAGGTGATCCTCTATGCCTATACAAATAACTGCCGGAACATCGCCAAAGACCTGATCGCCCAATGCACGCCGGAGCAGATTGCTTCTGTGCCCCCGAAGCTTCTCCGCTGGGTTGCGGAAAAGCTGGACTTCCAGACCGCGGTGGATCTGGTGGACAAGGGCGTCCGACCGGGCGATGAGGTGGCCGGCATCCTGCGCACCCTCACGGGCCAGCATCAGGAGTGGATGGCAGAGAGACTGCTGGAACACGGGATGCCGGTGGAGCCGGACAACTACGACGCGCTCTATGCCTGTGTCAGCAATCAGGCGGTCGGAGCCGCCAAGCTCCTGCTGGACCGGGGAATTGATCTGGAGCAGTACCAGCTGTGGGCGGAGCATCGGCCCAAAGGCGATGGGTACACGGAAACCATGGAGGAGCTGGCCGCGTACTGGTCTGAACTGCAGAACAGTACGCAGCCAGAGGATTCGCCCATGAAAGGTATGAACCTATGAGTGCCACCGTTGCAGCGGCCGTCAAAGCGGCGATAGTAATTCTTTCCAATGAGGAAGCCCGCAAAAAGGTGGGCTGGGGCATTGTGGCTATCCTTTCCCCGCTGATCGTTCTGGTGGTTCTGCTTTGCGCCATCCTCTCAGGAACCTCACAGCACAATGTGTCCGCCGTGGAGCTGTGCTTCCACGGCGGCTCCATTTCCGCCAGCGCCACGCCGGAGTACCAAAGATACATCGAGGATATGCGGAACAGCTTTGACCAACTGGACGAAGTGATCGCGGAGATCAATAGTCAATGCGAAGATGGAAAAAGCCTTGACGATACCCGCGTCAAGGCCATTTTTTATGCTCTGTATTTCGCCGCAGAACAGCCAGATACAGATGGCATCCATGAGTTTGCGGACTGTTTCGTGGATTATGAGGAGCGAACCCGAACGGTTACCACCACCGACGAAGAAGGCAATGAGGTGGAGACCACAGAAACCTACATGGTGGCCGTTCCTATTGAAGACCTGGCTGAAATTTATGGAAAAAATGCCCCGCATGGCATCGTTCGCGCCCAGACCCACCATCAGGATCAGGAACGCGGCAAACGTGATGATGTTCTTTTTCTTGTTCATTGGTTTATCCCTCAAAAGAAGCCGCCGCCCGGCCCGACCCGGCAAAAGGGGCCAGCGCCGATGCGGCGGCTTGCTCATTATTGATAGGCGGCTCAGCCCAGTTCGATGCTTTGGTACTCCGGGGCGGCAGCCTCAGCAGTCAGACCCATGGTCTGCACGTTAGTGCAGTTCTGAGTAAGAAGCGCCTGTGCGAAGTCCGAACGGTCCTCGCCCGCAAAGCCCAGCGTGGAGTTCCGGACGGTGACGCCATCTACCCAGCGCAGGAACATGGCTGCACTCTTCTGATGCAGCATGCCTTCCTTTTCAGGCGGAATGGGACGCAGATCGTACATTCCGCGCTCCCACTTGCTGGTAGCTTCCAGACAGACGTTGACATTTTCAAACAGAACGTTCTTGATGTGATTCTCCTCGTTGCCAGAGAGGAACACACCGTTCTCACCCTTGCAGGTGACGTTGAAGAAGCGGACATTCTCGATGCTGCCGCTGTGGGTGTTGGCGTTCCGGTCGTGGGTCGTCATCACGATAGGCTCCGCGCAGCCCCACCAGCACTCGGCAAAGCGGCGGGTCTCGATCATGATGTTGGAGAAGCTCACGTTCCGCACACAGCCGCCGTCGCGAATCTGGATGGACAGACCCCGGTTGCTTCCAGTGATGATGCAGTTATCCACCAGAATATTCTCGAAATCTGCCACGCCCTCTGTGCCGATCTTGATCGCGGCACTGGTAGAGGTCAGCGTGCAGTTGGAGATGATGACGTTCTTGGTGGGGCCGTACTCGTTGTTGCCCGCTGTGGTCTTGAGGCAGATGCAGTCATCTGCACACTGGACATGGCAGCCGATGATCCGCACATTGGTGGAGTGATCCGGATCGATACCGTCGGAGTTGGTGCAGTCCAGCGGGTTCAGCACCCGGATGTTGGAGATCAGCACATCGTTGCATCCGGCAGGGTGCAGCGTCCAGAACGGAGAGTTCTGCAGTGTCACGTCATGGAACGAGATGTGGTTGCAGTGCTCCACATACACCATGGTGGGACGGGGGTAAAAATCACCGTTGAAATAGTAACGGCTTGCCCGCTTCATAAAGGCATACACATTGCCATCCACTGCGCCCTGACCCGTGATGGAGAAGTTGTCTGCATCCTTGGCGTGAATAAAGGTGTAAGCCGGTTTTGCCACCGGACGATCCACGGCCTTTGCGCCGGAAACTGCTGCCACGGAAGCATCATCGCCGTTGGGGTTGAAATAGGTGGAGATATCGGAGTGCGCTTTCAGAAGGGCGCCCTGTTCCAGATGCAGCTCTACGTTGCTTTTCAGCTCGATAGAACTGGAATAGTAGGTATGACCGCCCTCCAGTACAACGCGGCCGCCGCCTGCTGCGTTGCAGGCATCAATGGCAGACTGGATTGCAGCGGCATCATTGGTTGCGCCATCGCCGACAGCGCCATACTTGGTGACTGAATAAACCATGAAAACTTGCTCCTTTTCACATTATCAGACTGCGCCGAACAGGGTGGGCAGCGCCATGGAGAACCAAGGCACATAAGCTACCAGCATCAGCGCCACGAAGATCGCCGCATAGAACGGCAGGATCGGTTTGATCATGTCCTCCATGTCCATATCTGCCACTGAGCAGCCGCTGAACAGTGCGCTGCCAACGGGCGGGGTGATGTTGCCGATACCCAGGTTCATGACCATCATGATACCGAAGTGGATGGGGTCCATACCGAAGGACTGGACAACGGGCAGGAAGATCGGGGTGAAGATCAGGACAGCCGGGGTGATGTCCATGAAGCAGCCAACCACCAGCAGGACAAGGTTGATGATGAGCAGGATGACGTACTTGTTGCTGGAAACGCTGATCAGTGCGTTGCCGATGGCGCTGGGCAGGCCGGTGAAGCTCATAACAAAGCTCATGACGTTGGAACCGGCGATCAGGAACATGATGACAGCGGTGGTCTCGCAGGCGTCCAGCAGGATCTTGGGCAGATCCTTGATCTTGATGCTGCGGTAAACAACGATGGACAGGAACAGGGTGTAGGCAACAGCCACGGCAGCGGACTCCGTTGCAGTGAAGATGCCGGACATAACGCCGCCGACGATGATGACGATCAGCAGCAGGCTGGGGATGGCGTCCACGAAGTACTTGAAGAAAACGGAAGCCGGAACCTTACCAGCAGTGGGATAGTGGTTCTTCTTTGCGATGACATACGCCACCACCATGCAGGCCAGTGCCCACATCAGGCCGGGGATGTAGCCGGACATGATCATGCCCACCACAGAGCAGCCAGCCAGCACCGGATAGATGATCAGGATGCCGGAAGGAGGAATGATCAGACCGGTAGGTGCGGAAGCGATGTTGACGGCAGCAGCAAACTTTTTATCGTAGCCTTCCTTCTCCTCCATGGGGATCAGAACGCCGCCGATAGCAACGGAAGCTGCAACGGAGGAACCGGACAGAGAGCCGAACAGCGTGTTGCCCAGAATGTTGGTGTGTGCCAGACCACCGGGGATGCGGCCGACCAGAATTTTTGCGAAATCGATCAGTTTCTGTGCAATGCCGCCGGTGTTCATCAGAACACCGCAGAGGATGTAGAACGGGACAGCCAGCAGCGAGAAGCTGTCAACGCCGCCCACCATGCGCTGGCTGGCAACGAAAGTGCCCAGATCCAGAGACAAGGTGGAGGCCATGGTCACGACCGACGAAATGATGATACTGACCGAGACCGGGACGCTCAGCGCCAGCAGCAGCGCAAACGTGCCGATCAGGAGCAGACCGACTTGAAAAGTACCCATTTTAGGTTCGTCCTCCTTTTTTATGCTTCTTTGGCAGACTCTGCCTTGGGGCCCTGCTTCATATCGCGCAGATCCTCACCGATGAAGATGAGCGCGTAGAAGATGAACAGGATGGCACCCACAGGGACGCTGGCGTAGATCAGGGGCATGGGCAGCTGCAGCGCAGCGCTCAGCTGATCCGCAGCGGTGTTGACAAGGCGCGTGCCGCCGCCGATCATGACAACAACGCAGAACAGGATGACCATAGCCTGCACAAAGATATCCAGGATCTTCTGGCCCTTGAAGGACAGACGCTTGCTCAGCGCGGTGATTGCCAGATGCTTGCGGCGGCCGTATGCGTAAGCACCGCCCACCATGGTCACCCAGATCAGCAGATAACGCAGCGCTTCTTCGGTCACGGTGCTGGGGTTGTTCAGGATGTAGCGGGTGATGACCTGCCAGCAGACAGCAATGACCATGACACCCATGATAATGGTGCTGAGGACCTGAATGATCTTATCGATCAGGCCGCGGAATTTAACGATCAACATGGTATGCTTCCCTCCTCATCAAGCCTGTACATAGGACAGGAAGTCCTCGTAATAACGAGCATTGTCGGCGCTCTTGGCACAGAACTCGTCGCGCAGGGACTGGGTAGCCTCGATAAAGGCCGTCTTGTCGATGGTGTAGAACTGGACGCCCATCTCCTTGGCACCGTCAATGTTCTCCTGCACCAGATCCTGCCATACGGCCTCGTGTGCTTCGTTGCCCTGGGTCATGCCGTTTACGATGGCACTCTGCTCGGCCTCGTCCAGACTTTCCCAAGTCTCGGTAGAGATGATCACGATATCGGGCACCATCTGGTGCTGGGTGTAGGTATAGCTCTTGCAGACTTCACCGTGGCCGTCCTGCACCAGAACTGTCTCGTTGTTCTCTGCGCCGTCAATAATGCCCTGCTGCAGACCGGTGTAGGTCTCGCCGCTGGACATGGGCGTTGCACTGCCGCCCATGGCACGGATCATGGCAATGGACGTGGGGCTGTCCTGGGTGCGGATCTTCAGACCCTTCAGGTCTGCGGGGCCTTCACAGGGGCCGTCTTTGGTGGTGTAGATGCTGCGGGAGCCGGAATCGAACCAGCCGATGGCAAAGAAGCCCTGATCGTAGGTGCTCTTGAAGATCTCCTGCACCGCTTCGCTCTGGTTCATAACGGCAAAATACTGCTCGGTGCTCTCGAACACATACGGCATCGAGAAGATGGCGTATGCGCTGTTGAACTGCTCCATGCTGGAAGCAGAGACCTTTGCAATATCCAGAACGCCGGCCTTGACCAGCTGGATCATTGCTGCGTTGTCGCCCAGCTGACCATTGGGGTAAACGCTGAAGGTCAGGTCGGATTCAGCAGAAGCAACTTCCGTCATCTTCTGCAGTCCAACGTTGACCGGGTGCGCTTCGCTGTGGCTGTGTGCCACCAGCAGATGCTTGGAGCTCAGGCCGTCTGAAACCGAGCCGCTGCATCCGGTGAGCGACAGGCTTGCGCCTACGGCAGCAAGACCTGCAGCAGCCAGAAAGCTGCGGCGAGTAATACGTCTTGTTCCTATCATGATTGACATCTCCAGTTTTCTTTGTTTGATTGACTGCGTACAAAACCGGTTTTGATCTCCTGTCGGTCAGAGTGAAATTTATCCCTTCCGCAAAGGGCTTCGGGCTGCGCATTCCCTACCATTTCTGTTCTGCCATGTGCAACAGGCTTTCTGTCAATAAAAATAGCGCAAACGCGTTGTAATGTACAGGCCTTTTTTGGCAAAAACCTTGCATTTCTTGGTATAATCCAGCCTTTTTTGCAAAATTGTTGGCATTTATTGGTCAAAACATTGCATATATTGGTACATCGTGTTATGATGAACTAGCCCAAAAGAATTTTTTGACCGGAGGTATTTTTCTGTGAAAGTCGTCAAAACCGATAAACATTACATGGCCGAGCCGGATTTTGAGATCGACCATTACAAGGATGCCAGCTATCCTCCGGTCGCTTCTCATTACCATGAGTTCTATGAAATTTTTCTCTTTGTCAGCGGAAATGCGGATTATGTTGTCCACGACAAAATGTTCCGGCTCAAACCGGGAGACCTGCTGATCATCCCACCTGCCATTATGCACCATCCCATCTTCCGGGACTTTGAGATCCCCTATGAGCGGTATGTGTTGTGGCTCAGCCCTCCGGCTTTTGATACCATGAAAAAGATCGACCCGGACATCGATTACTTTCTCCGTCCGGGTCATGCAAAAACATTTTTGATTCGGGATAGCGTGGACAGTTCCCGCGCCCGGTTCGGGCAGTTTGAAGCCCTGACCCACGCTTACCGGGAGGAAAGCCTGTGTTACCACAGTGAGGGCATGGCCGACATTCTCCGCATCCTGATCGGCATCAACCGCTCCTTGTATAATCGAGAGCACGTTTTTGCCAAGGCGCAGAAACCAAGCGTCCTGAGCAACGCCCTGCATTATATCGATCTGAACCTCAGCGGCGATCTTTCGCTGGACACGGTGGCAAAGGCGCTTTTCATCGACAAATACAATTTTTCCCACATGTTCAAGCAGAATATGCAGATCAGTTTTTACCAGTATGTCATCCAGCAGCGGCTGCTGGAAGCCAAACGGCTGCTGATGAAAAAAGAACCGATCTCTTCCATCCCGGCCAAATGCGGTTTTTCTGATTATAACGCCTTTTACCGCTCCTTTAAAAAGAATTACGGTGTCAATCCGCGCGAATATGTCGCTTACCACATAAAGGCGATCCACGGTGAAGTTGGCGGCTTGTCTCTTGATATCGACCACCAGAGCACAGAATCCTGATAGGTTCCTCTGATTTCCGTCCTTTTTATAGAATTACAGCCTTTTTTCTTCTTGGCGGCAGCAGGCGGCCTTGCCGTTTTATCTCCACCGACTTAGCGGCATTGATTTGCGTGGCTGCACACCAAAACCAAGTCCAGGTCCAGGAGGACACTACTATGATGAAACTGCTTTCCTGCCGCTACAACATGGATACCGCAATTCAACTTTTTAATGCAGCAGCTGCATCGTTGGATTGCATATCGCCAATATACTATTTATATGTTGCACTGATTTTTATCTCGTTACGGTTTCGCAATAAGACCAAAGGGGCAGGTATCACGATGATCCCCAACCACTTTAGTGAAGTAAATTTTTATTTTTGAATCGAAAAATGGAACGAGGTTCCCTTCTCCACCGCAAAGCAGGCATCTGCATGGGGCTTTGCGCCCCAACTGTTGTCACCGCCAACGCCGCGCTGGAACAAAGCACACCGCACGACCGTCTTATTGTCGTCCCGGGGCAGCTCATAGAGATGGCGGGCATTTTCCAGCTCATGGGGCGTGTAGGGCAGCGCCGAGAAGGTCATGCTGTCCCCTGCAAAGCCGATGCCTATGTTCAATCCGCTGCCGGTGACCGCTGCGCGGTACACGCCGGTGCGGCTGCCGCACTCCTGCGGATAGACCGGGGTGTTCTGGGCAAAGTCCTGCCGGACATTGTAGCTCCAAGCGCCCATTTTGCCGCCTGCGGTGCGGTCGGCGGTGGTCTCCCGGGGGCCAAGACCCAGATAGGATACCTCGGTCAGTTCCCGGCGCAGCGGGAAGAGCAG
>ERZ772886.2792-NODE-2792-length-13441-cov-3.737113_pt1 | contig 13441 bp, 8 predicted proteins | sample MGYA00512128_ERZ772886 | MGnify/ENA primary metagenome ERZ772886 (study PRJEB29015, sample SAMEA2737698) | human gut metagenome | biome: human gut; feature: human-associated habitat; material: faeces | place: China | collected 2012 ... | reverse complement strand
CTGCTGGATGTTCGCAGCCTTAAACTGCATGCGTTTTCAGGTAATGAAGCACTGCAATCTGGAAACTTTTGAGCTGTCCCAGAATTATACCCTGTTTTATGACAAGCTGGAGAAATCCAACTATTTCCTGAATACAATTCTGGATACTCTGGAAGAGGATACAGACAGCCGGTTGATCGCACATTTGCTTTCCGCACCGTTAAATGACGGCGGACAGTGGGATATGCTCTGTGCAATCGTAGACAAATACGGACTGGTTCCGAAGGAAGCGATGCCGGAAAGCGAAATTTCCTCCAACACAAACGAAATGGTATCTTACATGACAGAAAAGCTGCGGGAGTTCGCATGCACTCTGCGGGAAGCATACCGTGCCGGCAGCACCAAAGAAGAGCTGCTTGCAAAGAAGGAGGAAATGATGCAGGTTGTTTACAACATGCTTTGCATCTGTCTCGGCAATCCGCCCAAAACCTTTGATTTCGAATACCGTGACAAGGACAAGCAGTTCCATCGGGAATGTGGCCTGACCCCGAAGGAATTCTATGCAAAATATATCGGTCTGAACTTAAATGATTACATCAGTCTGATCAATGCGCCGACTGCGGACAAGCCGTACTACAGAAGCTACACTGTACAGTACCTGGGCAACGTTGCAGAAGGCCGTCAGGTAAGATATGTCAATCTGCCGATCGAAGAGCTGAAAAAGGCTGCAATTGCACAGATGAAGGATGGCGAGCCGGTATGGTTCGGCTGTGACGTTGGCAAGCGCTCCACCAGAGAGAGCGGCGTTATGGATACCAAGATCTTTGCACTGGAAGATCTGTTCCAGACCGACTTCCCTATGACCAAGGCACAGCGTCTGGATTACGGACAGAGCCTGATGACCCACGCAATGGTATTCCAGGGCGTGAACATCGACGAAAACGGACAGCCTAATCGCTGGAGAGTGGAGAACAGCTGGGGACCCGATGCCGGAAGAGATGGCTACTACACCATGACAGACAGATGGTTCGACGAGTATACCTATCAGATCGTTGTAAACCGTAAGTACCTGCCGAAAGAGGTTCTGGAAGCTTACGAGCAGGAGCCGATCGTATTAAAGCCCTGGGACCCGATGGGATCTCTGGCATAAGGAGAAAACGCAAGTCGCGTTTCTTCCAGGAAAAGATATTGCCGGCGCAAAAGCGTCGGTGCGAGAGAAAAGCGTCTTCGGAGAGAAATCTCCGGGGCGCTTTTTTGTGCGATACATCTTGATCTTTCTCGAAATATCGTTTACATTAACTATATGATGTCGGGGGCAAAAGCCCCCGACCTTGATGCCTGCGGATTGTTCCGTGCTGCGCACTCCCACAATCCTGCCCGATAGTCGCATATCGTGGGATTATCATCCCACTTTTATGTTCCTATCGGGGCGGATCAAAAGGTCTTTCACCCACCTATGAGCAAGCTCATGTGGGCTTAGACCTTTTGACCCTGGCATCATAGCATGCAAGTATGTTATTCAGGAAAGCTCTGGAAGATCGATTTTGCGAATGGGGTTCTGAATAGTTAATGTTATTTTTAAGAGCGAATCGCCCGGGAAGGGCGATTTGCTCTTTTATAAAAGTGGAGGTATCCGTGGCAAAGCTGAACATAGCAAACCTTAAGAAAACTCTATATTATTTGCAACGCAACGGCCTGAGGGAAACCTGGATCTCTGTAAGGGAACGCCTGACAGAGACAGACCGCTATTTTTATGTGCCCTGTCCGGAAGAGGAACTGGAAAGGCAAAGTTGCAGAAAATGGGATAATCCGGTTACACTCAGCATTGTGGTGCCGTTGTACCGTACCCCGGAAATCTATCTGAACAGAATGATAACAAGCGTTATGCAACAGAGCTATCCTCACTGGGAACTGATTCTGGCGGATGCCACAGAGGATCACAGTGTGGAGGAGACGTTGACAAATCAGGGATTCCTGACAGAACGGCTCCTGGAAAATGCGGAAACTATTGCAGCGGATGCAAGGATCCACTATATACACCTTACGGAAAATGCCGGAATTGCGGCGAATACCAATCAGGCATTACCCTATGCAAGGGGAGAATATATCGGCCTTCTGGATCATGATGATGTATTGACACCGGATGCTCTGTATGAGATGGCAGATGCTATTACCAAAGCAAATGACAGAGGTGTCAGAGTTGCATTCGCTTATTCGGATGAAGACAAATGCAACGGGGATGAGACAAAATATTACGATCCCAACCATAAAGAAGACTTTAATTACGATTTAATCCTGAGTAATAACTATATCTGCCATTTTCTGGTGATGGATGCAGATCTGATGAAGAAACTTGCATTCCGGCCAGAATGCGACGGTGCCCAGGACTATGATCTGGTGCTGCGGGCAGTGTCAGAGGTGCTGGCCGCAGATGGCCGCTCCGGGGAGGAGAGAATTCTTCATATTCCCAGAGTGCTGTATCACTGGAGATGCCATGAAGCATCTACAGCAGCCAATCCCCACAGCAAGAAATATGCTTACGAAGCGGGGCTGCGTGCACTGCAGGATCATGCGGCAGAACGTGGGATCCCGGCAAAGGCAGAGGAGACCAGACATGTAGGATTTTATCGGTTACAATATACAGAGGTATTACAGGAGAGACCGGATGTGGCTGCCGTAGGTGGCAGAGTGCTGTCTGGGAAAAACCGCGGCAGGATCGCCGGCGGCAGAATGACTGCGGACGGAAAGGTGTTCTATGAGGGACTGCCGAAGGACTATGGTGGTTATCTTCATCGGGCGGAGCTGTCCCAGGATGCAGAAGCGTTAGACCTTCGCTGCATCAGGATCCGGTCAGCTGACAGGGAATTGTTTGAAAAAATCGTGGGAGTGCCTTATACGGAAGTAGTAAGAGGTCCGGAACAACAGCCGGTATTTGACAGCTCCACACTGCCTGCCGGGGCAGATATCCGGCTTTTAAGTCTGCAATTATCGGAAGCATTACGAAAACGGGGAAGACTGCTGTATCTGCCGGAGTATCCGGAGAAATGGGAGAGACTATGAAGGAAGTAACCGTCGTTATACCCAATTACAACGGAATGAAATATTTACCGGAATGCATGGCTTCCCTGTGTCAGGGACAGGAAAATGCACCGGAATATGAAGTGCTGATCATAGACAATGGTTCTGCTGACGGGAGCGTGGAATATCTGGACAGCGAATGGTGTCGCAAAAAAGAGGCACCGGCAGAAGAGGGGGGAAAACCGCAGGTGCGTCTGATCGCCCTGCCGGAGAACACCGGCTTCTGTCATGCGGTGAATCTGGGAATCAGGGAGGCACGAAGCCCCTATGTGATCCTGTTGAACAACGATACCAGAGTAGAAGCTGGATTTGTGAAAGGACTGTATGATGCCATTCGGAAGGATGAAAAGATCTTTTCCGTCAGCGCCAAAATGCTTATGTGGGATAAGCCAGAGCTGCTGGATGATGCGGGAGACCGCTACTGCGTTCTGGGATGGGCATATTCCCGGGGAAAAGGCCGGCCTGCTGTGGATTATGACAAGAATGTCAGCATATTCTCAGCCTGTGGCGGAGCGGCAATTTACAGACGTCAGGTATTTGAGGAGATCGGCTATTTTGACGAAGCGCATTTTGCTTATCTGGAAGATCTGGATATCGGTTACCGTGCCCGGATCTACGGCTATGAGAACCGGTACGAGCCGACGGCATCCGTTCTGCATTACGGCAGTGCTTCTACGGGATCCCGCTACAATTCCCGGAAAACGGAACTTTCTTCTTCCAATAATATCTATGTCATCGGCAAAAATATGCCGCTACTACAGTGGATCCTGAATCTGCCGTTCTTTTTGCTTGGATTTGGCATAAAATTTCTGTTTTTTTGTAAGAAGAGAATGGGAAAACTATATTTAAAGGGATTGGCCGAAGGGTGGAAACGTACCGTGGGTCCTGTGGGAAAGCAGGCAAAGGTGCACTTTCAATGGAGCCATCTATGGAATTATGTGAAGATTCAGTGGCAATTATACCTGAATGTTTTTCGAATTCTTATGAAATCTTAAGAAATTGCTTCATAAATTCTTAAGTTGAGAAAAAACCACCGTTATTGTAGAATGAAATCGTTGAAAAGAAGCTTTTCGGACTTAAAGATTGGGTGACCCGTATGATAAAAGACAACCAGAAAGTCTTTAACAGGCTTCTTGTGATAATAGATGCGCTGATCACGGCAGTATCTTTTGTCCTTGCCTATTATATCAAATTTTATATCTTAAATGACGGTCCGGGGATCGGTGTCCTGCCGGTGCAGGATTATTATATGCTGCTTCCCTTTATTGTACCCGGTTATATGTTCCTGTATTACCGGTGCAGTGTGTATTCCCCGAAGCGTACGGTTCGCCGCAGACATGAGATATACAGTATCCTGCAGGCGAATACCATTGGCCTGGCGGCTTTGATCATTATTTTGTATATGATCATCCGTGAGATCAATTTTTCACGATCCGTCATGGCAATTTTTTATGTCCTGAATGTTTTTCTGACTTCCGTATTCCGTATCATCATGCGCAAGGCATTGCGTTCCATACGGAAAAAAGGATACAATCTGAAGCATATTTTGCTGGTAGGTTATTCCCGGGCGGCGGAGGAATATATTGACAGAATCCTCAGCAATCCCCAATGGGGATATGTAGTGTGTGGTATTCTGGATGAGCACATCCCGGGCGGCACGACCTATAAGGGAGTGAAAGTACTGGGAACGCTTGGTAATCTGGAATACATCCTTCCGGAGAACAAGCTGGATGAAATCGCAATCACACTTTCCCTGAAGGATTATGATTATCTGGAAGGTGTGGTGGATATCTGTGAGAAATCCGGGGTGCACACCAAATTCATTCCGGATTACAGCAGTCTGATCCCCAGCAGACCCTATACGGAGGATCTGATGGGGTTACCGGTGATCAATATCCGGTATGTACCGTTGACGAATACAGGCAATATGGTGATCAAGCGGGCAATGGATATCGTTGGTTCCATTTTCGGTATCATTATTACCTCACCGATCATGCTCATATCAGCAATTCTGGTAAAGCTGTCCAGCCCGGGACCGGTGATCTTTAAGCAGGAACGGGTAGGACTTCATAATAAGCCGTTTTATATGTACAAATTCCGCAGCATGGCAATGCAGACGGCGGCGGAAGAGAAAAAGGGCTGGACGGTACGCAATGACCCCAGAGTCACCGGTATCGGTAAGATTCTCAGACGTACCAGTATCGATGAACTTCCCCAGCTGTTCAATATCTTAAAAGGAGATATGAGTCTGGTCGGTCCCAGACCGGAAAGACCGCAGTTTGTGGAAAAGTTCAAGGAAGAGATTCCCCGTTACATGGTAAAACATCAGGTACGGCCGGGACTGACCGGATGGGCACAGGTGAATGGCTTGCGCGGTGATTCCTCCATCAAGAAGAGAATCGAATATGATATTTACTATATTGAGAACTGGACCATTGGATTTGATATCAAGATCATTCTTATGACGTTCTTTACAGGATTTATCAATAAAAATGCTTATTAGTACAAGGAGAAGACAAGATGGCAACAAATTCTAACAACAATGGCGGCAATGGTCAGAGACCTGCCGGAAGCGGAAGAAAACCTTCCGGAAGCGCACAGAGACCTACAGGACAGAGACCCGCCGGAAGCGGTCAGAGACCTGCCGGCAGTGGACAGAGAACCGGAGCTGCGAACGGACAGAAGAGAATGTCTGCCAAACAGCGTGCAGCCAGGAAGAGAAGAAAGGTTATCATCTTTGGCGTAGAGATCGTAGTGATCCTGTTCATGGTAGCAGTATTGTATCTGGTAATGACTCATACCAGCAATGAGGGCCCCAAGGTAACCGTTCTGGAGACAGAAGAACTTCAGATTCCCGAAGAGGTGCAGCAGGATGAAACTATGAAGGGCTATATGAACATTGCCCTGTTCGGTGTGGATGCCACCAAGGAAAGCCAGCTGTACAAGGGCAGCCGAAGCGATAGTATCATGATCGCCAGCATCAACATGGATACCGGTGATATCAAACTGGTCAGCGTATATCGTGATACGTACCTGAATATCGGTACGGATTCCTACCAGAAATGTAATTCCGCTTATTCCTATGGCGGAGCAGAGCAGGCGGTTAAGATGCTGAACATGAATCTGGATATGGATATTACGAACTTTGTGACCGTAGGCTATAAAGGACTGAGCGAAGTGATCGACGGTCTGGGCGGTGTCTATATTGATGTGGACTCTGAGGAGATCAAGCATATCAACAACTATCAGATCGGTATTGCAGAAGTTTTGAAATGCGATTATACACCGGTAACTGAGACCGGTATGCAGCTGTTGAATGGTCTGCAGGCTACTGCTTACTGCCGTATCCGTTATACCGCTGGTAACGACTTTAAGCGTGCTGCCCGTCAGCGTGAAGTCATTCAGGCAATCGAAGATCAGGCAAAGAAAGCAGATTATGCAACATTGTCCAAGGTATTCAACAGTGTCATCGACGATATTTACACCAGTCTGGATTCCAAGGACATCCTGGATCTGCTGAGCAATATTTCAAATTATCGCATAGTGGACGAAGGAGGTTTCCCCGAAGAGACCATGCGTGACACCGGCAATATCGGTGCAAAGGGAAGCTGTGTTATTCCGGTAAATCTCGAAAGCAATGTAGTATGGCTGCATCAGTTCCTGTTTGATGATGCCAGCTATTCCGTAACCAGCAACGTGAAGGAATACAGCAATAAGATTGAATCTGACACATCACCTTATCTGAATAAGTAAGAAACAGTGTATAGAGTAAAGCAACAGGAATACAAGGGAGTCTTCCGGAATCTGCCGGGGCTCCCTTGTGCATTACCCAGAAGGTTATAAGCCTTTTGGACAGTAGGAAAAGGCTTGTGCCGCAATAAGAGTTAAAGTATAATGAACCAGAGATTGGAAAAGTGAGGAGCGCTCTGACATGGAGATAGATGTGATCATTCCCCTGTATAAGCCGGGAAAAGAATTATTTACATTATTGGATAAACTGGGCAGTCAGAGCGTACCGGTACATCAGGTGATTCTTCTGAATACGGAAGAAAAATATTTTGATCAGCTGATCTACGGAATCAGATTTCTGGAAACCTATCAGAATATCAAGGTATACCATGTATCCAAAAGAGAGTTCGATCATGGCGGTACGAGACGGATGGGAGTAAAAAAGTCTTCTGCGGATGTCTTCGTGATGATGACACAGGATGCCATGCCGAAAGATGACAGGCTGATCGAAAAACTGGTGGAACCCCTGCAGGGGGAAGTGGCGGTGGCCTATGCGAGACAGCTGCCCAGAGAGGATTCGACACTGGTGGAGAGCTATACCAGAGAATTTAACTATCCGGCAAAGTCCCGGATCAAATCGGCAGCAGACCTGGACAGCCTGGGGATCAAGACCTTTTTCTGCTCCAATGTCTGTGCGGCCTATCGCCGGGAGATCTATGAGGAACTGGGCGGGTTCGTCAGACATACGATATTTAATGAAGATATGATCTATGCGGCAAAGGCGGTGGAAGCAGGATACTCTGTGGCTTATGCGGCGGATGCGCAGGTGGTACATTCTCATAATTATACCAACGGGCAGCAGTTCCACAGAAACTTTGACCTGGGAGTATCGCAGGCAGAGCATCCCGAGATTTTTGCAGCATATCCTTCGGAGTCCGAGGGAAAACGAATGGTGAAAGATGTGACGGTATATTTGCGCAGCAACCATATGTCTGCCGGATTGCCCCATTTTTATATGCAATGCGCCTGTAAATATGCAGGTTATTTACTGGGAAAGAACTATCGCAGGCTCCCGAAAAAATGGGTACTTGCTTTTACTTCCAACAAGGAATACTGGAAACAGAACAGAAAGGATGTATGACTATGTGTGGTATTGTAGGTTATATTGGAACAGAACAGGCAGCGCCGATCATTCTGGACGGTCTGTCCAAGCTGGAATACCGTGGATATGATTCCGCAGGTATGGCGATTTTTGACGGTGAGAAGATCAACACCAGAAAAGCAGTGGGAAGACTTAAGGTTCTGGAGAACCTGACCCACGGCGGAGAGAATATGAAAGGAACCTCCGGTATCGGACATACCCGTTGGGCAACTCACGGAGCTCCCAGCGATATCAATTCCCATCCGCATATGAACAATGCGGGAACCATTGCCGTGGTACACAACGGCATTATCGAGAACTATATTCCCCTGAAGAAAAAGATGCAGGATAAGGGGTATCAGTTCGTATCCGAGACTGATACCGAGGTATTGGCACATCTGTTAGACTATTATTACAAGGGAAATCCTCTGGAAGCCATCACGAAGGTGCTTCATCGTGTGGAAGGCTCTTATGCGCTGGGAATCATGTTTGCAGATCAGCCGGATAAGATTTTTGCAGCCCGCAAGGACAGCCCGCTGATCGTAGGAAAGAGCGACAACGGCAGCTTTATCGCTTCCGATGTTCCTGCGATATTGAAATATACCAGAACCGTATATTATGTAGACAATCAGGAAGTTGTGGAATTACAGCAGGGTAGTCTGCGTTTCTTCTCCGTGGATGAGGAAGAGATCGAGAAGCAGCCGGTGACCATTGACTGGGATGCCAATGCGGCAGAAAAGGCTGGATATGAGCACTTCATGCTGAAAGAGATCTATGAGCAGCCGAAGACCATCAACGATACCATCTCTCCGAGAATCAAGGATAATGATATTGTGATCGAAGAGCTGAACATGAGTGATGAAGAGATCAAAGAGATCACGAAGATCCATATTGTGGCCTGCGGCTCCGCATATCATACCGGAGTTACCGCAAAATATGTGATCGAGGGTCTGGCAAGAATCCCGGTAGAAGTGGATGTGGCCAGTGAATTCCGTTATCGTGATCCGATTCTTCAGAAGGGTAATATGGTCATTGTCATCAGCCAGTCCGGTGAGACGGCAGATACTCTGGCAGCACTGAGAGAGTCCAGGGAAAGGGGCTTCAAGGTACTGGGCATTGTCAATGTGGTGGGAAGCTCCATTGCCAGAGAGGCAGACAGTGTTATGTATACCTGGGCAGGTCCCGAGATCGCAGTGGCTACCACCAAGGCTTACAGTGCACAGCTAACTGCACTTTACATGCTGGCTATGAAATTCGCCAGGGTACGTGGTACTATTGATCAGGAGAAGTTCGCCGGTATGCTGACAGATTTAAGATGCCTGCCGGATCAGATCGAACTGCTTCTGGGACAGAAGGAGAAGATTCAGCATTTTGCCAATCGTTACGTGGGAGCAAGAGATATTTTCTTCATCGGACGCGGTATTGACTATGCAATCTCGCTGGAAGGATCCCTGAAACTGAAAGAGATTTCCTATATTCATTCTGAGGCTTATGCAGCCGGAGAACTGAAACATGGTACGATTTCTCTGATCGAAGATGGTACGCTGGTAGTGGCTTTGGCAACCCAGCCGGATCTGTTCCAGAAGACCATCAGTAATATGGTAGAAGTAAAAGCAAGAGGAGCCTTTGTTATGGCAGTCACCATTGAAGGCAACAAGGCCATTGAGAAAGCGGCGGATTATGTAATATACATCCCCGAGACCAATCCGTACTTTACCAATTCTCTGGCAATCATTCCTTTGCAGTTGTTCTCCTACTATGTGGCAGTGGGACGCGGCTGTGACGTGGATAAACCCAGAAACCTGGCAAAATCCGTTACTGTTGAGTAGAGTGTAATAACTTACCCATAGAGAGACTGAGGACTGCTTGCAGGCAGAACAGACTCTCTGTTTTTTCAGGATTCATAATTGCTTCAGAAAGTTATCACAATTCGGACACAATTGACGGATATACTGTGTTCATAAGGTGAGAGGAAGAAATGAAACAGGTAATGGTAAAAAGAGTTTCTCACTTGCAACAGGATAGGAGGAAGCAGTATGTACGAGAATGATAATTTTTCCGGTTACGGAACCGGCAATGAAAATACAACCGGTACATTCAGTGGAGCAGATCTGAATGAGACAAGAACAGAAAACAGTTATGGCTATGAAAATCATAGTACTACCCAGAGTGCAGCAGGAAGCAACAATGGTTACACCACTTATCAGATGGGCGGAACCACAGGCAGCAACAATACGGAGCCTAAGAAAACCAAAAAACATAGCGGTTACTTCCGGAAGGCAATGGTAAGTGTCAGCCTGGGATTGTTCTTCGGACTGTTCGCAGGAATCGGTTTCTATGCAGTACAGCAGGGAACCGGGATGTTTACGACCAGCACAGATACCGCAGTGGTAGATGAGATCGCTTCTGAGGCAACGACAGAAAGTACCCAGAGTGCACAGCTGGCTACCAATGTTACTTATGTAGAGTCCGATGTATCCAATGTGGTAGAAAAAGTAATGCCTGCCATGGTATCCATCGTAAATAACTTTACCGAGACAGCCAATGTCTTCGGACAGCAGTATACACAGGAAGAAGCAGCCAGCGGTTCCGGTATCATTGTAGGTAAGACCGATGATGAACTGCTGATCGTATCCAATAATCATGTAGTAGAGAGTGCAGATACTCTGACCGTTACTTTTATCGATGGCAGTGAAGCACAGGCACAGGTCAAAGGACTGGATTCCGACATGGATCTGGCAGTGATTGCAGTATCTTTAAATGATCTGAGTGATGATACCAAGAATGCCATTACAGTAGCAACACTTGGCAGCAGTGATGATCTGAAGCTTGGTGAGCCGGTCATCGCTATCGGTAATGCCCTTGGCTATGGTCAGTCTGTTACCAACGGTATTGTAAGTGCCCTGAATCGTGAGATCACTCTGGAGAACGGCTCTACCGGTACTTTCATCCAGACCAACGCAGCCATCAACCCCGGTAACTCCGGCGGTGCACTGCTGAACATGAATGGTGAGGTTATCGGTATCAACTCCAACAAGATCGGTGGTACTACCGTAGAAGGTATGGGATATGCTATCCCTATTACTTCGGCAAGTCCTATCATTGCAGATCTGATGGAGCGTCAGACCAGAACCAAGGTAGCTGAGGATGAAGTCGGTTACATCGGCATCTCCCTGCAGGAAGTAACTTCCCAGATCTCCCAGATGTACAACATGCCGGAAGGTATCTATGTAGTATCTGTAGAGGAAGGCAGCGCAGCAGCCAATGCCGGTATCATGAAAGGTGATATCATTACCAAATTTGACGGCAGCAGTATCTCTTCCTACTCTGATCTGCAGAAAACGTTACAGTATTATGCGGCCGGTGATTCCGTAACCGTAACGGTACAGAGACCTCAGAACGGTGAATATGTATCCATCGAGCTGAATCTGACACTGGGCAGCAGACCTGCAAGCCAGAAATAAAGAAATAACAGGTAAATAAAAGGAAATGGAAAGAGACCCGGGCGAGACATATGGTTTTGCCCGGGTCTTGTAATATTTACCAAAATATGAATAGTTATAAATGGTTTAGAAAAACTTAACTTGTGCCCCGCTACTTCATTGAGTATAATAAGCGTAGGCAATGAGAAGTGTCAGACACGGGTATTATGCAATATGACTGCTTGCAGGCATTATTGCGTAATGGCCGGGGATGATAGGGCGAAGCCCGGATATCGAGGGAACACGAAGTGTTGCCGAGATACACTGCGAAGATGCTTTGGAGCCGGGGATGATAGGGCGAAGCCCGGATATCGAGGGAACACGAAGTGTTACCGAGATACACTGCGGAATAGTGGTAGGAAACAAAGAGGAGAATAACATGACAGATAATTATAATGATGATTATAGAGAAGTGATCCCTGAGGAGGAAAAAACAGAGACCAATGTGAGTGAAATTCAGGATAACGAAAAAAATAACGGAAACACACAGGTGGCGGATACTGCAAAAGAAAATTCCACCGAAAAAAAGTCAGAGGACAAAAAGGACAGCAGCGAATACGAAGATGTCTGCTTTATCTGCCGCAGACCGGAGAGCAAAGCCGGCAGAATGTTCAAGCTGCCCAACCATATCTGCATCTGCGATGATTGCATGCACAAGACCATGGAGACTGTGAGCCAGTTCGATTATCAGGGAATGTTGAACAATCCCAATGATTTCAACCAGTTTAACGGACAGAACGGATTCCCCAACATCAGTTTTGTGAATCTGGCGGATCTTCAGGGAGACGGCGGTATTCCCAACAAGCAGAAACTCAAGAAGAAAAAGAAGGCGGAAGGTCCCAAACCGGTATTCAATATCAAGGACATTCCGGCACCTCATAAGATCAAGGCCAGTCTGGATGAATACGTGGTAGGACAGGAAAAAGCCAAGAAGGTCATCTCCGTAGCAGTATACAACCATTACAAGAGAGTGGCCACTGACACTATGGATGAGATTGAGATCGAAAAGTCCAACATCCTCATGATCGGCCCCACCGGTTCCGGTAAGACCTATCTGGTAAAGACACTGGCAAAACTTCTGGATGTGCCTCTGGCTATTGCTGATGCCACCTCTCTGACTGAGGCCGGTTATATCGGTGATGATATCGAGAGCGTGGTATCCAAATTGCTGGCAGCGGCGGGCAATGACGTAGAAAAGGCGGAAAAAGGTATCATCTTCATCGATGAGATCGACAAGATCGCCAAGAAGAAAAACACCAACTCCCGGGATGTCAGCGGAGAGAGTGTACAGCAGGGTATGTTGAAGCTTCTGGAAGGTGCGGAAGTGGAGGTGCCGGTAGGTGCCAACAGCAAAAATGCCATGGTACCTCTGGCAACGGTGAACACCCGTAACATTCTGTTTATTTGCGGTGGTGCGTTTCCGGATCTGGACGAGATCATCAAGGAGCGCCTGACCAAGACCGCATCCATCGGTTTCAACTCGGAACTGAAGGATAAATACGATAAAGATACCGATATTTTATCTAAGGTGACTGTGGAGGATATCCGCAAGTTTGGTATGATTCCGGAATTTATCGGTCGTCTGCCGATCATTTGTACTTTACAGGGATTGTCAAAGGATATGCTGGTGAAGATCCTGAAAGAGCCGAAGAATGCGATTCTTAAGCAGTACCATAAGCTGTTGGAGCTGGATGAGGTAAAACTGGAGTTCACAGACGATGCCCTGGATGCCATTGCCGAGAAGGCAATGAAGCGTGATACCGGTGCCAGAGCCCTGCGCTCCATCATCGAGGACTTCATGCTGGATATCATGTATGAGATCCCGAAGGATGATAACATCGGAAGGGTTACCATTACCAGAGAGTACATTGAAGGAACCGGCGGCCCCATCATCGACATCCGCAGTAATGAGATCCTGGAACCCGTGGAGAATCTGAAGCAGATTCCGGTGGAAGAGAAATAAATTGAGAGTTAGTGAAATACATTGGCAAAATCCACGAACTCCCGGAGCATGCGATACACATGTCTCGAT